>Ga0213825_1002061_pt1 | contig 13119 bp, 15 predicted proteins | sample MC6MC0900MG_FD_179896 | JGI IMG/M metagenome (GOLD analysis project Ga0213825, IMG submission 179896) | Enriched soil aggregate microbial communities from Iowa State University, Ames, United States - MC6-MC0900-MG | ecosystem: Environmental > Terrestrial > Soil > Unclassified | place: USA: Iowa... | reverse complement strand
ATATTGTCTATAATATTCAAGCTGGTGTAGAGACTCTAGATAATATGTTTAAGCGGAAGGATTTACCTAGCATCAACGGTGGAGAAAGAGATGTACTGGAACATTGGTACTTCGCTATCATGGCTTATAACGGTACTAAGCCAGTAAATAGTCCAATTGTCCAAGCAACTGGTCAAAGAAATGCAAATGCCTATCAAGAAAGAATTCTCCGAATTATTGAGAAATTGGAATTAATAGACTTAGCAGAGCTGCCTTTTACACGCGAACATTTTCAATATGACTCTAACAGCAGGGAAAATATTAAATTTTCAGCGATGAACTATCCTTTTGATTTACCATTAACAAAATCAAAGTATTTTTTTGAAACAAATCAAAAAGTTAGTGCAACAACTACTAATGTAAAATTTAGGACAAGACCTTCTATGGATAGTCCTTTTAGTACTTTACGTGAAGGCGAAATTGTTACCATTACGGGCCCTTTTGAATATGAAGAAGTATCAACGAAGAAAAACCATTTTGTTTGGTATCCTGTGAAAAGAAGTGACGGGACAAAGGGGTATGTAGCATCAAGTTATTTAAACTACTCAGCTTCAACACCAACACCTCCAGTAACACCGCCCACAACGGGCAACGTTGATGTATCAAAGTTTGCTGATTACAATGCAAACCAATACTGGGCTGAGGATTTTAAGTGGGCTGTAAACATCGGTATCATCAGTGGAGACCCAAACGTGAAAAACCCATCAACAGGTAAGTACGAAAACTTACTTAAACCGTACACGAACTTAACGGAAAACCAAATGTTATCTATCCTATTTCGTTACTTCAAACCATCAGAACTAGCTTCAACGATAGCTAAAACTTCATGGTATGGAGACGTAAACTACCAACTGGCTACAAAATACTCTCTACCAGTCCTAGGTGCAAACACAGCATCCAAACAAGCCATTGCAGGGAAGGATATCACACGGGGTAACTTCGCTCGTATCTTAGCTTCAATGCATTATGGTAAGACTGTATCTCAGTCAGAAGCTATTAAATTCCTTCGTGATAATGGTTTAACAACTACTAAAACAAATGAAGAGTTTAAACCAAATGATTCTCTAGCAAGAGCGCACACAGTGGCATTCTTCCACCGTTACGAACAAATATTCAATAACTAAATTGCTACTTACAAGTGAAAAGGTGACTATAAAAGTCATCTTTTCTTTTTTATGTTTAATAAATCCTTTCTTGACAATCCTCGAACCTTTCATAAATAAATTCATTGACACAGATTGCTTGATGGGAGCTACAAAGTCTTGTGTTAAGCTACTGGAGTGATTGAGAAAGCATAACAAAAGGACTTGTGTGTAATTTTACGCACAAGCCCATAGACTGATGTGTGGTTTAATTTATTGTTTATCCTCAGAGGTTCTTCTACCCAACCCCCAACCACTCCTCCAAACGCACCCATTACACTATATCGCATGATAGAAACTATGTAATCATATGCAGGTACATAGGTTGTAATACTAGTATCAGAATCATCATAAGTTTCTTTGTAATCCACAAATAAGATTGCTAGGGCTAATTGAAGGTGAGTACCTGGGCAATTTTCGTTTATTCATCGTTACTTGCTTTTATTTCTGAACCAAACCACATTTTCATTAGGGTAGTTGTTAAAATCCATGAAAACATACAACCAATATTAGTTATCTGTCTCATGATCTATATTGGACTGTTTAGTTTGTTCAATAAGCTCCTCAAAAGCTGCTTTAATTTCCCCAATCGTATAACCAGCTTCCAGTAATTCTTGGGTTGTTTGTTCTAGTTTGTTCATTAGTTATCCTCATTTATATTTTGTGTATCTCCAACGTTATAATATTGAAGTTTGCTAGAAATATCAAAAGTGTATGGGCTTATAGTAAGGCTGTAGAACGTTTGAGTAAAAAGCCTAGTAAATCATCATCTGTGGAGGACAAAGCGCACAGAGAACGTCCAGTACCCTTCTATAACTGGTTAGAGGAAAGAGATAGCCTTCCACAACCAATAGTGCATGGTGAACCAGCGTTAGATAATTGGCTGGAATAAAAAAACGTAACCAAATGAATTCTTAATAAGAAGTATAGTTCGAAGTGTAAAATGGAACCCATTACTTTACATTTCGTTACACTTTAGAGGGGTGTAAAATTCTGATAAAAAAACTTTCTCCAATTGTATGTATGTCCCGTGGAACAAGGAATATATAGTTACTAAGCGAGTAGTATTTGGATGGGGGATAATGAAAATGAGAAAAAATTTAGGACTTGTATCTATTATTATTTTTATAGTGACTTTTCTTATTATGAAATTTTTTATGGAAGGAAAAGTTTCTGGTATGGTAGGAACAAACTTTTTAATAGCTGGTGTAGGTGTCTCTGTTTTATTAGCAATATTTAGTGAAAAAGGAAGAGTGAAAACAATCGTGTTAAGCTTATATAGTCTACTAATTGTTGGTTTTATAATGATGGTGATACTTTATAGAGTCGCACATATGTAATCAAGTCAAATTTGGAGGTAACGACGCAGTATTTGGATTTAGATGTTGAGGAAGTTGCAAGTAGCTTACGAGAGTTTTTATAGTTTTGTAATTGCAGTAAATTTGGTCAATGTGTTTTTACTGGTGACTCATATTATATTATTGTTCCTAACTATGCTTCAAAGTGGTTCATTTAAAGATTTTTTAGCCTGTTACCAGAGCCAAAAAAGTGCTGCTTCTGATAACAAAGTTATGCTAAAAATAGAACAAAGAATCCGGTATCTTCATATATATATGAAAAAAGAACGCACCACGGTTGGTACGTTCCATTTGAATATTCATTTGTGTATATAAATATAAAATCATTTAAAACACGTTAAATCAACAGCAAATGACGTTTGGTGATGTTAATGATCTCGTGATTTATTTGTGGTCAATTTATTCTATTAAGTCTGCGATAAATTCAGGAGTCTCAGTGAACACAAATACTTGAAATTTTGCGTTACGTTTGTTTCTCATCGTATGATCCAAATTGCGTCCTCGTTTGATCAATTCAAAAGCGAGCGTTTTTTTATACACGTATTTCATCCTATAAGCTTAATTTAAATGATAAAGCTCTTTGTCTGTTAGCGGTTTTTCCTCAGTCATATATAAAACCTCCACCGATAATTTTTTTGTATCTTAGTAATAGTGTGGTTTTATGTAATTAGTATTATGTTAGCAGACAGATAAATGGCGTACAAATAAAAAATCCGCTCATTGCTGAGTATTATTTATCATATAAGTCATATGTTAAATTGTTTTCAATGTAAGCTTGCTCTTCAGTAGGAGTCAATAAACGAATTGCTTTCCCTGAATTTGTTGACTCATCACCACCTTGCATCTCCCAAATTGCGTTATGATCTTCTACAGCATGAGAAAAATCACCTTTTGACCATCTTTCCAATATTTCAATGTAAAGCTCTTTAAATTTATAATTGCTTTCTTTGGAAACTTCCAACAATCGATCAACTTTAGCCTGTGTTATTTGCGTGTGGCCCCATTTTACTTTAGCTTCAACTTTTTGGTGAGACATGTTATGGATGGCTTCGTTCACTTTGTGTTCTATTAAGTTATCAGGATAAAGCAATTCTTCTTTTGTAACAATTTTATTTTCAAGCGTTACTCCGCCATGTTCAACAGTTGCTTTTTCTTTTTCGGGAGCAGGTTTTTCTATTTGTTCGGTGAATTTGAAGTAACCAAAAATTCCACCAAAAGTGAACAGTATTCCAATGATAACGATAATCGCTTTTGTTTTTCTCTTCATGTTATTACCCCTCAATAATTTTGTATCATTATGTAATTTTGTATTGGTTTATATTATGTAATTAGGATAATAATAACACAACATTGAAATAACCTGTAGTTATGGCAATGAAAAGTCGGAAACGGACAGTATACATGACAGGTACCTACTACGAACAATAATCGTATTTGATTCCCGATGTGCAAAGAGTGCACAGCCGAAAGGTGCATAGTTTGCACTTTACAACCTTCATTCCTCACTTTTCTCTTGATCAAAAGCACCGAGGTTATGGGGTGTTGCATCGATGGACATACAGTGTCGTTGCCACAAGATTTACATGGTTAATGGAAAACTGCCTGAGTACAGACGAGGCAGAGACTACAATGGATGATGCTTACAAAAAGAAGTTAGCTGCTCGGATTGATGCTTACATGTCTGATTTAGGGCTTACTTACGAACAAGCTTTTAACAAAGCGCATAAACAGGTAAAGCCTCCAAGCGTTGTTGCATGGCGAAAGCTGCTATTCCTGATTTCAAACAAAGTTTAGACTCTACAGCACAAACGATGGATGCAGTTCGAGAGGAAATCCTTCCCTTTCATCGAATAAGGCAGAATGAGAGGCGGTGCATTTTAATTGAGCGTATTAAGAAATGACTCAGTTTTTACAAATAATCTAAAAGAAGCTTATGAATTTGCACATTACTTATTTCTTACTAAAGGCATAGATAATGTTAAAGTAGAACAAATTAACGGTGATTGCTATGTGCGATTTACTATGGAATATGATGAATATAGTGATGAATTAGGTAAACAAATATGGAATATAGTAGAGCAATTCAATCTTGAAAGTTTAGTTTTTTATGGTGTGTATTGGGACATTGTACGAGGATATATAACTGAGTAAATTTTATACTTATACCTTCCACAATCATCTGTGGAGGGCTTTTAATTGGAAAAAACCAAAAATGAAGGGTGATTTTGTATTTATTTATCTTGTGATTTCTTCTTGAGTAAATTTCCTAAACCATGTTGATAAAATGCCATATCCTATTATTATCAATCGATTTAAAGGGAGTGATGCAATGATAAAATCTTCTTGTAACTGTGATTGCGATAAAAAAATAATTCGTTTAAATAAAGTATCTTCATGTCCGATTTGTTCTAGTAATCCTTTTCAACCTCGAGTTCCTAATGATTTTACGACAGGAGCAATATGGAGAAATCCAGCAACGGAAATGATTGTGGTTACTCTTTTGAATAAAACAGATACACCTCAAACAGTGACAATATCGGTCTTAGATTGGCAAAGTTGTAGCCAAGAAGAGATGCCAAAAGAAGCCTTCTTATGTGGAGAATCTCTACCTTCACTTTTTAATGGAACACCTACTCCTCTTATATTTACCATTCCAGCTAAAAAACTTCTCACCGTTCATGCAACTCCACAAAATGCTTGGCAACCAGTTGACCCTGTTTATGAAGTGCTTATAATGTTCCCACCTGATCCTATCACTCCACCTGATCCAATCGCTCCACCTGATCCAATAATCTTCAACACATGGGGGATTAATAATGCGGGAGTACCCCAAGAAGGGAATACGGTATTACATCATCAATTTCAACGAGCTATTTTTATTTAAAAGAGAATAGATATAGAAGTTAACAAAACGTTAACCATTTAGTCAAATGACCAGGACTCACTTCAAAATGAGTGCCTGGTCTTTTGGTGATTAATATTCTCTTACTTCAATGCAGCAATTTTATCATGTACAACATATTCTGTTTGCTTTTTGGTCTTTATTTTAAACCTATTTGAGTTTTATTCATTAATTTACCGCCTTGGAATATTAACGATGCATTGCCACCTAAAGCTGTGCCATTATAGCTGTACATTACTACATCACCAGATTCAGAAATGACTGCACCTTCACCACCAAGAATCTCAAATACTTTTTCTTTTGTCATGCCATTTTCAAGCTTATTAAATTGGTCAAGGGTATTTTCAATATCAGATGTTTCCACTCCGATTTGTGCTTTATTGATTAGTTTACCTCCTTGAAACATCATAGTAGAGGTTGACAAGACGCCATCTGTCTCAAATTCATACATTACTGTTAGATTACTAGTATATAATACAAGATATTATGTTCTTTAAATAAAAACTGTGTAGGAGGAGAATAGTGAAAAAATTATTTATTGTGTTACTAGCAGCATGTGTATTTGCGGTAGTAGATCCAACAAAATCAGAGGCTATCGTAAGGTATGATGGAGCAGAGGTATATAAAGACCAAACAGGAAAAATGACCTTTACAAAAGACATCAAGGTATACAAGAAAAATGAAGATGGTACATTTGATTCGCTAGTGGTGAAGCGAAATAATTACTTTAGAACGTATGATATTGAAAAATATGATGGCAAAACATTTTATCAAATGGGGCAATATCGGGTACAAGCAACTAATCTGGTAGTTTTTAAAGAAGTTCCGATGAAAATCCGTTCATCCTTCTATCCAAATCCAACTTATATTAATATTAATCGAGATAGCGGAGGATACGGGAAAATGTTCACTGAATGGCAGGATTCCTCAATAACCGATATGAATGGTAATCAAATGTTGAAATATTGTAAGAGCGATGGGGAAGGGTTAAAGTGTGAAAAGTATTATCCTGGTTCAGATATGAAAGTAGCTGATACAAAATATAGAAAAACAGGTGTACGTTATGAGGTAACAGAAGATACCAAAGCGAAATCCTATCCATTAATAGATTCTAAAACTGAAAAAGTCATAGAAAAAGGAAGCATTGTTTATTCAGTGAGTGATTCAATTAATGCTTATCTATGTGTAAAGGATGACTTGGAAGCAAATGACGAACAATGTATTTGGCTTCCAGTAGGTATTTTAAAGCCAATCTACTAAAGTTAGTTGAAGATAAGTGATAGATTTAATGGAAAACTTTATTGCATAGACGGTTAAAAATGGCATTATTCAAGAATCGCACTTGAAGGATGTGCAGAATGGTACAATGACCACTGATCAATTAAATAGGGAAAACGAGGACCAGCAAAGCTTATTTAGCCGGGCTGGTCTTTTTTTTTGTACTTGTTTGGATGGAATTGTCTATGTAATATATCTGCACCAATAAAAATAGAAAACGTTCCTAAAACTTTTAAAAGTATATTTTTGATTAATAAAGAATCGTCAATCGTTATGACTAACAACATAGGACCAACCATAATTAATATTAGACCTATGAGCCCTTTTACAAACCTCATATATAACCTCCTAAAAAAAGCCGCTGAGTGACTATTTTTTATTTACTGGTACTACAACAGTAATTTCTTCTCCGATTTTTCTAGCATCTTTTGATGTTGGTTCAAATATAAATTTCAATTCTTTCACACCATCTAAACCTTCTTCTCCTAAATCAAAAATAACCTCACCTTTTTGAATGACCTTTCCAATAAACTCAGATTCAAAAGGAGATATCATGACATTCGCTTCAATTTGACGCTTAGTATCAGTAGTCATTTTAGCTGTGTCAGGATGAAAGCTTACAGTATCATCAGATAAGTTCTCACCTGTGATTGATAAAATAAGGACATTTGTTTCAGCCGAGGTTTCAATCAAATCAGGATTTTCCGCCTTTAATTTAGCTGTTTTAATTCCATCAATAGAAAACTCAACATCAGCACTTTTATACTTTTCAGTTGGTGCTTCATATAAATCAGTGATTGTATATGTACCAGCAAAGTCGTCTTTTACTACCTCACCAACATTAGCTACAGTTAAATTATCTGCTTTATTTGCTTTGCTTTCTTCTTTGATTTCAATGGTAGTAGAACCTGTTACAGCTGTTTCAAGTGAAGCTGCGTACTTAGCGAATTCATTATCTTCCATATCGCCATTCATTTGAATTAAGAATAAGCCACTCTGATGTGTGTGTGAATAAAACATGGGTCCTGAATTACCTAATTCATCATAGTAACTTTTAGCTTTTTGTAAGTTTTCTTCACTATCAAATAAGAATAATCGACCGCCTGAATCAACGCCAAGAGAAGGAATTAAAATTCGTTTACCTTCTTTTCGTATGTTTCCAAATTCATCATTTGGTAAATCTGAAACTTCTCCTAGTTCTAGACCATCTTCTTTAAAATATTTAATTACATCATCTACTGTTTTAGCTAGAACCTTTTGTTGTTCTTCAGTTTTAGGATCATTCTCTTTTTGAGGTTCTTCTTTTGCTTTTTCTCCTCCGCAGCCTGCCAATCCTAAACTTAATACTAATGCTGCACTAAAAATTAATTTTTTCTTCATTTTTAAAATTCCTCCTCTATATTCCCATTTTAGGAAATCAGGATATAAAAGTACATACAAAAAAGCAGACAGCCAATAATAGTTATCTGTTCCATGTTCTGAATTGAATTGCTTAGCTTGTTCATTAACTTCTTTAAAAACCACAAGTGGAAGAATTACTTTTAAGCCATATAAACAATTGAAACCAAGACTCACTTCAATAACACCATAGGTTTCAAAATTGTCATGTTGTGTTGTTTTTAGTCATGTTAAACGATGGTTCGAGTACTAATTACTTGTTATAGTAAACGATATTGTAAGGAAATTAATTCTTTCTACCCACCGACGCTTATTAGAAATCTAGATCTAAAGGAGACATGAAAATGACATCACCAAAAATGTTAGTGGTTATAATTGCTATGATTGTAGCGTTTTATAGTTTTGCGCCGACAATTGTAAAGGCAGAATCAGATGAAAAAATTAAAAAGATAGAAAGTTTTATAGAAGAGCAAAGAGCAATCAGTAAAATTCCAGGGTTATCGTTAGTAATTGTAGAGAAGGGGAAAACGGTCTATCAAAGAGGCTTTGGATATGCTGATGTTATATCAAAAACACCAGTTACTTCTAACACTTTATTTGAACTAGGGTCTACCTCGAAAGCATTTACAGGATTAGCTATTTTACAATTGGAAAAGGAAGGGTTGTTAAAACGTTCTGATGATGTCAGAAAGTACATTCCATGGCTGAAACTAAAATATAATGAGGAGCCGCAGTCTATCACAATAAATCAGTTACTCTATCATACTAGTGGCATATCAACTTATACTATAGCTGATATCCCTGAAAGTAACGAAAGTAATGCTCTTGAGTTGACTGTAAAAAAATTACTTGAAAAGCCTTTGAATCGTATACCTGGTAGCTCATATGAGTACGCAACGCTTAATTACGATGTTTTGGGACTCGTTATTGAAAAAGTATCAAAACAGCCATTTGAAAAGTTTATAAAACAGCATATATTAGAGCCAACTGATATGAAAGATACATTTGTTGGTCTTCATCAAGTTAAATCTGCTGACATGGCATCAGGCTATAAATTAGGATTGATGAGAGAGCAACGTTACACACCACCTATCTATCGTGGAAATGTACCTGCTGGATATGTAATAAGCAATACAAATGATATCGCAAAATGGTTAAACTTGCAGTTAGGAAGTAATCAAATTGATTCTATTGATAAAAAAATTATTCAAGAATCACATATTACTGATCAATCCGTAGAGCCTTTCGATACCGATATATACTATGCTAGTGGATGGGGAGTCATGGAAAAGGACCGAAATCAATATATATTCCATGCTGGAGAAAACCCAACGTTCACTTCATATTTCATCATGCAGCCTAATGAACAATTAGGAGTAGCTGTATTAGCCAATATGAATACGACCTATACAACAGCTATAGGTCAAGGTGTGATGGATTTATGGGAAGGGAAAAATGCTAACAATATTCAGTCTGGGGGTCCCGGAAAAATGGATAAAATAGTAACGTTTCTGTGCGTTACTGTCATCGGCTTTGGGATATTTTTTAGCATTTTATTACTTAAAACCTTGAGGAAGATAGTTAGAAAACAAAACATTAAAGCATCATTAAATATAAAAAGGATTTTGTTGTTTTTCATACATTCTTTGATTGTAGTAACTATTTTGACACTTACAAATATGTTCCCAAAATTTTTGGGATATAACTGGACGTTTATGAAAGTGTGGGGTCCAACTTCTATCACTGTGTTATTTTATAGTGTCATTGTGACAAGTGTAATTTATTATTTGTTAGGCTTATTGCACATTTTAACTAAAAAGACACATACGTAAATAAAGCTTACAAAGTCATTCATTTAAAAAATGAGTGACTTAACTTTTTTTCTTATATATTAGTCAAAAAATCAAGTTATTTTTTAAAGGGGTGTTGCTATTCAACTAAACCAGGTATTATTAGTTTAATCATCGACAATTGAGCATCTTTCATGAAGATGCTCCTATTTAATTTGATATTTAAATAATCACTAACTAAAAATATAGGAATTAAGGAAAAATTAAGGGAGAGTTTCAGAAGAGATAAGAAAGAACGCTTATAATAATGGTAGATTGAAAAAATCGTTGAAGGGATGAAAACGATTTCCAATATTGCAGCGATATTAATGAATGCTAGACATACAGCTGAATTTGTTTCTAATCATGGAAATAAAAAATGAAAAAGGAGAAAACTAGTATGTATGTAATTAGAAAAACTGAAATATGAAAGAAGGACAGATTGTTAAAATTGGCACAATGAATCAACTTAGAGCATTCTAAAGTTTAAAAATCACCGTAATGCTCAAACATTCTCCGATTCAGAAAGCTAAGCTGGTGACATTATATCAGTTTGATAAGCTAGATGTCCTTCGTGTAGAAAGATCCATTATTTGAATATATATTCTGGATGAATAATCTTAATAGTAGTTTAAAAATATAGGCGGTGATTTTTATGTATTCTCAAACGAATGCACCTCAAAAAAGATTATCCAAGGATGCGGTCAAAGTATGGTTAATAAGTGAAATGATCATGAATCTAATCGGATTCACGATTATTGGGATTTTACTTTACTTAGATTACCGTTTTTCATGGAAAGAATGGATCGGTTGGATTTTGATTGGTATAACAGTGATCGCTGTGCTAGGAGCAGTTTGGTCATTTATCAACCCGTTTTTACTTTATAAAAACTGGCGTTATGATGTAGATGAGGAGTTTTTACAATTAAAATCAGGCGTATTATATGAAGAGCATCAACTTGTCCCAATGACAAAAATTCAATCAGTTGCAACTAAACAAGGACCGTTACTTAGAAAATATGGACTTTGCTCAATTTCAATTGAAACAATGGGGTCATCACACACAATTCCTGCCCTACCTAAAGACGTAGCAATTAAGTTAAGGAATCAGATTGCTCATTATGCAAAAATTAAGGAAGTAGAATCATGACGAAGACAAAAAGATACCATCCACTTCTCATTCTTTTTAATTTATGGAAATTAGTCAAAAACTCCATTTTTTTTGTAATTTATTTATTCGTGATAAAAGCTGATTCGGAATCTAACTTCGTAATATACGGTAGGATCATTTTTTTTCTAGCTTTTGGAATTACACTTGTATCAATTATATTGAAGTGGTTCACCCATAAATACGAACTCGATGATAGATCTTTTCACCTTTACAAAGGATTTCTCAGTAAATCTGAGCGAACTATTCCTTTTTCTAAAATTCAAAACGTGAATAGACATACATCTTTACTCCACCGGATTTTTAAAGTGACTTCGGCTAATTTTGAAACGGGAATGAGGGGTGAGGAAGCTGCTGTAAAATTTGAAGTGATTTCTCAAATAGAAGCAGATCGAATAGAAGCACATATAACAAGTGCTAGCCGCCATGAATTAACCACCCTTAATTCTAACAATGACAATATTGAATTATCTTCTAAAATGGATACAGAAAATGCGAATTCGAATCGAACTATTCATTTTAAGCCGACGAAAAGTGACATTTTAAAAGCCTCCTTTACATCACTAAGCTTTTTTATTCTTTTTCCTTTAATTGGTTCTTTTTATTTTAAAATCAATGAAATATTTCATGTGGAAGAAGAAGTCGAAGGAATTTTTATGAGTATAATGAGCTCTGGATGGATGATGACGATCATTATCATTGTACTCGTTATTATTTTTGCTACTTTCGGTATCGTTCGGACATTTTTAAAATATGGGAAATATCAAATCTCCTCAGACCATGATCGTATTTACATTACGAAAGGTGTAATCGAAGAAACTACTTTTTCAATATCCAAAGAAAAAGTGCAGGCAATTGAAATTAAGCAGTCCCTCATGAAACGATTGCTTGGACTTGCCGAAGTGAAGTTGACCAGTGCAGGCAGTTTGAGTTCTGGCGAAGATACGCTTGAAATCAATTCACTCTATCCATTTCTACCTGTTAAACGGGCATATAAAATGGTTTCAGAAATATTACCATCTTATGAAGTAACAATAAAGATGACTCGTCTCCCTAGAAAATCCCTTTGGGTGCGCTTATTTAAGCCAAGTTGGATCTGGATCATTGCAACGACAGTCCTATTTTACTTCAAACCAAGTATTCTAAAAGTGGAGCAAGCTTGGTGGATCTTATCTGCTGTCCTGTTCATTCTTATTGCAGTATCAAGATTGCTAGATTTCTGTAATACTCGCTACATTTTGAACGATCAATTTATTCAATTCAAAACAGGAAGTCTGACCACTTCATTATTCGTATCAAAACGAGATAAAATCATTGAAGTGAAAGTAACACGGAACATTGCTCAACAAATGATTGGTCTGGCATCTATCGGAACAATTAATCGAGCTAAACCGGTACATCATGCTGGTGTTGACGATGTACCATTAGAACTAGCTGCCTCGCTTTACCAATGGTATATGAAACGTAGAAATGAAATCAAAGTCGAATGAAAGCGTGTTTACATTTCCTATCTAAATTAATTAACGATGGTCACATTATTAGAAAAAGTACAAATAAAAATCAACTTACAAATCTAATAACGACATACAGTATAAAATAGCTTGGGAACATGTAAAAGACCCGTACCTTGTAGAAAATATTGTTAAAGAAATCTTTCTTAAATACATCATTCCCTTGACCAACATCAAGATAGGTGGACGATTAAAGCATGATTATATAAAGTCAGGAAAAAAATGTAAAGACTATCTGAGAACGAAGTATTGTAAATATGGGGGTTCCTACATATGAATTTTTTTTAGCAAACTAAGTAACCCCCGTATATTATCAACAGCAATACTCATACAAAGTGGATTTCTTTCAGTAACAAAAATTGCTGGATCTTTATCTTGACGACTGACAAAGGCTTTACTTGAAGAACATCGAGTTGCATGTGCAGCTCTTTTTTTATTGAAATCAAGGAGTAGAATATTTCGATGGGGATGGCTTTACTAGACTCTATAAACGG
>Ga0213825_1002052_pt1 | contig 13160 bp, 9 predicted proteins | sample MC6MC0900MG_FD_179896 | JGI IMG/M metagenome (GOLD analysis project Ga0213825, IMG submission 179896) | Enriched soil aggregate microbial communities from Iowa State University, Ames, United States - MC6-MC0900-MG | ecosystem: Environmental > Terrestrial > Soil > Unclassified | place: USA: Iowa... | reverse complement strand
GCGATTTGTTTTGCAGCTGCAATTGCTTCGAAAGAAACATTACGTAAGCTTCCTTCACGAACTTCACTTAATACTAATACTTTTTTTGACATAGCATATTCCCTCCGTTACCCTTTAAGATTCGATTGACATCAAATAATTAAACAACTTTTGCTTCCGTGTGAAGTAGATTTACCAGTTCTTTTGCTTGTGCAGAAAGGTCGCCTTCTAAAATACGGCCTGCTGCTTTTTGAGCTGGTAAGAAGATGTCTACTGTTTCAATCTTCACTTCTACATCATCTTCATCGATATCTAAATCATCTAACTCAAGCTCTGCAAGCGGTTTCTTTTTCGCTTTCATAATACCTGGTAGAGATGGGTAACGAGGCTCATTTAAACCTTGCTGAGCAGTTACTAATAACGGTAAAGAAGTTTCAATTACCTCTGAATCCCCTTCGATATCGCGAACAATTTTCGCAGATGTTCCGTCAATTTCAAGTTTTGTAATCGTAGTTACATAATTCATATCCAATAAATCAGCAACACGTGGACCAACTTGCCCTGAACCACCATCAATCGCAACATTTCCTGTTAAAATTAAATCTGCATCTTTATCTTTTAAGTATTCTGCTAGTAGATAAGCTGCTGCATGTTGGTCCAGCTCATCTAAATCATCTTCTGTATTAATAAGCACTGCTTCGTCTGCTCCCATAGCAAGTGCTGTACGTAATTGCTTCTCTGCATCCTCGCCACCAATTGTCACCACTGTTACCTTACCACCAGCAGCATCGCGAACTTGGATTGCCTCTTCAATGGCATATTCATCATAAGGGTTGATAATGAATTCTGCGCCGTCCTCTTGGATTTTACCACCCGACACAACGATTTTTTCTTCTGTATCAAATGTGCGTTTAATTAATGCAAAAATGTTCATATATCCATACCTCCTGGAACGTTTTATAATTCTAAGTAAACTTATAAATATTATATATTTTCAGTTTCGATAACGCCGATAACATACTGAACGTTGCTATCGACATTTGGAAAATTATTTGCCAGTAAACACAGGCTCACGCTTTTCAATGAATGCTTGAATTCCTTCTTTGGCATCTTCTGTGACAAATACTGTCCCAAAGGATTTAGCCTCTGCTTCAATGCCTTCATAGAATGATGCATGCTTTGCATATTGCAATGTTTGAATAGCTGCTTTTAAAGCAATTGGGCTTTTCTTAGCAATGCTCTTAGCAATCTTTAACGTTTCTTCTAGCAATGCTTCGTCTGAGAATGAACGGTTTGCTAAGCCCCACTGAACAGCTTCATTACCAGAGATTGGTTCACTTGTAAACATCATTTCAGCAGCCTTTGCTACTCCAACATAGCGTGGTAAGCGCTGTGTACCACCAAAACCAGGAATAAGCCCTAATTGTAATTCAGGTAAACCTAATTTTGCTGATTCAGTGACAAATCGCATATGACAGCTCATTGCTAACTCAAGCCCTCCGCCTAATGCCGCACCATGGATGGCTGCAATTACAGGCTTAGAAAACGATTCAACACGCTCAAAAACCTGCTGCCCGTTGCTAGCTAGCTTTGTAAATTCCTCACCAGATTCTACCCCAATAAATTCTTTAATATCTGCCCCTGCAGAGAAGAAACGGCCTTCACCATGAAGTACAAGGACTCTTACAGCATCATCGTGTTCTACAGCATCAAGCACAGCGTTAACTTCTGCAATAATACCGCGAGATAATGCATTTGCTGGTGGACGTGCAATTGTAATAATCGCTACTCCATCTTCTACTTTCCAACTTAGAAATTCCATTTCTCCACATCCTTTTAAGCTTTAATGCCGTTCAGGATTAATGCCTGAACCTTTGGAACCTGTTCCATCAAATCATATCGATAGTCATTCATAACCCACGACGTAATAGTTTCATCAATTGTTCCAAAAACCATTTGTCGAGCCAAGCGTACATCCATCGTCTGATTGAACTCACCTGTAAGCATACCCTCGATTAAAATTTGATCAAGTAGCTGTAAATACTCGCGCAATACGGAATTAATTTTTAATCGTAAGTCTTTGTTTGACTGGCGAAGCTCTAATTGTGTGACAGTTGCTAGGTATCGATCTGTCGCTAGAACATTAAAATGATTTTCAATCATTCGTGAAAGTTTGTCTTTAGACGTACTCCCCTTTTCTATTATATCTTGTAATGACTCTACAAAAACAGCCATTTTTTCATTAAAGACAGAAATTAATATATCTTCTTTATTTTTAAAATATAAATAGATTGTTCCATCGGCCACCCCTGCCTGTTTGGCGATTTTCGATACTTGCGCTTGGTGATACCCATTTTCCGCAATAACGATGACAGCTGCATCAATAATTTGTTTATATTTTGGCTTATCTCGTTTCACTTTTATATCACCACCTAAAAAACATGCGCACGTCGATATGACGTGTAAACCTAAAAAAATATGAAAATATGAATGGTCATTCATTCATATTTTCATATTATATTTTACAGCATTGCTTGTCAATACTTTCACACGTATTTATTTCGCTTCTTTATTCGCTAATTTTGTTTTTTCTTCTTCAACTAACGTACGACGCAAAATTTTTCCTACAGCTGTTTTTGGCAGCTCTTCTCTAAATTCATAATAACGCGGAACTTTAAAAGCTGCTAGATGCTGACGGCAATATTTATTTAATTCGTCCTCAGTAATCGAATATCCTTCTTTTAATACAATATAAGCTTTAACTGTTTCACCACGATACGGATCAGGTATGCCTGCTACTACGCACTCTTGGATCTCTTCACGTTCATATAACACTTCTTCTACTTCACGTGGATAAATATTAAAGCCGCCTGCTATTATTAAATCTTTTTTACGATCTACTACATAGAAGAAGCCTTGCTCATCCATATAACCAAGATCACCTGTTAAAAACCAACCATCAGCAAATGTCGCAGCTGTATCCTCTGGACGGTTCCAGTAGCCCTTCATTACTTGTGGTCCTTTAACAGCAATTTCACCAACTTCACCAATAGGTAGCTCTTCTGTATCACCTGTACGTAAAATAACCGCTTCTGTATTTGGCCAAGGTAAACCAATCGAGCCAATCACCCGCTTCCCCCAAATTGGCGTAGCATGTGTTACAGGTGAGGTTTCTGTTAACCCATATCCTTCTACTAGCTTTCCACCAGTCACTGCCTCAAACTTCTCTTGCACTTCAATTGGCAATGAAGCAGAGCCACTTAAGCATGCCTTAATGGATGATAAATCATAATTCGCAATGTCTGGGTGATTTAAAAGGCCGATGTATAAGGTTGGTGCGCCGGGGAACAGTGTTGGTTTTTGTTTATCAATCGTCTTTAATGCCGTTTCAGCATCAAACTTCGGTAAAAGCACCATTCTATTTTGAGTAAATACAGATAAAAGCATAACAGTTGTCATGCCATAGACGTGGAAGAATGGTAGAATGCCCATAATGGTTTCTTCACCATGAACACATTTATACATCCAAGCATCACACATTGTCGTATTGGCAATTAAATTTTTATGGGTCAGCATAACGCCTTTTGGGAAACCTGTTGTCCCACCCGTATATTGAAGGAGTGCTAGGTCTTCTTCAAAATCAAATGGCATATTGTCAATTATCTTAATTGGTGCTGAACGCATTATTTCTGAAAACAGATGATTTTGGCCGCTATGTTCAACCTTGACACTAAAGCCATACTGCTTTTTTTGAATAAATGGATAGACTAAATTTTTTGGGAATGGTAAATAATCTTTAATAGCTGTCACAATGACATTTTCAAGAGCTGTCTCTTTCATAATTTTCATGACTCTCGGATATAAAATATCCATTACGAGAATAACCTTTGCTCCTGAATCAGCCATTTGATATTGAAGCTCACGTTCAGTATAAAGTGGATTTGTTTGTACTACAACAGCACCTGCATACATGGCACCATAGTAAGCGATTACACTTTGTGGCGTGTTAGGCAGCATAATTGCTACTCGATCTCCCTTTTCCACACCTAGTGCTTGTAAATAGTTTGCGAACCTTAAAGCTGACTCATATAGCTCGGTGTACGTCAAATCCTTTCCCATAAAATGAATCGCTACTTTGGATGGATTCTTTTTATAGGCACGTGTCAAAAACTCTTGCACTGGAATTTCCTCAAACGTTAAAGACGATGGTACTTCTTCAGGATAATTTGCTAGCCATGGTTTTGCTGTCATACGTCCTCTCCCCTTTGTCCCAAACTTTGTCAATTCTTATATTTATTATAATGAAAAAGAAATACAGTTTCAAACAGAAAATAGAAAATAAATGCATTTTCGATTAATTATTATGCAATTAACAACATTAATATGATTGATATTTATCGGGATTTATTTGCATACACCTTATGAATGCTCGTTCATTCTTGAGTCACTCCATAAAAAAATAATGAGCATATTCCTATATTATAAAAATAATTTTTCTATCCTTTAATAGAGTTATATGAAAGAAAGTTAATAGGTTGTAGTAGAAATTTATGCTATGTACAATTAACAAAAAACGCATCCTCATAAAGAGAATGCGTTTTTTATTTAAATCGTTAACATATAGTAGACACCTACTGCCAAAAATGCAATACAGACAACGATTAGTACTTTTGCTAATTTTTCCATGTCATGACACTCCTATGCAATACTTGCCCCAATTACAAACGAAAGACCGACTGAAATGGTAAAGGAAATGAAACCAACTGAGCGATTATCATTGGCAATCTCTTGATCAACGTTAAAACGAGGTGTCATAAATTCAAATAAGAAATACGCTACAATCAATAATGTAAAGCCAAAAAGGCCCCAACCGATCATTTCACTTAATGTGCTATGACGTGCAATGGAAAAGCGGAAGATATTACAAATCCCTAGTATTTTTCCACCTGTTGCAAGAGCCACAGCGACATTACCTTTTTTAATTTCTTCCCAATTTTTATATTTCGTAACGACTTCGAACAATGCCATCGAGACGACTAAACATAATACTACAACACTAAAATATCCTGCCGTTTCGATAATTGGATATCGCCAAAAGCCAGAATTCAGCATTTTTCTCCGTCCCCTTTATAGCTTATTTCAATTCAACAACTGTGACGCCTAAGCCCCCTTCACCGGCTTCACCAAAACGGAAGGATTTTACGCGCTTATGCTTTTTCAAATAGCTTTGAATACCTTGACGTAAAGCCCCTGTACCAACTCCATGAATAATGGAGACACGACCATAATTAGAGAGTAGTGCATCATCAATATATTTCTCTGTTCTTACGATTGCATCCTCATAGCGTTCACCACGTAAATCTAATTCTAGTTTCACATGACTATTTCGATTTTTCACACCAGCTGTTCGTAATACAGGCTCTTTTTCAGGTTTAATATATTCCAAATCACTATCTGAGATTTTCATTTTTAAAATCCCCATTTGGACAACCCATTCGGTATTCGACACCTTTTCTAACAAAGTACCTCGTTGACCATAGCTTAACACCTTTACCTCGTCTCCGACAACTAAGTTTTGTGCACGAGCTTTGACTTGTGCCGCCTTTTTTAGCACTTTATTGTCTTCAAGTGGTGTTGCTTCTTCCAAGCGTTTACGTGCTTCAATCAATTCATGCTCCTTGACAACTTGATCAGCATTTTTACGCATTTCTCGAAGCTCTGCAATAATCGCTTCTGCTTCACGTTTTGCTTCATCAACAATTTTACGCGCCTTTTCCTTCGCCTTCTTATCAAGCGCCTCTTTACGCTCCTCATAGGCTTGCAATTTATCTTGAAGCTCTTTACGTAATGTTTCTGATTCTAATAGCAATGCATGCGAACGCTCTGCATCATCTTCAGATTGGCGACGTGTTTCTTCCAATGAGGCAATCATCGATTCAACCTCATGTCGATCGGTTCCAGTAAAGCCTTTAGCACGATCAATAATGGATTCAGGTAAACCAAGACGACTGGAAATTTCAAATGCATTTGAGCGCCCAGGTACGCCGATAAGTAGACGGTAGGTCGGGCTCAAAGTTTCAATATCAAATTCTACACTGGCATTGGCTACACCTGGTCGATTATAGCCATAAGCTTTTAGCTCAGGATAGTGAGTTGTAGCCATTACACGAGCACCGCGCCCATGTACTTCGTCTAAGATTGAGATGGCTAAGGCTGCCCCTTCCTGTGGGTCAGTACCTGCCCCTAACTCATCAAAAAGAACAAGTGATTCGTGATCAAATTTTTGTAGGATGTCAACAATATTAACCATATGGGACGAGAACGTAGAAAGTGACTGCTCAATTGATTGCTCATCACCAATATCGGCAAATAATTGCTCAAATACAGCAAGTTCTGAGCCATCTAATGCTGGCACTGGTAATCCAGCTTGTGCCATTAATGTACACAGACCAACCGTTTTTAATGTCACCGTTTTACCACCTGTATTAGGACCTGTAATGACAATAGCTGTAATGTCTTTACCAAATTCAATATCATTTGGAATAGCTGATTCTATTGGTAGTAGTGGATGACGTGCACGTATTAGTCGGATATAGCCATCCTGATTCATTTTAGGCATTGTACATTTATTGGCTTGGCCATATTTGCCCTTTGCTAAAATGACATCGATATCACCTAATACCTTCACTAAGTTAAATAAATCTGATGCTACTTCTTGCACCATTGCACTTAATGCTAGTAAAATACGTTCAATTTCTGCCTGCTCTTTCATTTTCAAGCGATGAATTTCATTGTTTGCTTGGACAACAGAATCTGGCTCAATAAATAAGGTTTGACCAGAAGAAGATTGGTCATGGACAATCCCACCATAGTGGTGACGATATTCCTGCTTTACGGGAATAACAAAGCGATCATTACGAATTGTCACAAGTGTATCAGAAAGCATTTTCGCTGCATTACTTCCCCGAATTAAACTTTCCAGCTTAGAGCGGACTTTCCCTTCTTCAGCACGCAAAGATTGGCGAATAGAGCGCAATGTTTGACTAGCAGAATCTAAGACAGCTCCATTGTCGTCAATACAGTTATTAATTTCATGTTGCAATCCTGTTAGGACAGGCATTGCTTCCTTTTTGGAGATGAAATGGGGAATATCAATCACTTCATCGGCTTCTAAATCTTCAATAAAATTGCGTAGAATTCGGCTTGCTCGAATCGTGCTCGAAATTTCCATTAGTTCTACTGCTGCTAACATGCCTCCTATTTGAGCACGTCTGGCAGAGGGACGGACATCAAAAATTCCGCCCATTGGTACATTGCCCTTCACACGCAAAATGGAAAGTCCCTCATCCATTTCCTCTAATAATTGTACTACTTTATCAAAATCTGTTTGTGGCACAAGCTCCTCAATGGCAGATTTACCAATGGAGGAAGTACAATAGGAAGCCACTTGTTGCCTAACTTTATCGTATTCTAGTGTTTTCAATGCGCGTTCTGCAATCACTGAGAACACCTCCTCAGCCTATTTATTTCGTTGTATGAACGCTTCAAACTGTTCACGCGTCCATGTATTCACAATCATATCTTTCGGTAACCATGCTCTATTTGCATAGCGAACCCCAATATCCATAAAACGTAAATGTGCAATATCATGCGCATCTGTGTTGATGGCTACTGGCACACCTGCAGCGCATGCCATTTCTAAATGTTCTACACATAAATCGAGACGATACGGATTTGCATTTAACTCTAAAATTTTACCATATTCCTTTGCCCAGGCAATTAACTGTTTCATATCAGGATTATAACCATCGCGATCTTCAATAATTCGACCAGTCGGATGGGCAATCATATGAACATAGGGATTTTGCATAGCTGTTAGTAAACGTGCCATAATTTTATCTTGTGATTGTGTAAAACTAGAATGAATGGAAGCAATAACAAAATCGAGCTCTTTTAACACCTGATCTTCGAAATCAAGTGAGCCGTCTGGTAAAATATCCATCTCCGTCCCTTTAAACAAATGAAAATCTGGATGTGCTGCATTAAATGCCTCAATTTCTACACGTTGCTTTTCTAAACGCTCCGGTGTTAATCCATTTGCTACTTTTAGGAATTGCGAATGGTCTGTAATAACGCTATATTGATAGCCCCGTGCTAGTAACGCCTCGCCCATTTCTGCAACAGAGTATGCACCATCCGACCATGTTGTATGCATGTGCAAATCAGCTTTAATATCCTCTAGTCGAACTAAGTTTTGAATTATGTTTGTTTTGTCAAATTCTGCTGTTCCTGTCCGTAAGCTCGGTGGAATCAAAGGTAGATCAAAGTGAGCGAAAAATGCTGCCTCATCTTGGAACGTCAAAATGGTACCATCTTCCTGTTCCACACCATATTCACTTATTTTTTCACCACGGGCTTTGGCAATTTGCCGCATACGAACATTATGATCTTTTGAACCTGTGAAATGATGCAACGCAGTCGCATATTCATTGTCTTTCACTAAACGGAAATCAACACTAACTGGTTCATCTAAGTCTAAAATCACCGAAATTTTTGTATCCCCCGCCGCCACGACTTCTTGAATGGCTAAGCTATTTAACAACTTTTCGCGTACTTCCTCCACTGCTTCTGTCACAACAATAAAATCAATATCTTTGCTAGTTTCTAACGCTCGACGGAAACTCCCAGCAACTGAAAATCGGTCTACTTCCTTCATACTACCTAGAAGCGCCTCAATTTGTAAAACCACAGGCTCAAGCTGCCAAATTGGTAGTCGTTCTGAACGATTTGCTAAATTGGCTAGCTCCTTTAAAATCTTCTCCTCAGTTTTTACAGCAAATCCAGCTAATTCACGTACTTTTCCTGCCTCACAAGCTGCCTTCAAGCTTTCTGCAGAGTCAATACCAAGCTCTTGGTGTAGTTTCGCAATTTTTTTTCCTCCCAAGCCAGGTAATTTTAGCAATGGCAGTAACCCTTTAGGTACAACCTCTTCTAACTCCTTTAACAAACTCGATTCACCTGTTAACATTAAGTCCTCTATTACAGCCGCAGTACCCTTGCCAATACCTTTGAGTTTTGTTACATCATCCATTTCGCTTAATGAACGCTCGTCCCCCTCTAGTGCTACCGCAGCCTTTCGAAAGGCTGATACCTTGAATGGATTTTCTCCCTGTAGTTCCATATATAAAGCAATTTTTTCGAGTGTGCGAATAATTGTTTTTTTATTCATTGGTAATGCCTCCTATCGTAAAAACACTTCCCTCAAGACAGAGAGAAGTGCACAGTTACTATTGCATATAAATATACCACCAGTTTTGGAACATCTTTGTAATAATTGGTGTATGCTCCAACATCAGACCACTTAACAATGACTTCGACATTAAATTTTGTATGGCATCTACTGGTAATAAGGCGCACACATATAGCAAAATAAACATAATTAAATAGTTTTCAATCATGCCAAGTAACGCCCCAAGCCAACGATTCACTGTATTTAGCACCGGCAAATACGCGATAAAGTCAAATATCGATGCCACGATTTGCAACGTTATTTTTACTGCAAAGAAAATAACAGCAAAGGCAATTACCCGATAAAAGGTGCGGTCTAAATCTAGACTATCAATGACAACGCCAAGGCTACCTGTGTCAGTGACACCTGGATACGGAACCCAAAATACAAATTTTTGTGCTAATGGCTTATAATAAATATACGCAACAATTAGGGCTACTACAAAGCTGACAATATGCATCATCTGTACAATAAAACCTCGTTTTGCACCAACGCCTATACCAGCTAACAGTACCACTAATATGATTAAATCTAACATTCTCTTCAACCCTTTAACTTTTTCAATTCTTCTTCTAATTGCTCCATTCGTTCTTTTAATAGTAAATAATCATGAACTGTATTTACTGCTGTCAGAACAGCAAGTTTTGTGCTATCAAGTGAGGGATTATGTACGTTCATCTCGCGCATACGGTCATCAACAATCGAAGCAACAAGTCGCATATGGCCAATGGATTCAGAGCCGACCATTTTATATGTATGACCATATATTTCAACAGAAATTTTATTCTTTTCTTGTTTTTCCATAGTCGCACCCTCCTATAAATTCGATGCACACACGATTTTAGAGGCTTGTGAGCACCATCACACAAAAAAGCTATTTATTATCATACCATGAAAGGTATAAAATTGTGAACAACGAGGACAGAAAGGAACGATTAAATGGCAAATATTGTGCTTTCCATTTCAACAAATATTCAAAAAGAGGTGATGGCTTACTATGCATCGCACTTTATAGAACGAAAGGCTCCGGGAGTCATTTTTGCGGCAAAACTACCAGATACAGCCATAACTATGTATAAATCAGGCAAATTAATGTTTCAGGGGGGCGGTGCTGAACGTGAGGCAGCACGTTGGGGAACTGTTGAAAAAACTGCTACTCCACTCTCCACTATCGGGGCAAAAGGGGATGTACTGCCTAACAATTTCGCAACCATGTCTGTCTTAGGCTCAGACGAAACAGGCACAGGTGATTATTTTGGTCCAATCACTGTAGCAGCAGTATATGTACCTACTTCCAAAATCGAACTCATGAATGAGCTTGGCGTAAAAGATTCAAAAATGCTAACAGATGACTATATGAGGAAAATTGCACCTGATTTGCGTGCAGCCTGTGTCCATAGTGTTCTCGTCTTACGCAACGAGAAATATAACAACTTACAAGCGAAAGGCTATTCCCAAGGTAAAATGAAAGCCATGATGCATAACAAGGCACTACAAAACACACTATCAAAAATGGCACCTGAAAAACCTGAATTTATCTTAATCGACCAGTTTGCTGAACGTGGTGTCTATTACAATTATTTAAAAAATGAACGTGAACTTGTACAAGAGAATGTCTACTTTTCTACTAAAGCAGAACAATTACATGTAGCTGTGGCTACAGCATCTATTTTAGCTCGTGCTGCCTTTTTAAAGGAAATGGACCGTTTGAGTGACATTACAGGGCTTACATTAATGAAGGGCGCCTCTAACAAGGTAGATGTGCAAGCAGCCCGAATCTGGCGTAATCAGGGCGAAGAATTTCTACGCTCCATCACAAAATGGCATTTCGCCAACACTGATAAAGCACGGAAGATGAAGTAAATCATACTATTGGTTGCTTAAAAAAGCTTTTTTGGGGTTCCTGATGAGCGTGAGACGCATTAGGAACCTTTTTGAGCGCTTTCCTCATTTTTTGGATCATTCTTTCTTCACCTTTTGGATCATCATCTTCACCATTCTCAAACAAAAAAAGACTGCCTCGTAAGACAGTCTTTTTTCATATATTAGCGTACTTCTGTGCCTGTAATCGTAGCAATGGCTTTTAACACTTTGTTATGTGCGGCCACTACTTCTTCGTCTGTTAAAGTACGTTCTGGATCAAAGTATGTCAGTGAGAAGGCAACCGATTTTTTACCTGGTTCCATTTTCTCCCCTTCGTAAACATCGAATACGCGGATATCTTTTAATAGTTTCACACCCGCTGCATCAATAGCTTCCATTACTTCGCCCGCTGTTGTTGTACGGTCCATTATAAGAGCGATATCGCGAGACATAGCTGGGAAACGAGGTACTGGTGTATAGGCAAGTGGTGCTTCTTGTGCCGTTGCACTTAATAGCGCCACTAAATTCATTTCCATTACATACGTGTCTTTTACACCCCATGCTTTTTGCTCTGCTGGGTGAAGTCCACCAATGATGCCGACTTGCTTGCCATCCAATAAAATGCTAGCCGTACGACCTGGATGTAAGCCATCCACTTGTGATTTCACAAATGTCATGCGATTTGCTAAGCCAAGTTTGCCAATGACACCTTCGATGATACCTTTTAGCACAAAGAAATCTACAGCTTTTTTCTCACCTTGCCAAGCATGGTCTAGCCATTTGCCAGTTAGTACTGCTGCCACATGCTCTTCCTCATATGGTTGCCCCTCATCTGATTGACCAAGGAACACGGAGCCAATTTCATATAAAGCCACGCCTTCAGCTTGACGTGCAACATTATAAGCCGCCGCTTCGATTAAATGTGGAATAAGGCTTTGACGTAATGTAGAACGCTCCTCACTCATTGGCATAAGCAAGCGAGTTACCGGCTCTGCTTTCAAAGCAAAACGTTGTGACAATGCATCCGACGTTAACGAATAAGTTACCGCTTGATACAGGCCAGCCCCTTCCATGTAATGACGAACAACACGGCGATTTGCTTGGTAAGGTGATAAATTACCTACTTGTGTTGCACCCTCTGGTAATGTCATTGGGATTTCATCATAACCATAAAGACGAGCAATTTCCTCCACGATATCCTCTTCAATTTTAATATCTTGGCGACGTGTTGGTGCATCAATAATTAATAAACCATTTGCTGCCTCTACACCAAATTTTAAACGCTCTAAAATAGAAAGCATATCTTCTAATGCAATCTTCATACCTAAACGTTCATTAATAAAATCTGGGGAAACGACTACTCGCGCTGGTGTTTTATCTAACTCATCTACTAAACATGTACCTTCTAATACTTCGCCTCCTGCTAATTCAGCAAGTAGAGCAGCAGCACGTTCAGCAGCTGGTAAGACACGATTTGGGTCTACCCCTTTTTCGAAACGAGCCGATGCATCTGAACGTAGGCCAAGATGACGAGACGTTTGACGCACTGTTAAACCATCAAAATAGGCTGATTCAATGACAACAGTCGTTGTTGAATCTGTTACCTCTGAATTAGCACCACCCATTACACCAGCAATGGCTACTGGCTCTTTGCCATTTGTAATGACTAAATCTGAAGCTTTTAATGTACGTTCTTGGTCATCTAATGTTGTAATTTTTTCACCTTCTGTTGCTTTACGAACAACGATTTCACCCGTTTCTAGGCTATCATAGTCAAAAGCATGCAGAGGTTGACCATATTCCATTAATACATAGTTCGTTACATCTACGACATTATTGTGTGGACGTACTCCCGCAGCCATTAGACGATTTTGTAGCCACATTGGTGATTCACCGATTTTTACGTTTTTCACAACTTTTGCTACATACATAGGATTTGCTTGTAAATCTTCTACATGAAGCTTCAGGTAATCCTGTGCTTTTTCACTAGCAGTTTGATAGGAAATTTCTGGATACTTAATTTCCTCTG
>Ga0213825_1002050_pt1 | contig 13162 bp, 5 predicted proteins | sample MC6MC0900MG_FD_179896 | JGI IMG/M metagenome (GOLD analysis project Ga0213825, IMG submission 179896) | Enriched soil aggregate microbial communities from Iowa State University, Ames, United States - MC6-MC0900-MG | ecosystem: Environmental > Terrestrial > Soil > Unclassified | place: USA: Iowa... | reverse complement strand
AGAAAGATACGACGATTGCCTATGACAAACTGTTTAAAGACGCGCGCGTGGATAGCGGCATGTTTGGTGTGATCCGAAAGGAAAATAATTATTACTTTGAAATTCCATTGAAAAAAATGGGACAGGATATTCTCCTGATCCAAAAATTGTCTTCCGTTCCTTTGGCGTTGAATGAAGCTGGTGTAAATAAGGGAATGAATTATGAAAATAAGGTCATTCGATTTACCCTGCGCAAAGAGAAAAAAGAAGTCTGGGTTTCGGAGATTAAACCTCAGGTAGAAGTGCCTAAAGCTGATGCGATTGCCGCATCGGTCTACGATAATTATCGTCCCTCTTACATCGAATCGTTTAAAGTCGAGAGTTATTCAAAAGACTCCAGTGCTGTGGTGATCAAAGTCAATAAAGTGTTTGATGGATCGGAAAAGAGCTTTACGGATGTTTTCACCTCTTTGGGTTTAGGTACTTCTCCTAAAACCAGTATATCGACCATCGAGGAAATTAAATCGTATTCCAATAATATTGTTGTGAAATCGGTCCTGTCAACAAAAGTAACGGAAGGGAATGAATCGGTGCCGGTTTCATTAGAGGTTACAAGTAACCTTTATGAACTACCTGAAACGCCGATGGTGGCGCGTTTTGCGGATCCCCGTATTGGCTTTTTTACATCGCCACGTTGGTACTTTAACGATAAGCAACAGGAACTGGATAAAAAAAATCTGGTTAACCGCTGGCGACTGGAACCGAAAGATGAGGACAAAGCCCGTTACCTGAGAGGTGAATTGGTAGAACCAAAGAAACCTATTGTTTTTTATCTGGATCCGGCCACGCCAAAACAATGGCGACAAGCCATCATCGATGGTGTTCACGACTGGCAGGAAGCCTTTGAGGCGGCAGGTTTTAAGAATGCGATTTTGGCAAAACAGCAACCGGATAGTATCAAATTTGATCCAGATGATGCAAATGTATCTTCTATTGTATACGCTGCGTCAGCGCAGGCCAATGCGATGGGGCCATCTGTAGTGGATCCACGCTCCGGAGAAATTTTGGAGGCGGATGTTATCTGGTGGCATAACGTGATGACGATCCTAAATAGTTGGATGCGGATACAAACAGGTATCGTGGATACTTCGGTGCGATCGAATGTATTCTCGGATGAAAAAATGGCCCATGCCATTCGTTTTGTTTCTTCGCATGAGATTGGACATACCTTGGGTCTGATGCACAATATGGGTTCGTCGGCAAGTTTTCCGGTAGATTCACTTCGTAGTAAAAGCTTTACCGCAAAAATGGGCGGTACGGCACCATCGATTATGGATTATGCGCGCTTCAACTACGTGGCGCAGCCTGAAGATGGTGTTGAACAGATTACACCCGTGATCGGAACTTATGACAAATATGCTATTGGATGGGCTTACCGTTGGTATGGCAAAACACAGCCTTGGGATGAAATACCGTTGTTGCGTAAAGAAATTGATGCCCATGTGCATGACCCGATATATCATTACGGTGAACAACAAGATTCCAAAAATATTGTCGACCCACGGGCACAGTCCGAAGATCTTGGTGACGATGCAATGAAAGCCGGTGAATATGGGATGAAAAATTTACGTCGCATGATGCCAAATATCATCAACTGGACCACGAATACGGGGGATGACTATTATCGTGCCGGTAAATTATATATGGGCGTCGTTGGTCAATGGTATGCTTACGCTGACCATGTGCTCAATAATATCGGTGGTATTTATCTTGAAAATGCTGTTTTGGGCGACCAAAAAAATGCATATAGTCCAGTACCTAAAGAGAAGCAGGTAGCTGCACTGGAATATTTAAAGAAAAATGTGTTCTATATGCCGGAGTGGTTATTTGTTCCGGAACTGATGGCGAAAACTTTCCCTTTAAGAGATTCACCTATGGGACCGTTTGAATATGCACCCTATAATCTGCAGCGCGAATTTCAGTATGCCATGCTCTACAAATTGGTCAACGATGAGCGCCTATTGCGCATGGTCGAAATGGAAAACCTCTTTGGCGACAAGAAGGCATGGAGTGCTCCTGCATTTTTAGCCTCGGTACGCAAAGAGATCTTCGCAAAAACGATCAGTGGACAGGCATTGGATCTTAAAACACGCATGTTGCAACAGAATTACGTAGATGTACTGATGGTCTCTACAAATAAGTCCATGGAGAAATTAAATGCGAAGAAATTAGCTGGTGTCGAACAATTGATTGAGGGAACTCAACCTAATCTGTGCTTGCATCCGCATCATGCAGCTTCTGCTCAAACGGGTTTACGTAATGTGCATGTCACTGGAATGATCCGCACATCGGATATGCTGACCTATAAACGTGCTGAACTATATGAGATTTACCAATTGTTGAAACAGAAACAACGGACAGGAGATGCCACAACAAAGGCACATTATATGGATCTGCAATTGCGTATTGCAAATACACTGGAATTGAACTAATATATTAACATCTATTATATCAACATCTACCAAAATGAATAAGTTTTTAATACCGCTGACCTTTATGTGTGTGCAAATGGCGCATGCACAGGAATCCAAGGAGCTGAAAGGAAAGGTACTGGATGCGGTCACATTAAAGCCAGTCGTGGGGGCGACGGTTGTTGTCGAAAGTTCGGCAGTAGCGGAAGACATTGGCGTACCCAATCAGGTACAACAATCTGCATTGGGATCATTGACTGACGCTTCGGGCGAATTTCGCCTAAAAGTTCCGGGAAACTTAAAATACGTCACCATTAGTTATGTGGGATACCAACGTATTCAGGTTCCAGTATTTCAGGATCACAGAACGATTTTGCTACAACCGAGTGGTGAATCACTGGATGAAGTAATCGTAACAGGGTATACCGACATCAAAAAACGTAAAAATACAACAGCATATAATAAAATCAATGTAGCTGATATCAAACAGACAGGCGTTGCATCTATTGATGAAATGCTTGCTGGTCAGGTAGCAGGTTTACAGTTGAGCAATTTTAATGGTGGTCCAAATAGTGCACCACAGATCCGTATCCGCGGTACAGTATCACTCAATGGTACACAGGATCCATTGTGGGTTATTGATGGATTACCTATAGAAGGAACAGAATTGCCGAATCGGATTGATAAGGATAACCTGAATAGTCTGAATAATCTTCCAATCGCAGGAATCAATCCGGATGATATTGCAGATATCACGGTATTAAAAGATGCGGCAGCAACTTCGATTTATGGTGCACGTGCTGCTAACGGCGTTATTGTGATCACAACAAAAAGAGGTAAATCCGGTCCGGCGAAATTGCAGGTCTCAGCGAATACCTTTGTGACCGAACGCCCTGACTTTGGCAAACTCAACTTGATGAACGCCAACGAGAAGGTGGATTTTGAGCTATTGATGGCTAACCGTACCGACTTGAATTATCGTACGGGTAAGGGAGCAGTTATGCGTATCCTGGATAACGCAGATGCATTGGATGCTTATCGTTCGGGTGGATTAGCCGCTTTATCTCCGGATGTGCAGCAATCCATCAATCAATTGCGCCTTCAGCAAACAGATTGGGGAAAAGAGTTGTACCGTCAGGCATTAAACCAGCAGTATTCAGCCTCGATCTCTGGCGGTAATGACGCGCATCGTTATTATCTGTCCAGCGGCTTTTATGATGAAAAAGGAGCAACTAAAGGAGCAGATCTACGTCGTTATTCATTAACATTAAACAATGATTTCAATATCAACGATCGATTTAAAGCGGGAATTAATCTACTAGGGTCGATTTCAAACAGACGAAACCCGATCCAGGATGACGATGCATTTACCAATCCGAGTAATTATATGCGTTTGGTTAATCCATATTTCACTGTACGCGATCAATCTGGGAAGTATAGCTACGATCCGGATATCGAAGGCTATGAAAAAGATACTTACATTCCTTTCAATGCAATAGAGGAGCGGGAAAATACCAAATATGCATTGACAAATAAGGCATTGAAAGCGATTGGCTACCTGGAATATACCATTATACCGCAATTGTCTTTACGTACCGAATTTGGCTTGCAGTTTGATGAAAATAGTATGGAACGATTTGCCGATCAGGAAAGTTACAACACCCGTAAATTGCGTGCTGCAACAAGGTATTACGATTCCGCGAGTAAAACGTTTAAATATTTTTTACCTACGGGCGGTAAAATTGAAAATAACCATAATAGCATTTTTCAATACAACTGGAAAACTTACTTAAAATACAACAAAACCTGGAATGAAAAGCATGAGCTGGAACTCATGGGCGGAACAGAACTGAGACGGAGTAAGAATACAATGGTTTCATCCAAAGGTTTTGGGTATAACCCATCAACTTTGACCACACAGAATATTGTTTTTCCGAATAGCAACTATCAGGATGATCAACGATTTAATCCCTATAAAAAAGGGTTTATAGAGAATTCATATGCCTCTTTTTATGGAAATGCGACTTATACCTTTGACCGCAAATATAATGTCTATGGTAGCATTCGTTATGATGGTTCCAATATGTTTGGGGTAGATCCGCAATATCGTTTTCTGCCGATCTGGTCATTGTCTGGATCATGGAATGTGTTGGAAGAAGAATTCATCAAAGGCAAGACGGCTTTATCTGATCTCCGTGTCCGTGCTTCCTATGGTATTCAGGGAAATGTGGATCGCAATACCTATCCGTTTATTGTTGGAAACTATGACAATTCAACGATACTACCTGGATATCCAGAAGGAACAGTAGTGGTAGGTATGCCTGCCAATGACAAATTACGTTGGGAACGTACACAATCTTATAACGCTGGAATTGATTTGGGGCTTTGGAAAAATAGGCTGAATATTACAGTTGATTATTACAATAGAACAAGTAAAGACCTGATTGCAAATAGTGCTTTACCTATGGAAAATGGTTTCCAGGATGTCCAGGTAAACTGGGCTTCGGCAAGAAATCAGGGGGTGGAATTGACTATATCAAGCCGTCAGATTCAGACCGAAAAATTCTCCTGGTCAACGGATTTTAACATCGCCCACAATAATAATAAATTATTGAAGGTCATGAATAATCCCAAAGCTTATGCACCAGAGACACAAGAGGGGCGTCCGATCAATGGTATGTATGTACTGGAAACAGCTGGATTGGATAAAGACGGTGTTATGCAGTTCAGAAATCAGGATGGCTCTGTTTCGAGCTTTGAAGAGTTTTACGGATTATATGATCCTTGGGCAGATTTCTTACCAGGATATACCTCCCAGACGAGCATGACTGCAGCAGATTACCGTGCTAAATTCAAATACAAAGGCAGCAAGGATCCGAAATTTGTAGGTGGTATGACCAACCGTTTTCGTTATGCTAATTTTGACCTGGCGATTTCAGCGGTCTTCAACCTAGAGCGTTGGGTAAGCCGCACACCGACTTACAATCCGGCTAAAGTTGATCGCGGGCAAAATTATACGAAGGATCTCCTGATGGCTCTACAGGGTAAGACAGCCTTGCCAGCATTGGGAAGTATCAGTTCGGAACTAAATGAGCGTTGGATGGCCTATGGTTGGATGGAAAGCAATGATCCGATCAATTCATTTAATCAGTATGATATCTGGGCCAAGAAAATGAGTTATGTCCGTATCAATAGTATCCGTCTAGGGTATACGTTGCCAGCGGCCATGAGCAAGAAGATCGGAGCAAACAATTTGCGTGTGAATGTAGAAGGGCGCAATCTATTTGTTTTCGGAGCAAATTATGAGGGATATTTTGACCCAGAAACCTACGGTAACTATTATGCGCAACCGATCAGCAAATCTTTTGCTTTTGGTCTTTCGGCAAGTTTTTAATTCTTTTAATTGATTATAAAATGAAGAAGATAGTTTATTTTGGAATGATCATGACAGCTAGTGTGTTGACTTCCTGCAATAAATACTTAGATATACAACCGGTGGGGACGGTCATTCCCACCTCAGAAAGTGATTTTAGAGGCTTGATGACAAGTGGCTACACTAGTTTTCCAGCACATAAATCGTATCTGTCTTTACGTACAGACGAACTGCTTTTGGATGAAAGCTCTACAGATGCTGCCCGGACCAAAGATATTTATCTCTGGAACGATCAAAATCCCGATCCGGCAACCACTGCTTATCCGTATCTGGCCTTCTATAAGAGTATTTTCTACAGTAACCAGATCATCAGTACGATTGACGAAAAATTGACCAGTAACGCTAACGTCGATCAGATCAAAGGTGAGGCGTATCTGATGCGCGCCTATGCGCATTTTGAGTTATTGAATTGCTACAGCGAAGTCTATTCAACAAGCAATGTAGGTTTGCGTGGAGTTCCGCTGTCGACCAAAATCGATCTGGAACAACGTTTTGTACCGGCAACCATAGGTGACTCGTATACGCAGGTGCTATCAGATATGGAGAAGGGGACAGCATTGCTTACGGTAGACGATCAGGCCAAAGGCGCAAATTACCGCTTTAGCAAGCGTGGGGCATATGCGATGGCATCACGTCTTCATTTGTATCGCGGGGAATGGAAAGAGGCAATTGAAACAGCTGAAAAAGCATTGACTATAAATAGTAGATTGGTCGATCTAAACGCTATTGGAAGTAAGCTGCCGAACGATTTTGAGTCGGAAGAGATGATTATGGCGTTGGAGAAAGTATCTATTCCAGAAGTTCGTTCGAGTTCATTTATTTCGCCTTCTTTATTGTCGTCCTACTCAGAAGGTGATTTGAGAAAGGGACGTTACTTCCAAAAAAGAGGTGGTGACTATGTTTCCCTTAAAGGCGGAGAAAATCGTTTTAATGTTAGTTTTAGAAATGCTGAACTTTATTTGACGATCGCCGAATGCAATGTGCGTTTGGGAAATACGGCGGAAGCGCTAAAATATTTGTCCGCATTGAAGAAAAACAGATTTACGGTCGATGCTTACGCCAAAGAAACAAAAGCTGATGCGACCTTGTCCAAAGAACAATTGCTGGATGCGGTATTACTTGAACGTAAACTTGAATTAGCTCTTGAAGGTTTGCGTTGGTACGATTTAAAACGTACAACAAGGCCTACAATAACACATGCGAGTTTTGGTAGAACGGTGACCTTGCAGCAAAACGATCCGCGTTATGTGATCCGTTATCCACAGGAAGCGATCAATAATAATCCAGATCTATTAAAATAAGGTCAATTTTTTTAAATCCTTTATATAATAATCCATTTTCTTTCTTAGGAAATGGATTTTTTATTACATTCAACCCATGGGATGGAATATATTGATTGTCGAAGACGAAGACTGGGCTTTTGTAGGCTTAAAGGAGATGTTGACAGACCTTTATGGGGACAGCACATTGACCTTTACCAATGCAAAGGAGATCCGGGAAGCGGTGAAGACCATCAATAAGCATCATTTTGACCTGATCTTTATGGATATCCATCTGATGGATGGACTGAGTTTTGAAATATTTAAACAGGTGTCGATTGATGTGCCACTTATTTTTACAACTGCCTATGAACAATATGCATTGGAAGCCTTTCAAAATCAAGGTTATGCCTATCTGTTAAAACCTTTCGATGCAGAGGAGCTCGCGCAGATCATGAAACGTATTGAGCCACTATTACCCAAAGCTGAGTTGCGTCTAAAGCAGCGCTTTTTGGTGAAGTATGGCAACTTTTTAAAGTCCCTGGCGATTGCCGATATTGCCTACTTTATGGCAGAAGATAAAGAACTGTATGCGGTGGAAAAAGAGTCAGGTGTAGCCTATATTATTGAAGATAGTCTAGTCCACTTGGTGACTCAGGTAGATCCATTCGTTTTTTTTCAAATTAATAGAAAATTTCTTATTCGTATTGATTCCATTCAGTCTATGTTAAAAATAAGTCGGAATAGAATTAAATTGGAACTAATTCCCCAAACTCCAAAGGGAATTGAAGTGATTGTTAGCGAAGAGCGTTCCCCAAATTTTCAGCGCTGGCTAGATCAATAATAATTTGTTAGCTTGCTTACTATCAACTTGTTGTTCTGAGTAGTGTATACAATCGTTTGATTTTCAATTATTTATTTTTTTATAAAAAATGTATAGTAAATTAGTATAGATTGTATTATATTTGCGATCTGATAAAATCTATCAATTTAGTAGATTTTTAAATACACTATGTTTTGCCACATTTTTTGGTGATATAATTACATTGAATTTATTTATTTTCTATATATTTATTATACTTAACTCATTTATTAAATATCCTTAATATGCACTCAACATTCAAATACATTCCTATTGTAGCGGTAGCATTGTCTAGTGCCAGTATGAATAAATTGTATGCACAGCAACGTTCCATCCAGGGGAAAGTTACTGATGCGACCACCGGCCAGTCGCTAGCTGGCGTAAGTGTACGTATATCAGATCAGAGTAAGGTGACACTAACTGATGCTAAAGGTGAGTTTACGATTAGCGCTTTGGGCAAGGATGCTCCTCTTTTGGATTTTTCATTTATAGGTTACGAATCACAACAACTGAGAGCCACCGGAGGTACTATCTCTTTGGCTTTGAAGCCATCGAGCACAGATTTGGAAGAAGTCGTTGTGGTGGCTTATGGTACATCTAAAAGATCTAATATTACTGGTTCAGTTAGTACCGTGAGCAGTAAAGCGATCGAGAACAGACAGGTTTCTAATATCACAAAAGCATTAGAAGGTCAGGTTCCGGGATTACAGTCGGTCGCTTCTTCAGGCCAACCTGGTACCGAGGCGACTATCCGGATCAGAGGGATTGGATCTATCAATGCCTCCAGTGCACCTTTGATCGTATTGGATGGCAACCCTTATGCCGGTGACATCAATTCCATTAATCCGAACGATATACAGTCGATCTCGGTATTGAAGGACGCTGCTTCCAGCGCACTTTACGGTTCTAGGGGGGCTAACGGGGTAATTATTATTACGACCAAATCAGGTATCGCCTCTGATAATACAAAAATTAATTTGAATTTTACTCAAGGTTATTCAACCCGGGCAGTTCGCGATTATGATCAGGTGTCGACCGATGAGTATTTTCAACTCTATTGGGAAGCTCTAAGAAATAAAAATCTGTCCAATGGATTATCTGCGGCTCAATCAGCGACAAATGCAAGTAAAACATTGTTGACAGATCTTAATATCAATCCTTATGGTGGTCAGTTTCCACAGCCCGTAGGACAAGATGGTAAACTTGTTGCGGGAGCAAAAACCCTTTGGGATGATCCCTGGACAGATGTATTACAGCGTACCGGTGTGCGTACACAGGCCGACCTTGGATTTAGTGGGGGTGGGGCAAAAAGTACCTATTACATTTCGGGAGGATATCTTAACGATCAAGGGGTCGCAATAGAATCGGGATTTAAACGCTATAACTTAAGAGCTAATATTGATAGTAAGGTTAAATCTTGGTTGAATGCAGGGGTGAATATCGGTGGTAGCAGCACGCAGCAGAAATACCCTCAATCCGAGGATAGCAATACGGCTAATATCATCAACTTTACGAGACTGGTTCCATCTTTTTATCCGTATTATGAACGAAATCCGGATGGATCTTTTGTGCTCGATGCCAACGGAAATAAAGTGTATGATTTTGGGGAATACAGACCAAGTGGCGCAACACCGCGAAATAATCTGGCAGCTTCTTTACCACTGGATAAAAATGATATTCGTCGGGAGAATCTTTCTGCACGGGCTTATTTGGAAGCATTATTTACCAAAAATTTAAAATTAAAATCGACCTACAGTGTTGATTATACCAATGGGAATACACATGATTATACCAATCCAGTCCTGGGAGATGGTGTGAATACTGGAGGTTATGTATATCGCTCAAATGTGCGTACTGTTGCACAGACCTGGAACAATTTATTGACTTACGAAAAACAGTTTGGTTTGCACTATCTTAATGTATTGGCTGGCCAGGAGTATTATGCTTTCAATAGCAGTAATATTAGTGGAAGTAGGGAGCGCTTTGTGATGCCTGATCTTTTTGAACCAGTGGCTGCGTCACAATTAAATGATTTTACTGGATCCAGTGTTGATTATAGATTATTGAGTTTTTTAGGGCGAGTAGAATATAACTACGATAACAAGTATTATCTATCTGGATCCTTAAGAACTGACGGATCTTCTCGATTCGCCCCTGATACCCGTTGGGGTACTTTTTGGTCCTTGGGTGGTTCATGGAAATTAAAGCAGGAGAACTTTTTGAAAGATAATTCCACGATTAATCAGTTGACTGTGAGGGCGAGCTATGGCGGGCAGGGAAATGATAATCTCGGAACGTATTATGCCTACAAAGGGCTATATACTATTGCTAACAGTTTGGGCAGAGGGGGAACCTATACGGGGAGATTGGCTACTCCGGATTTAAAGTGGGAATCGAATCTCAATCTCAATGTAGGTTTTGACGTGTCTGCATTTGACAACAGGGTATCGTTAACTGTTGAGTATTTTAACCGAAGGAGTAAAGATCTACTGTTCACAATGCCAATGGCATATTCAACAGGGTATACCGGCTATGATGCAAATATTGGCGCTTTGAAAAATACGGGTATCGATGTTGATATCCATACAATTCCTGTTCAGAATGAAAACTTTAGATGGAATCTGGATGTTAATTTTTCGCATTTCAAAAATAAGATCACGGCGCTGCCAAATAACAATAAATCAATTCCAACAGGAAATAAACTCCTGCGTGTAGGTGGTAGTATTTATGACTTCTACTTGCCAGAATGGGCTGGTGTAAATCCTGAAAATGGATTACCTCAATGGTATACAGCTGATAAAGATGGTTATAAGACAGGCGAAAAAACTTCGGAATATGGAAAAGCAGGCAATTTTATAGCAGGTAGCTCGCTTCCAGATTTGGTCGGCGGGATTCAGAATAGCTTTACCTATAGAAATTTTGATCTATCAGCCTTGTTGAGTTTCAGCCTTGGCGGTCAAATATTGGATAATGATTATATTCAGATTATGCACAATGGAAGTAATCCGGGACGTGCTTGGTCAAAGGAAATACTTGAACACTGGACACCAGAGAATACGCAAACTGATGTACCTAAATTGACGACGGATAATCTAAACTGGACTTCATCATCGACACGTTTTTTATACAGTGGTACCTATGCGCGTCTTAAAAATGTCAGTCTGGGATATAGTCTCTCACCAGTGCTAATTAAAAGAATTGGGATAGAAAAGCTCCGCGTTTTTGCGACTGCTGAAAACCTACTGACATTTTATGGTCATCAAGGAATGGACCCTGAACAAACGGTGAATGGAGCTACTTATTTCCGTTATCCAGCGATGCGGACAATTTCTGGTGGCGTTCAGTTTGTTTTTTAATGATGTGTTGTTAAGCTAAAAAATTAAATGAAAATCATGAAACTAAAAATTACATCTATACTTATAGCCTTATCCTTGGCCAATACATCGTGTAAGGATATTCTAGAGACCAGTCCGACTACGTCTGTATCAGAAGAAGAGGTCTTTAAAAATACGGACAATGTCGCAACGGTTATAAATGGTACTTGGAAATATTTGAATGATACCTATTTTACCTATGCTAACCCAGGGTATACAGCGGTAATGCGCACGAGTGATGCCATGGGAAGTGATGTAGCTGTAACGACCAAATATGGCTATCGGGATGCTTATGCATTTACCGAATTAACAAATAATCGGTCCAACCGCGTTAATTCTTTTTGGATCATGTTGTATAAAGTGATTGACAATATGAATAATGTTATCGCAAAAGTGGACAATGCCGCGGGTTCTGTTGAGGCTAAAAATATTTTGAAAGGAAGGGCAAAGGCATTGCGTGCATTTTCTTATCTCAATTTGGCCTCTTTTTATCAGTTTAGCTATTTAAAGGACAAAGGTGCTAAGTCGGTTCCAATTTATACAGAACCGAGTACGGCGGCAACACAGGGCCACCCCAGAGCAACCTTGGAAGAAGTGTATAAATTGATATTGAATGATCTTCAGGATAGTGAAAAGCTGTTGGCAACTGTTGTGAGAGATGTCAAATATGATATCAACATTGATGTCGTTAATGGCTTACTGGCGCGTGCTTATCTGCAAACTGGACAATGGAAACTGGCAGCGGAATATGCTGCAAAAGCTGCTAAAAACTATGAATTGATGAGTGCGTCAGATTATCAAACTGGTTTTAATGATTTAGGAAATAAAGAGTGGATTTGGGGACATATGCAAACGAATGAGCAGAGCGTCGCAAGTTACACCTTCCACTATCTGGATGTGTCATCTGCAGGATCTTATTACTATAGTTTTATGGCTGACCCTTATTTTAAAAACTTATTCGACACGAATGATGTTCGTTATACTTTGTTTGAATGGGACAATTTACCTGGTAGAGAGGGATTTCTGCGCTATAAGAAATTTAAATTTAAATCTAATTTAATTGGTGATATTGTATATATGCGGTCAGCCGAGATGGTTTTGATTGAAGCTGAAGGCTATGCGAGAGCAGGAGAAAAAGATAAGGCAATAGCGGTATTGAATAAATTGCGTACAGCCAGAAACGCGAAATTATTTACTGGAAATGATGTTGATCAATTAATTGCAGAAATTCTTATTGAAAGACGCAAGGAACTATGGGGAGAAGGATTTGCATTATCCGATATTCTTCGTACGCAGGGTAAGGTGGCTCGGAAGTCGTATGTTGACGACGATGGAAAACCTATCCAAGTAGAGATTGTCGGTGCTGACGGTAAACCTAAACTGGTCAATGCTCAAGGTCATCGTGTTATTAAATTTCCTGATGGATCGGCTTTTGTTCAAAACAGCTCCTATTACTTATTTTCTATCCCTTACGAAGAGACTGTAAGAAATCCGAATCTCTAGTCTTATTCTTTTGGTTTTTATTGCTCAAAGAAAGCCAGTGCGTTTATGTACTGGCTTTCTTTTTCTGTGTAAAAACGAATTAGAATTATGAGACTAAATTTTAGGCAGATCATTGGTTTTTATGTGGTGGGTATGAATGTTGTACTTTTCCACATTATGTTGATAACTGTGTTGAAAAGCTGTTTAAAAGAAAAGATACTGTTATTAACAGTACTTATTAACATTATGTTGATAACCCTTCTTTTTCTTTGCCTTCTTGCTTTTGTTCAGCCAGATAATAT
>Ga0213825_1002049_pt1 | contig 13164 bp, 11 predicted proteins | sample MC6MC0900MG_FD_179896 | JGI IMG/M metagenome (GOLD analysis project Ga0213825, IMG submission 179896) | Enriched soil aggregate microbial communities from Iowa State University, Ames, United States - MC6-MC0900-MG | ecosystem: Environmental > Terrestrial > Soil > Unclassified | place: USA: Iowa... | reverse complement strand
TGTGGCTCAACTAAAAACCGCGTTTGGTCAGTCGGTATCGGTTTTGGACTATAAGAAATATAAGTATTTAAGCTTATTATGAGGAAGAAGTCCCTGCATTTGTAGGGACTTTTTTATTTCATAAACTTAAGTCAGCCGAAATTGTTATTTTTATTCAAAAGAATATTAAATGAAAAGATTCCTCTCTTTACCCTTCTATGTCAAGTTAGCCTGCGTATTAATTAGTATCCTGCTTCTGGGATATCTGGCCAAGATTGGTGATACCATTCTGATCCCGATGATTTTGGGCTTACTGTTTTCCCTACTTTTGATTCCATTGAGCAATTTTATGGAACGTAAGCTACGTTTTCCAAGGACATTGGCAGGAATACTCAGTGTGATTCTGTTTTTTGGGGTATTGGGCTACGGTCTTTTCCTGTTGGCCTCTCAGCTTACCTTGTTGAAAGAAGACTTTCCTGCATTTAAAGAACAGATCATGGATGGGGCAGGTAAATTGCAGAGCTGGGTCAGTCAACAGTTTGGGATACAGCATAAAGAACAGATGGAATTCATCAATAAGACGGCTTCAAAGTCGGTTGATTCAGGTACTCTGTTTTTGGGAACGGCACTGGTGTCACTCTCCTCCTTGTTTATTTTATTTGTTTTTACTTTCCTGTATACTTTCTTTCTACTGATTTATAGAGGTCATATTGTGAAGTTCCTTTTATTTGTCAATCGTGTCGAAGACCGGCCAATTGTTGTGGATGTGGTCAGACAGATTCAATATGTGGTTAAGAAATATTTGATCGGTCTGTTGATTCAGATGAGCTTGGTTTCCCTTTTAGTTTTTATTTGTCTCTCCTTAATTGGTGTAAAATACAGTCTGCTTTTAGCCTTGATTACGGGTGTATTCAACGTATTGCCTTATGTGGGTATTTTCTCCTCAATGCTTATCATAGCTATTCTGACGTTTGCAACAGCTTCGTTTACGCACGTGGTGTTGGTGATCTTGGCATTGATTATTGTGCACATGATTGACAGCAATTTTATTGTTCCCAAAATTGTGGGATCAAAGGTAAAGGTCAATTCCTTATTTGCCATGTTGTCCATTATTATCGGCGAGATGGTGTGGGGTATTTCAGGTATGTTTTTAGCTATTCCTATTTTGGCTATTGTTAAGATCGTGATGGATCGCATTAAAGAGCTTAAGCCCTGGGGATTTTTATTAGGGGAGGAGGACAGTAAAGATGAAGTATACAAAGATTTATTCGATTCTTTAAACCCTATCGAGAAGAAGATAATTGATGAGGGGAAAGAGTAGTTTCATTCAAATCATTACCCCGCTTATTTGGTTTCATAGTTTCATGGCTATTTTCTGCTGTTAATTGAGGCAAGCAAGTAGTGCTCTGGGTCAGATTGGATTATAAAGGCAAACAGGAGATTCTTTTTTGGATCTCCTGTTTGCCTTTAACTTTTTAATCCCTAAAATGCAGGGCAAATTCTTTTAGATAGTTTGGTTACTGAACTCTTCGTGGTTCAATGCCAATTGTATACATCCCCGAGCTGTATTCTCTCGTTGTATAGGACGATCCATCAAAAGCTGTTGCAATCTTATCTGCAAAATTAACAATCACATCCCCCAATTGGTCACTTTGTTTAGTGACTTTATAAGATACTGTAGATGATCTATCTTCTTCTAAGCTTGCACCAAACTTTAATCCAATTTTAGCTTTTTCATTTCCTAATGAAGCGTCAATTCCAAAATTGGTAGCGAATTTAACTACGCGGGTTTCAGATCTGCTTTCTTCCGCTGTATCATCTACTTCTTCCACGATTATTTTAATCGTAGATGCATACTCACTCAAATCCCAGTTAAACAGAGGTATATTGAGAGGTACTTTTTTAGGAGTGATGGACTCCAGCAGCCAAACATCTTGGATATGAGCGTTAAATGTTCTGTATTTTGCATCGTATAAGTCTGATGCCTCTACTGTGAAATATTTATCAAAACTAGCTCCGGCAGCATTTTTTGCATTAATTAGTACATTTACTTTAAATCTAAAAGCATTTCCAGTCCATGCACTTCTTGGTACATTCCCACTCCATTTTGGCCCCCAATATGTTGTATTATTAACAGGGTCTCCTTCTTGGTCTGAAATTACTCCAAGACTGTTGGCATCGTTCATGGTGAATGAAGTGATATGCTCTTGGTAATCGTAGTTGAATTTACCTTTTGGCTGTCCAGGTGTGATATCATAATAGATATAATCCCTTTGCCATCCATCTGTGTTCTTATAGGTATCGTAAGCTGTTTTGATTTTGGAATCAATAGCAGAGGCACTTATAGTTGATGCTCTAAGTTTTGGTGATGATTTTTGATTTTTATTATTTAAACCGCTAAACGCTTCATCTAAAAATTCGAAGGTGTATAAACTACTTTTCAATAATTGTTTTTCGGTACCTATTGCGTTATTCTTATTAGGAGCTGAAGCTTTGGATAGGCTAGTCTTTCCAGAACTTACTCTTACCACTTCATTCTCTTTTATGACGACAACTGGAAATGAAGGGATATATTTTGCTTCTAAAATATATTCTTCGCCCTTCTCATTCACAATAGGGACATTGGCTGTTGTATTCAATGTATAGGCCACTTGAGGAATTTCTGTTTTTGTATCCCATTTCTCAGCAGAAAAACTGTTCATGGGTAATTTAGGAACAAAAATTGTAAGCGTTGGATATAGCCGATCTAATTCATTTAAGTTTTCTTTCTTTTCGTATTGCTCTGCAATGATATCTTTAAATTTTTTATCCCCAATCATTTCTTCTTTTACCATCTGGTAAAGAATATCATAATCTTGGTCAAACTTTTTTAGAGCCTCATTTTTTATAAACGCTCTTAATTCTGAGTTGGAAGCTAAAGCCTTCGCAAAAGCTTTAGAAAACTCCTGTTTGTAGACAGATTTCCCATCTAGCAAATTCTGTTCGATTTGCTGTTGGTCGCTTTCAAAAGAAAGATTATCTTTCTTACAGGCTATTATGCTTGAAAGTAAAATAGCCGACAATAAAATTTTTCTCATTATTGAAGTTAAATTATGTAATTAAATATCGTAAATATAAATATTTATTTCATTTATTTGCGTGGTTTTGTTTCTTGTTTATGTTTTTTTAAAACTTTAATATCTATTTTTTACAGTATTATTCGTTTTTTTCAATTGGAAGGATGATTTTGTGGAAATTTAATTTCCTTATATTTTCATGTACTTTTCTTTTTAAATCGTCTTATTTTCAGATGATTATATTGTAAATGCTTCCATGCTAAAATTTGTTTAGGATGGAAGTGGATGAATAATTTAATTGTGGTGTTATAAGATGTGGAATCTAAATTCCAGGGGTTTAGATTGAGGTAAATTAGTTAACAGTCTTCCACTTCTAATTGTTGCTTTGATGATCGTGAATAATAAGTGCAATAAAGTTTCCGATTTAGGTTCCTAGCCACCTAAACCGAATTCAGGTTTCATAATTCTTCTGAAAAAGAACAGCGAATTTTTCTTCGGATCCTAAATTAGCAAGATGCCTGCAATGGGAGAATTTCTGTATTATATTTGAAGTACATTGCAGAGAAACAATAGTCTATCGATATATTGCGATCTATTGTTTAGACATAAAGATCTTATCCCATTTGAGAGAAATCTAATAAATCATTGGCGGTCGTTCCTAATGCATCGGCGATTTGAACTAAAATAAACGCTGTAGGATTTGCACCTTGACGCTCATAGCGGTTAATAAATTGTTTATCCTTATTGATCATAGAGGCCAATTCTCCTTGTTCTATTTTTTTTTCTGTTCTAAGTTGTTCGATACGGCGGCCAAGTTTAATGCGAAAAGCCTTTTGATTTTGATCCATTTCGTTAAAATCGGCATAATGAAAAAATAATGGTCAACAAATTTGTTTACTAATAATTTATGTTTATATTTGTCTTATGAATTGATATGATATGAAATTTTAATAAAATATTGAAGAAATAGATATTTATAAGTCTTGCACTCCATTCTCAGGCCTAGTGGCAAGGCAGCAGGAATATCTCACGCTTTCGATGAAAAATGCTATTTTTGCATTAATTCATTGAAGTGTGGGGCTGCTGTTCACCTGTCGCGACTGCCTCTCTGCAAGACTCGTTACCAATAAACGAGTTATGAACAAAAAACAAATTACTAAAAACAAAATCAAACCCGCAGAGTAGCTTTGCGCGTTTAGTCATATAATGACTTTTTCTAATCTTGAAGAGCGTAGCGACCCTATTATATACCTTTGAAAAATCCTTTCCAACGCTCTTATGTTTAGCTGTTATCCTTATTTTTTTATTGTGGCTTAAGCTAGGTTTAAGAGCTTTGGATACATTTGTTGTATCGAAATTAGAAATCTTTTTCTTAGGTCACAGCCCTTAAAATTTTTTAAAAATGACCAATTTTTACAAGGGTGGGAGTGAACTTTCTAATGAGAAAGATCACTCCTGCTCACAAAAAATTAAATCGAAAAAAATCAGGGCTCAATTAACTGAATTAACGACCAGTTTTCAGTTGTATTTTGCCTACATATTTCAAGCACTCGTTAAGTACTACTTAAGTACAGATATAGTACTATTTAGGCAATCGTTGCGTAAGGAAATTAACAAAGGAAAAAAGTACTATAAAAGTACTTGGCTGGTGCTAGGAAACTGTCGGCTTAAAAGCGGGAATTTGCCAACTTCAAAGTGGAGAGGAAGTGGCGTAAAAAAGAGGTATTATTTGGACTTTCTTCTGACCAACTTCGCCCTAACTTCTGCCATTCCGGCTGCTGGGCTTTGGTCTTGCACGGATCGCGCTTTGGATTTTCCCGAAGCTAGCGCAAGTCCCACTCGAAGCCGACTCGATGAAAACTCGGTCAATGGGCGAAGTTGGTCAGGAGTTGGTAGGTACTTAAACTCAGCTAAAATTTTTCGAGCCAAACAGCGTCCGCACAAGGACCTTACTAGTTTGACACAACAAAAATGCAAGCATGAGACAAGCCTGACCCTATCACAAGACTGTCCAAGCACAGCCTAAAGACAAGGATCGTACAGGGAAACCAATTTCTAAAGCATAGAAAATAGCGGATCACTAGCATCAGAAACTACAGTCGATTCACCGTTAAGCTACTGGGAGTGTGCCAAAAAGGTACTGGGAAGATACTAAAGAGCTACCAAATGGCTACCGGAAAGATACAGGCTTGCGGTAGCAATCCGTTGAATCTCTGGTGGAAGCTGGGTAGCGCAAACAACAGTCCATCAAAGAAAAAAACGCTTTGGCAAGTGGAGCGGATAAATACCGTGTAAAATTAAAGGGTTTTCAGCGCGTCTGTAGGTTTGAATTAGGGAAGGAGGGGCTGTCGTTTTTCAAAATGAAATAGTCGCTCAGAACGCTTTAAAATACGTTGGTCATTTATCGAGTTCATAAACGAATTTCCAACACCCTGAAGGAATAGTGGGGGAAGGTAGATTAGAAGAATATGCTGTTGGACAATTAAAAACCAATGAATAAAAAAATAAGTGTTAGGAAAAAGATAAAGCCACCGGAATAAAGGTGCTATACATTTTTATACGCAAATTATTTTGCGTGTAATGATACGGACGTTCTTTGACTTATTGGTATTGAAGAAATAGGATTTAAGTTGGCGAGAAGTTTTGCAGATCGGTCCGATTATTAAATGAGGCATCTTGTTATGCCGTAGGGTGAGCGTAAGGACGACTCACTAAATACCCTTTTTTAATAAAGATGTTGGGTTAAATTTTAGCCTTTGTTCTTGATTATTATTGCTATAATAGGAGCTGGGTTATTGATGATATCAAAATGTAGGGATATACAACAAATTAGCATTTAAAATTTATTCTTCCAGATGTTGATGACCTTAAGATGTAGGGTATACACGAATACTATATAATTGTCTCGAATCATAAATTTGATGTTAGCAATCACAGAAAATAACGTATACACAGCCTATGCAACATTCCTTTGTGATTCGGTTAGTTGTCAGTGCTTATACATTTAGAGTAATAACAACTCGTAATTCCGTTTCTGAAATAAGTTTGAAATTGCCAGCTGCAACTAAATAGGAATATACAACTTCAAACGCTCTTTGGCTTAATAAGGAGCTGAAAAGCCTAAAAATTAGCAAAACAAAGTTTTATCAATCCTTCGGGAGGTACTTGATAAAATAAGTAATAATATTCAAGAAATTATATATTGAGGCATCTTGTTATGCCGTAGGGTGAGCGTAAAGGCGACTCACTGAAACCTTTTTAATAAAGAAATTGAAATCACTGACAGTGTTGTTGATCCATAGTCACCTTTAGGATCCTTTTAGTTATCAAAAGATTAGGTATATGCAACTTCAAAAGATTTCTAGCTTAAAGGAGTTAAAAGTCTAAAAATTAGCAGAACAAGCTTTTCCCGGTCCTTCCTCAATACCAATAAGTTTTTATAAACACATAAGGATTTAGACTTACCCGGCTTCGGTTTCCAAAAAATCCGTCAAGTCCGCTGGAGCTGTGGTAAGTTTTTGACATACTGTTAACCCTAAAAACTAAATATGAACCTAATTTTATCTAATAAGGACATTAAATCAGCACTAGAAAGCCTGCATCAAGGGGATGAAAGCGGCCTCAAATTCTTCTATCAGAAGTTTTATGACTACTTCTTCTTTCGGGCACAGCGTGCCACGGATGATGAATGTGCCGGCGAAAGTATCGTTCAGGAGGCTTTCCTCCGTCTCTGGCTTTTCCGTGAAAACGTAAATTCCGAAGCCGACATACTTGACTTTTTAAAATCTCAGGTCAGATCTGCCATTCGGGCTTTCTATCAAAAATCCCGAAATAGATTTCATCGCAGCCTACTCCGTCTGGACAGCATCGAAGACTATCAGGAGTTTATGCTGGGCTACGAACTGGAAGAAGACCAGGAAGAAGATGTCGTGTATCTTGAACAGCTGGAAGAGGAGAAAAAAAAGAAACTGGAACGGCTGCATGCAGTTCTTCCCAATCTGAATACGGACCAGCAGCTCTTTATCCGGCTCTGTCTCAAACATAGTTTCAACTACGAACGTATCGCTTATTATATGGGCGGAATATCAGACTATGAAATTAGTCTGAGAGTGGAGAAAACAATTGACCTGCTGCGCAACATCCTGAATAGTGAAGAGAAAATGCAACTTATCGCAAAGCCTGCTGAATTCAGGCTGAATGGTGAAATGACGGAAGACGAAGCCGAAGTCTTCCGTATGCGCTATGAACTGCAATATTCCTTTGACCGGATCTCTGAAGCATTACAATTGGACGGTGGACAGGTGCGCACATTGTTCATAAATGCGCACGCAAAAATTAAGTCCGTAAAAGAAATGGCATAAACCAAATAAATAGAGATATGGCTACTGATACAATAGTGCTGACCCGCAAAGTTCAGGTCTTTGTGAACTGCGACGATAAGGAAAAACGGACGGAATACTTTAAAAAGCTATTCGAATGGCAGGATCTTGCTTTCCGTGGCGCCAATATGGTGATCACGCATCAATATGTGCAGGAGAACCTGAAAGATCTGGTCTATCTGCAGGATGATATCAAGGTAAAGCTGGCAGACCGGGCAAAGGATCCGGAAGGCATATTGAATACTTCACGGATGAACACCACTTACCGGTTGTTGTCCGGTTATTTTAAAGGACGGGTACCAACGGAAATTCTGTCCCAGATCAATACTTCTCTGATCAAATATTTTCAGGCGGACCGCCTCTCCTACTGGAAGGGTGAAAAATCGCTTCGCAATTACAAAAAAGATATACCCATTCCTTTTCCCGGCAGACGGTTAAACTTAAGCAAAGATGAGAATAATCGAGATTTTAGATTTACACTGTTCAAAATACCTTTTCGTACCTACCTTGGTAAAGACCGCTCGGATAAAAGGGTACTGCTCCAGCGCGCCCTTGTGGGGCAGATCAAAATCTGTAGCAGTGCGATCAAAATCGTCAAAGGCAAAATTTTTCTGCTGCTGGCGCTCCAGCTTCCGAAGAAGATTAAGGAGTTAAAAGGTAATGTTATCGCCGAAGCTTCCCTCTCCATCGAACATCCAATTGCCGTGACTATCGGTAAGGAATCCTTTCAGATCGGTAACAAGGAAGAGTTCACCTATCGCCGTATGGCTATCCAGGCTGCAAGGCACCGATTACAGAAAGCTGCCGCATTTGATAAGGGGGGGAGGGGAAGAAAGCGAAAGATGAAGAGCCTGGAGCACTATAATGATAAGGAAAAAAACTATGTAAATGCTAAACTTCACCTGTATAGTAAGCGGTTGATCGAGCTATGTGTCAGAGCTCAGGCGGGTACTCTTTTATTGGTCAATCAATTCAATAAAGAAGAAATCGCCAAAGAGGATCAATTCCTGTTGCGCAACTGGAGCTATTATGGCCTTATCGAAAAGATTAAGTATAAAGCCGAAATGGTCGGTATAAACCTTATTGTTGAATAATAATGCTAAAAGTAGATGCGAATTATGTATAATGTAAGTTTAAAACATAAAAGAGATGCAGGAGAGCTTTTTAAATCTATATAAGGCATCTTTATCTATAGTATTGTGTAGATTTATGTGTTTTCCTTTTGTTTGGTTCATTTTATATTCAGACTTGCTTCACCCCTCGTTCATATCATATTCGGGATTTCCCTACATGCCGTCTACTGATTCTCTACATATCGCCTACATAATAAGTAGGGAATATGTAGAGAATCAGTAGAGAAATATAAGTCGACTTCCGAATATGGGACGAAGCAGTTCCAAACAAGTGGTGAAAACAGGGCGAACAAATTGAGGAAATTTTTTGCGCTGACTTTTGGAACACCATTTATCCTATTTGACCGGTTATAGAAAGATGTATCAAGCGTAGACAGCACATCGCTCAAATATTAATAAAGCGTTATCTAAGCGTAGATAGTGTGCCAATATTGCAGTATAGGTGTGCTTTTAACGCACTATAGACGCACTTAGTCCATTTGAATACAGTATATAGCGCAATTATATCTATGAAACGTACCTTTATCGGTTTATCCATGCCTGGTCTATACTTTGATCACGGATTCAATCGCATTTAAGGTATCGGCCTAGTTTATCTCCGTGGCTTCAAAGACTTCCTAATAATCTCGCTCTTTTTTTAGCTTTGTTCGTCCACTATCCTACTAGTGGCTTACTGTTTTCCTATTACTCACTTACTGTAGTAGGCCAACAGTAGAAAAAAGGTGGGCCAATAGCAGCCGAAACTTAGAAGGAGGTTAGGAAATCATAGTAGGATGGTATTTGTCCAATTGCCGTACTAGAAAAAATTGAAGAACAAATTAATTGACGCAGTTGGACCAAGCCAATATAAAAGTAGCGGAATATCTTACACTTTTACCTTCACCAGAAATACTGAAAGAGAAGCTAAATAGAGTTATACAGTAAAAGAAGGATGTTCAACGATTTTCACAATCATATGGCCGAGACCTCGAAGGCCTTTATTATGTTACGATTTGCTATTTTACAATAATTAATGTGTTTTGTGTAAATAATTAATTCTTTTTATGAAAATTATGATGATATGATGAATAGATCTCTACTTGTATTTTCTGTTTTTTTCTTGTTTCTTGTAGCTGCTTGTAAAAAGTCGGAAGAAAGTGGTGCTGATTCCAAAGTGAGTATTTTGTTTTCGGACAACAATCATGCTGTTAGAGGAAAAGTGACTTACGATTACAATATGGATAATTGTGGACAGATTAATCTAATTACCGCAGTAAAGGAAGACAACGGTGATTACGCTGAGTTGAAGTTGACTTTACTTCAGAATGGTGCACTGGCCAAGGTGCAGTATTTCAAACAAAACTCGCCGGATGATGGTAATTATTTTGCACCGCATCTCCAAACAGAGAAATTTTTTAAGATCACAGATTTTAAATATGATAAAAAGGGCGGACGTTTGTCCTTTTCCTTTGATGGGAAAGTTTTCAAAAATAATAAACCCAATGGTGAACGTATATTGGCTGGTAAAGTAGAACTTAACTCAATTCAATACGTCCCATGTGAGGCATTGATATTTGATGTGATGACAGTTAATCCGGCTTTCAACTTTTTCGCGATTCCCGGATCGTCCAATAACTCTGTGAATACTACTGGGGGACCAGATAAGTATAAAGAGTTTGCATACAATGTTTATTCCAATGCTGGTCAGTTTCTGAGCTTGAGACTAGATCGTGATATATCAAAATTGGTGGGCCAAGAGATTGCATTTGATGAAGGAAATAAAATGTTTAATGTACGATATTGGGAATATATTGGACCTTATATGCTCTCAGAATCCTATGGGCCGATTGACAGAAATTGGAAGCGTTTTCAGACAAGAGGAAAGTTAGTTAATATCCAAAAAATGTTTGATACTCGGTATATTAAACCTTATTACAGCGGTGTGATCATAATGGATATACTTGATGAGGACAGGATGATAAAACAAGCTGTTGAATTACCTTTCTATTTATCATCCTGGGTTGATTAATAACAAGGAGGGTACTGTATGGAGACAGGTAATGGATTTTGTTGATGATTTATTGAAAGTAGATCGATATCAAAAAGATATTAATTATAAAAGCAATAAGATAAGATGTGGCTTTTACTGTTTTAGTGATCAGTTATACGAATTGACCAACTTCCGCATGGTGAATTATAGATACATCAATTTTTGTAATTCTAAAAAAATGTTACAAAAATATATCAAGCTTTTTTGGTTGTATTTCAGTAAATTATATGCTATTTTCGTTCTATATTTAATTTGTTTTTTATGAAAAGAAAATTACTATCAATCGCTGCAGCATTATGTTTTATCGCTGGAGCCAAAGCACAGACATCGTATGGTTTGAAAGCAGGTGTTAACTTTGCTAAATTTCAGGTAAAGGGAGGGAACTCGAGTTATACTTCCGATGCTACGACCTCATTTTATGTTACTGGATATGCAGACATTCCTGTTGCTATTAATTTTAGCTTACAACCAGGTGTTTCTTTACAAGGTAAAGGAGGAAAGGCTCCCGCTGGTGATTTTGGGGCAGATGTGAGTACCAAGGATAATTTGATGTACATTGAGGTGCCAGTAAATTTAGTGTACTATGTCCCTGCAGGTGATGCTGGGAAAGTGTTTTTTGGAGCGGGTCCGTATGCAGCAGTTGGTATTCATGCAAAATCCAGTCAAGGTAACTTTAGTGAAAGTGGAAGTTTTAGTGATGCTGGTATAAAAGCATTTGATGCGGGACTCAACTTCTTAGCTGGATTTAAAATGTCAAATGGTTTTTTGATCAACGGCGGTTATGGATTAGGGTTAACAAATATGTTGAAGGATATTGATGGAGTTACTAGTAAAAACCGCGTATTCTCAGTAGGTGTTGGTTATCAGTTCTAAGCAAAAAGTATAAAACAAAAAAAGGGCTTTTCTTACGAAAGGCCCTTTTTGTTTTCAGTGACTGAAATCTATCACACTTTGATTTCTACTTCAACACCTGAAGGTAATTCAAGTTTCATCAATGCGTCAACAGTTTTAGCGTTTGATGAATAGATATCCAACAATCTTTTGTAAGCACACAATTGGAATTGCTCACGTGCTTTTTTGTTAACGTGTGGTGAACGTAATACCGTGTAGATTTTTTTCTCAGTAGGCAATGGAATAGGACCGCTAACAACTGCACCTGTAGGTTTTACTGTTTTTACGATTTTTTCAGCTGACTTGTCAACCAAATTGTAATCGTAAGATTTCAATTTAATTCTGATTCTTTGGCTCATTTTTATTTATTTAAAATGATTGCTAATTAGAGCTATTCACAACTAGCAACCGGTGTGTATTTTTTGATTAAAGAACAAAGATAAAAGATTATAGTCCTTCATCTTTGTTCCTTTATTTTTGAGTTCTATTATTCTACAGAACCTTTGATTTTACCTTTTGATTTTGCAATCACATCATCAGCAACGTTACGAGGAGCTTCAGCAAAGTGATCAAATTCCATTGTAGATGTTGCACGACCTGAAGTGATTGTACGTAATTGAGTTACGTAACCGAACATTTCAGAAAGTGGAACCAATGCTTTGATTACTTGTGCACCGTTACGTGAATCCAAACCTTGCATTTGACCACGACGACGGTTTAAGTCACCCATTACATCACCCATGTTTTCTTCTGGTGTTAAAACCTCTATTTTCATAATTGGTTCCATTAACACTGGAGAACATTTAGGCAATCCTTCACGGTATGCTTGACGAGCAGCTAATTCGAAAGACAATGAATCTGAATCGACAGCGTGGAATGAACCATCAATCAAACGAACTTTCATTCCTGATAATGGGAATCCTGCTAATACACCATTTTTCATTGAAGTTTCAAATCCTTTTTGAACAGATGGGATAAATTCTTTAGGAATTTTACCACCCACGATTTCATTTACGAATTGAAGTGGTGATTTAGTTAAATCGAAATCTTCGTCTGCTGGAGAAATAACAACTTTAATGTCCGCGAATTTACCACGACCACCTGATTGTTTTTTGAATACCTCACGGTGCTCGGTAGTACCGTTGATAGACTCTTTGTATGATACTTGAGGAGCACCTTGGTTAACCTCAACTTTGAATTCACGTTTCAAACGGTCGATCAAGATCTCTAAGTGAAGCTCACCCATACCAGAGATAACTGTTTGACCAGTTTCTTCGTCAGTTTTAACAACGAATGTAGGATCTTCTTCAGCTAATTTACCAAGACCAATACCTAATCTATCTACGTCAGCTTGAGTTTTAGGCTCAATCGCTAAACCGATTACCGGCTCAGGGAAAGTCATAGACTCTAATACGATAGGGGCTTTTTCGTCACAAAGTGTATCACCAGTTTTAATGTCTTTGAAACCTACAACCGCACCGATATCACCAGCCTCAATAAAAGGAATAGGGTTTTGCTTGTTCGCGTGCATTTGGAAGATACGAGAGATACGCTCTTTGTTACCTGAACGCGTGTTCAATACATAAGAACCAGCATCTAACTTACCAGAATAAGCACGGATGAAACACAAACGACCTACGAATGGGTCAGTCGCAATTTTGAAACCTAAAGCTGCGAAAGGCTCGTTAACAGATGGT
>Ga0213825_1002032_pt1 | contig 13218 bp, 13 predicted proteins | sample MC6MC0900MG_FD_179896 | JGI IMG/M metagenome (GOLD analysis project Ga0213825, IMG submission 179896) | Enriched soil aggregate microbial communities from Iowa State University, Ames, United States - MC6-MC0900-MG | ecosystem: Environmental > Terrestrial > Soil > Unclassified | place: USA: Iowa... | reverse complement strand
ATATTTCAATCTTTTTTCAATAATTTTCCTCTGAAACCCTTGAAAATACCATGTTTAAAATCGAATATCTGCCTCTTTTTTTCAAGTTGAGCCAAACTTTTCTCAATCTTTTTTCTCAATCTTTTTTCTCAATTTCATCTCATTAAAAAGGAGAGAAAACTAGGTTTTCTCCTAATTTTCTCTCCATATTTTTGTTGGTTTAAATCAAAGTTTGATCAAAATAATATGCTCACCCCTTAACTTTACGTAAAAAAAGAGCTATATTTTAAAACAAAGTTTAATCAAAATATTACTCTTCTTATTTTTACTATATATATTTTTTAAATCAAAGTTTGATCAAAACGTAATTTGTGCTATATTATTGGCACTCTTTTTCTCACTAATCTATAATTACTTTTTATTATTTATGTTCTGCAGACTAAAATTAACAAACAATACACCGTATTATTTGACGCTTACTTTAAATTGATAGTATATCATTGAGCTTATTAGTGTATTTAGTGTAACATAGTGCAAAGAAAAACTGTAACACCACTGAGATTATTGAACCTGGGAATCTTTCATGAGCGAATGCTCAAATCTCCAACTTTCTCTATCAAAAACAATTAAGTGGCTATGATGTACAAGCCTATCGATAAGTGCAGCTGTCAGCTGATCATCATAAAAAATTCCGTTCCATTTACTGAATTCTATATTTGTTGTAATAATCAGACTACGCTTTTCATAACAGTCTGCAATTACCTGGAATAATAATTGGGATCCTTCTGAATCAAAAGGTAAATAACCCCATTCATCACATATTAACAAATCTAATTTACTTAACTTTTTTAGCAACTTGGATAAACTTCCATCTGCTTTTGCATCTGTAAGTTCATTTACAAGTGTGGCAGTTTTATAAAAATGAACCTTCTTTCCCTGCATACATCCTTCTACACCAATGGCTGTCGCCATGTGGCTTTTGCCAGCCCCATTTCTACCATAAAGAATAAGGTTCTCCTGTCGTTTCATAAAATCGAGAGATTTTATTCCATCAATGGTAAGAGTGTTAGGAATAATTATTTTATTTAAATCGTAATTTTCAAAGGTCTTAATATTATCAAAACCAGCCTGCTTAAGGCATAGTTTCTTACGCTTGTTATTTCTACATTCAATTTCAGCATTTAAGACTTTCAGCATATAATCCTGATGGGTATCGCCTACCATGGAAACTGCTTTTTCTGCAAAAGTTGTACTAAGACGCAAGTCTTTACAGCATTTATATATTTCATTTTCCATCTCTGACTCACCTCCTGATGGAAGAGTGAATCATACTTTGCATTATCAGGACAAAACTCGGCATTTGCATTATGTTACACTTTAATTGCTCTGGTTTCATAGATTTACTATTTGATGTAATAGTACGATAAGCAGCAAGAATGCTGTCCGCATCATGAACTCCATTGCTAATTGCAAATGCAAGTGCATTTTCTGCAGTATTCATATCATTTTTCTGCAACATTGTATAGAGTGATACAAGTCCCTTTCTTTTTCCGTCAGAATCCTGATTGTGCAGAAATTTTCGCCAATTGTCGGGTAGTTCATTATAAAATGAAGTATATTTTAAAGCCATAGGTCTCTTTGACTGGAATGTTTTTAGAGTAATGAGGCCGTAAGGCATCTTTGTCACAAATACTAAAAAGCCTTGCATTAAATTCATTAAAGTTCAAACTGGTTGGCACTGGAACAAACATATTCCTGCGTTCATAACCTACCTTATTCTCAACATTTCCTTTTTTCTAACCGGCATCACCATTACAAAATGCAGCTTCAAAATTGTAGTGAAGCATGAACCGTTTAAATCCTTCTGTAAGAGTTCGTTCATGTGATTTTCCCATATGAGCTACCGCTGATGACAGATTGTCAAACACAATCCGATAAGGTACTTTACCTATGTATTGGAAAATATTCTGCATACCCTGAAGAAGACACTCCTGATTTTCACCACCAAATATCTAGCAGTAAGACTGGTTGCCATATGGAAATGACATTGTAAGTTTTAATGCATCAACCATTTCCCCACAATTATTGATATATGAAAAATGTCCAAAATCAACTTGGGCTTCGCCCGGAGGGTGGTATAGTGGAAGGCGTGCACTGAGTTGAGATTTGCTAAGTTCTTTTTTCTTAAATGCAACATAATATTGAACAGTCCTCTGCTTCACCATGAGTTTTTCAGGATACGCTTCCTGAAAAACTCATATATACGTTTCGCAATATGTCTTTGTTTACGCGGAGCGTTAAGATTATCTATAAGCCATTTATCAGTAACTGATTTTAGTGGATCAAGCAATGACATCCTTTTTCTCTCCAAATCAATATGGTCATTAAAGTCTTTCATATCAATATATTTTCTTATGGTTTTATATTAATAGCCTGTCCTTTTCATTATTTCTCGAATTGAACACCTTCACATTCATACAAACGTTTGATATACTTAATATCGTCCATTGATAACATCCTTTCTAATCCTCCTTAAGTTCTTTCACACAAACTCAAGGATAAATGATTTTATAGGATGTTACAATGGATTTTTCATATTTTAGTGTTTCACTTTTCGGTTGCATTTCGTTACACTTTTATTTTAAATTAAACACTTATTAGTTATTCTTATTTATTTTTTAAATAATCTCAGTATTTTCCATCCATCGCTTACATAGCCATTAAATAACCACGATCTAGGTTTGTATGGTAATGCTGATGTAATAAACATATATAGATTAAAACTTATTGAATAGTTTGTTAGGAAAACTAAAGTTTTCAAACTTACAATAACTGGTACTAAGGAATTAATATTCTTTCTCACTAAAAGTAGTAATATTAATAAAAGAAGAGATGCTAAGGGTCCTCCAATTAAGATAGCAATTATTTTAGTTTTTGATATTGATTTCTCCATATTAATAGGTGAAAAATATCCAGAAATAGGTATCAAGTAAATATTAAATCTCCTTGTTTTATATACCATTCTACCCTTTCCAATTTCTATATTCCAACTATTGTCTTTTGTTGCAATCATATATCCACTAGCATGACCAATTTCGTGTACAAAAATGGAAAATATATTAATAATCCACAGTACAAATATTAATATTAAAAATTCAAACATAAATCTAATTATCAGTTTCATTATATAAGTTCACCTACTTCCTTACTTAAATTATACAAAACATATGTCTCGATTAAATCTCTTAATCTGTAACTTTAATTTCTTTAGCGATGTCAATAACTTCATCACAATAAGTTTTGATGTTATCATCATGAGTTACAATTATAATGATTTTATCCCTTTTAATTAAATTTAAATATTTCATTAAATTCTTTGTAGTTTTTTGATCTAATGCCGAAGTTGGTTCATCGAATATCATTATCTGGGGATCCTTATACAGCACCTTTAGTATGGCTATTTTTTGTTTTTCTCCCCCTGATATGTTACTATTTTTTTCATTTATTTTGAATGTAATTGAATTTTTATTTATAAATTTTCCCATATCAAGTATATCAATATAATATGACAATCTTTCATCCTCATTATAGTATTTATTTTCCTTATAATTAAGATTATAATATATACTATCATTTATCAATACAGGCTCTTGATCAGCATATCCAATAATTTCTTTTCGAGCCTTTACCATGTCTATAGTATTAATAGGAATATCATTATATTTTATCTCTCCTAAAAATTCATCTACATAAAGACCAATAAGTAAATAAGTAATTGTTGATTTTCCTGAACCATTTGGGCCTACTAAAGCATATATTTTTCCTTTATTAAACTTATAATTAAAATCACTAATAATGCTTTGCTCTTTACACTCTAGTGTATCTTCTCTATATTCTTGAATCTTTTCATGTTGGATATTTTTTTCATTATAAAGAAATTTCTTAATACTATTACGAAAATTAGTATAAGAAAAGCGCACATTAATAAATTCAATAGAATTAACATTTTCTATTATTATTTCACCATTTTTTTCTTTTCAAAGTCAAAATTGCCTGGTCTAATAGTATTAGAGTACTAAAGGTGTTAATAATATTGTGGATTGCATCAGATATACCAAAACCATTAATCTTAAATCTGCCCTTCAAGGTTTTCATAAAAACAATATCTGAATCAATGAAATTAATATAACTAGATGAATCAAAAATATATTTATCCATGACTTTATCCCCATTTCAAATTGTAATTTTCTAACTTTTTCTTAATAATACCATATATGTTATAATAATGCAAAATATAAAGAGTTTTTTTAATTGTAGCCAAACAATAGTCTCTGTCCCATTCCCTCACCATCACCAACACCCTCTCACCCCTTCTCCCGTATACCTTCATCGTCCCTTAACCCTTTTACCTTAAAACCATTACAAATAATAAAGTCTGTCTCAAAATCGCCCTTTCCCTCTCCCTATTCTCCCTAATTTATTCCTAATATGTAAGCTAAAACAGATAAAAAAGTCTGTCCAAATCCTTGCAATATTTCGGATTTCCTTCAGATTTTCTCCCTGTCGGATCGAATTTTCAGAAGATAGGATTGAGGTTTCTCTGGCGTTTTATCAGGATCAAACCGTTGATAAATCAGAATTACAGGCTATTGGTTATTGATTGATTGAGTTATTGATTGAGGAGAAGATAGAAAAAAAGCATGAAGGAATGGAGGGTAAACACCCTTGATTTCCTTCATGCTTTGGACAAACTTTATTATTCGTGGACAATGTTTGTTGTTCGTGGACAGAGATTGTTGTTTGGGTACAGTTGTAGTCCTAATTCTTCTGCTATTAAAATAGTTTCTTCTGTCCCCTCAAAAAAAACTCGTACAAAACCCTCCCCCTCAAACCCTTGATTTTACTACCTCCCATTTTCTGACTGAAAATAAAGTCGTTCAAAAATCTTGCCTCTTTTTACCTTTTTATTTCTTTTTTGAGGGAAAACCTTAAAATAAAGTTGTTCAAAAATAGATGATAGGATTTAGGTATTTTGGAGGTTAGGTTTTTAAGAGCTTTACTCCTTATTCCTGATATATATTTCAATCTTTTTTCAATAATTTTCCTCTGAAACCCTTGAAAATACCATGTTTAAAATCGAATATCTGCCTCTTTTTTTCAAGTTGAGCCAAACTTTTCTCAATCTTTTTTCTCAATTTCTTCTCATTAAAAAGGAGAGAAAACTAGGTTTTCTCCTAATTTTCTCTCCATATTTTTAAACTCTTTTATCTACTATCTATTCAACAGTAACTGACTTTGCAAGATTTCTTGGCTTGTCTACATCGCAACCTTTTTCCATTGACATGTAGTAAGAGAATAGTTGCATTGGAATTATAGCTATAACTGGAGCTAATAAATCCATTACTTTTGGAATGTAGATTGCTGATTCTACAGACTTTTCTATATCAGTATGACCTTCTTGAGCCACTGCAAATACTCTAGCTCCTCTTGCTATAACTTCTTTCATATTACTTACAGTCTTATCAAATAAGTCTTCTTGAGTTGCCATAGTTACTACTACTGTTCCCTCTTCAATTAAGGCTATTGGACCATGCTTTAACTCTCCTGAAGCATATGCTTCTGAATGAATATAAGATATCTCTTTTAATTTTAAAGATCCTTCCATTGCTACAGCGTGGTCAAGACCTCTTCCTAAGAAGAACATGTCTTTTTCATCACAAATCTTTGCTGCTAGAGCTTTAACTACATCTTCACATTGAAGAGCTTCTTCTGCTTTTTCTGGAAGAGTTAGCATTTCTGTCTTAATAGCTTCTATCTCATCTTGAGATACTGTACCCTTCTGTTCTGCAAAGAATAGAGCAATTGTGTACATAGCTATTAATTGAGTTACATAAGCTTTTGTTGATGCAACTGCTATTTCTGGACCTGCCCAAGTGTATAGTATATCATCTGCTTCTCTTGAAGCTGAACTTCCAACTACATTAGTAACAGCTATTACTCTAGCACCTTTTTTCTTAGCAAGTCTTAAAGCTGACATAGTGTCTGCTGTTTCTCCAGATTGGCTAACAACTATCATAAGAGTATTTTCATCTATAATTGGATCTCTGTATTTAAATTCAGATGCTATATCTACTTCTACTTGTATTCTAGCAAGCTTTTCAATAATATATTTTCCAACTAATCCAGCATGATATGCAGTTCCACATGCTACTATATATACTTTGTTTAATTTTTCTATTTGTTCTTTTGTTATAGTTATATCATCAATTTTTATTGGTTGACCAGGAATAATTCTTGAAGTCATAGTATCTCTTATAGCCTTTGGTTGCTCATGAATTTCCTTCATCATGAAGTGATCATATCCACCTTTTTCAGCAGCATCTGCATCCCAAGTTACATTAAATACTTCTTTCTTAACTTCTTTTTCATCTTGATCATATATTTTTATTCCATCCTTAGTCATAACAACAAATTCTTTATCTTCTAAAAGATAAACTTTTCTTGTTTGATTTAATACAGCTGGTATGTCTGAAGCAATGAAGTTTTCTTCTTCTCCAAGACCAACTATTAATGGACTTTCATTTCTTACAGCTACTAGTTTATCTGGTTCATCAGCTGCTATAACTCCTATAGCATAGCTTCCTTCTAACTTCTTAGTAACTTCCATTACAGCCTTTAGTAAATCTCCTTTGTAATAATAATTTACAAGGTTTGGAATTACCTCAGTATCTGTTTCTGACTTAAACTCATAGCCTTTTTCCATAAGCCATTCTCTAAGTTCCATATAGTTTTCTATAATACCATTATGAACTACAGATATAGTTCCATCCCCATTTGTGTGAGGGTGTGAATTTAAATCTGATGGCTTACCATGAGTAGCCCATCTAGTGTGTCCTATACCTATGTGTCCTTTAATTGGATTTTCTTCTAACTTTTCTTCTAAATTTGCAAGTCTACCTTTGCATTTTGTAAGATCAATTCCCTTATCATTTAGTATAGATACTCCAGCTGAGTCATATCCTCTATACTCAAGTTTACTTAATCCTTCAATAAGCAGTGGTGCTGCTTCTCTCTTTCCAAAATAACCTACTATTCCGCACATAAAAAATCTTCCTCCTAAATGTCTTCTATTTCAAATTAGATTTAACTCTATATGAATAAGAAAAACCTTTGATTTAGCATAACCTTTTAAAATAACTATCAATAAAATTAAAAATAATTATTTTTAGCAATAGAAATACCATACAATGCTTCATGAAGTTAAAACTATTACCTTTAACCATCCACATGTTCAGATTATACCTATCAACTTATCCACATTTAGTTAAGGTTTTACACCAGATTGCTTTGTAATAGAAATCACTTTCTATCTTTATCAATCGTTAACGGTAGTGCGATACCGTGGGGCACCCGCCGAAGATTCGATACTCCCCATCCTCGTCGACTTAAGTGACACTCCAAATCTATGATTTGGCTAGTGGAACTTACTCCACCAAACGCATGTGAGGCGGAGTTTCCTTTTTTCACCCTCTAAATCTTTGATTTAGCTAGGTGAACTTACTCATTTGAATGCAATGAGAAGGAGTTTCCTTTTTCACCCTCTAAATCTTCGATTTAGTTAGGCGAACTTACTCATTGAAATGCAATGAAAAGGAACTTTCTTTTCACTTAAGTCCTGGCGCTTAGCTAAGTGGTTAGACTATTTCCTCCTTTCTAACACTTGGTTTTCAAAGTGTATTATAAAAGAGTAAGGATGTACACATTTTATAGACTCTCTTAAACTCATACTCCACATATACGATATAAAGAGCAATAAAGTTTGTGAACTTAATATTAAAATTAATTATTTAAATCAAATTTTTAATATTTATCTATCCCAAAATCTAAAACCGATTAACCTCATTATATTATATTCATTTAATGCATTTTGGTCAATGGTATTTATTAATAGTGTCTAATAAATGAAATTCATCTATATATATACCTATTTTAATTATAATATTATTTAATTTTATATTATTTTATTTCAAATTAATTCCACAATTATAAATGTTTATTTAATTCTAATCTTAATTATACAAATATTTATATATAAAAATAGTTAAAAATTTTTATATAAACCTATTTACCTATACAACTATATAACTATATAACTAGTTAAATAGTTGTTGTCACCATGCGGGTTTCAAGGTTTTTCATACTTAAAGTATAAAATAATTTTTGTAAAAATGTATAGTATGCTTGACATAAAAAGTAAAGTGTACTATACTTAGATTGTAAAGCTCACTATACATTTAAAGAATCTAAAGATTTATTATTATATATTACTAATAGAACAGGATGTGATAAGTTGAAAAACAGAATCCAAGAACTTCGCAAGGGAAAACGAGTTACTCAAAGTGAACTTGCTGATGCTGTAGATGTTACTAGACAAACAATTATTTCTCTTGAAAACGGAAAATACAAAGCTTCATTGGTATTAGCACATAAGATTGCTCAATATTTTGAAATGAATATTGAAGACATTTTTATTTTTGATTTAGAGGAGGAAAATTTATGTTATTAAAAGCTATTATATCTAATGCTACAACGGATAAAGATTATAAAAAAGTACTAAAGAAAAGAATTTCTTTAATTTATATTGTGGTTATTCTTGGAGTTGCCACTATAGCTATTAGTTTTATATTTTCTAATGGAAAATATGACTATCTACCTGATTTTTTAAGTGGATTTTATACTGGAATCGGTGCTGCATTAATTACAATAGGTTTAATATTTATAATTAAGATAAAAAACATTTTAAAGGATGAAAAGAAATTAAAAGAAAAAAGGTTAGAAGAACAAGATGAGAGAAATCAAATGATCACACAGAAAGCTATATATTCTGCTGCTATAATCTTAAATATACTTGCTTATATAGGACTAATGATAGCAGGAATTTTCAACCTAGTTGTATTTTGGACTCTATGGATTGTAATTGTTGTATTTATGGTTACATTTGTCATTCTACAAGTGTACTATAGTAAAAAACTCTAGGTGAATTTTATAAAAAAAGACCCGTGAAATTTCACGGGTCTTTTTTTATCTATTCGCTTTTTCTTCTATTTTTTTAGCTAGTTCATGAGCCATTTTATCTATCTCTTCTTGATTTTCACCTTCTAGCATTACTCTCACTAGTGGTTCTGTACCTGAAGGTCTGATTAATACTCTACCGCAACCTGCCATTTTATCTTCCATTGCTTTTATATCTGCCATGATTTCTTCATCTTTCTCATGGATATCCTTCATGTTATTTGGTACCTTAGCATTTACTAATACTTGTGGTAATTCCTTCATTGTTGCTGCAAGTTCACTTAAAGTTTTCCCAGTACTCTTTACTGTTTCTGCAAGCTGAAGTCCTGAAACTAAACCATCTCCTGTAGTATTGAAATCTAAGAATATAACGTGACCTGATTGCTCTCCCCCAATGGAATATCCTTCTTTAGCCATTTCTTCTAGCACATATCTATCTCCAACCTTAGTACTAACAGTTTTAATCCCAGCTTCTTTTAAAGCTATATGAAGTCCAAGGTTACTCATAACAGTTACAACAACTGTATCGTGATTTAATTTACCCATAGACTTAAGATGTTTAGCTGCTATTACCATCATGAAATCTCCATTTACAAGGTTTCCCTTTTCATCTACTGCTAGGCATCTATCTGCATCCCCATCAAAGGCTAATCCTAAATTGCATCTATTTTCCACAACAAATTTCATTAGCTCCTCAGGATGAGTTGAACCACAATCCTTATTTATATTAATTCCATCTGGATCACTATTAATTATAAAAACTTCTGCTCCTAATTCTTTTAATGCTTTTACTGAAGTTTTATAAGCTGCTCCATTTGCACAATCAACGGCAATTTTCATACCACTTAAATCACCATCAATAGTAGATTTAGCAAACTCTACATAGTCACTTATTGCATCTTCTCCTATGTATTTTCTACCTAACATTCCTCCTGTAGGAATATCAATTCCTTCAAAATCACTTTCTATTAACTTTTGAATTTTATCTTCTAATTCATCACTTAACTTAAATCCATCTTTATTAAAGAACTTAATACCATTATATTCAACGGGATTATGTGATGCAGATATTACAACACCTGCTTCTGCTTTATACTCTCTTGTTAAATACGCAACAGCTGGAGTTGGTACTACCCCTAGACAAAGAGCCTCTGCTCCTACTGATAAAATCCCTGCAACTAAAGCTGATTCTAGCATATCCCCAGATATTCTTGTGTCCATTCCTACAATTATTCTAGGTTTGCCAGTGCACTGAGTTAAAACTAATGCTCCCGCTTTTCCAAGTTTATATGCAAGGTCTACAGTTAATTCCTTATTAGCAATTCCTCTTACTCCGTCAGTTCCAAACATTCTACTCATATATCATTCTTCTCCTCTTTATATGATTTCTTATCTACAAATAATCTTATTTTATCTCCTAAGTTTACATTGTCATGTGAAATTTTCACTATAACATACAGATTTATTATAATATAAATTATATATCATAACAATAATAGTTTACCATTAATCCTTAAATATAACAAAAGCAACACAAAATCTGTGTTGCTTTTATTGTCTATTATTCTTTTTATACCATATTAACTTTCTAAGGCAATACCATTTGTTTTCTCTATAAGTTCCTCTACAGTACCATCACTGCTTTCATATTCCATCAACGCTTTACTTCCTCTTACTGAAACCAATGCTATAGCAAATATAAAAGTTATACCTAGAAGAGATAAAATAGCTGCTCTTATAGGCATAAATTCACCTAAAATTCCACCAACCAAAGTTCCTATAGGTTGTAATCCTCCACTTATGGTATTCATTAATGCTCCAATTTTACCCCTCTTATCTGATGGTACTACAAGCATAATTGCAGAATTAAATATAGTATTAAATATTACATTGAATAAAAAGGATATAAATGCTATAGGTATCATAACATAAAAATTTTCTACTATAACCACAAAAGGTAGTAATCCAAGACATATCAATGCACCAAATTTATAAATCTTAAACTTTTGATTCTTTTTAATACTAATTATTGATAAAAGTGCACTTCCTACTAACATTCCCATAGGGATAGATGCCATAAATAAGCCGTATTTTTCTGGTCCCAAAAATGGCATAGATTTAAAATATGGAAGTATTAATATAAATGCTGCATTAACAAAAAGATTTAGTAGTGATGCAAGTAAAAATAAATTTCTTAAAGTTTTAAAGTTCCAAAGGAATCTAAATCCCTCTTTAAAATCTTCTACAAAAGTTATTTTTTCAGCCTTCTTCTCTCTTTTAGGCTCAGTTATAAATATTTCTGTAAAAGCTGAAATTAAATAAGATATACCATTAGCCAAAAACATGTATGGAGCACCTATGGCTACATATATAACTCCACCTATAGCACTTCCTATCATATCCATACCAGAAGTTGCAAGACTAGTAACAGAATTAGCTTTTACAAATTTAGATTCGTGAACTAATTCTGGTTTTATTGAATTTACAGCTGGTCCAAAGAAAGCAGAACATAACCCACTAATTATTCCAACTATAAATACCATCCATACTTGTATAAATCCAAATATACCAGCAATGCCTACAAAGGTTATAACTATACCTCTTATAAAATCCGTTAAAACTATAATATTTCTTCTATTCCACTTATCTACAAAGACTCCTGCAAAAGGTCCTAAAACTATTCTTGGTAGCATTGTAAGAGCACTTAAAAGTCCCATAAGTCCAGTGGAGCCAGTAATGTCTAGTATCCAAAAGTCCAATGCTATCATATATAATATATCCCCGAGCATAGATACCAGCTGTCCTTGCCAAAGCAAGAAAAAGTTCTTATTCCATAATCTTATATTTTCCCCTTGATCTTTTAACTTTTCCCCCATGATTTTCCTCCTTCTTGTTTTTAACTATATCCTTATAGACTCTTTAACTACTCCATCATCTTCTATGATAAGCTCTCCTGAATATTCAACTCTGTTGATAGTTGACCCTTTTCCTATGGTAACATTTTTACCTCTTACTATATCTACCTTGGAATTTTTAAGTAGTATGTCATCCCCTTCTATACATTGACAATGAAGACTTCCTTTATTTCTAAATCTATTAGCAAATAGTGAATTTATTATTCCATTTCCTGATATATTTTCTGTTACTGCTACAAATCTTCCACCTATTTCTTTAATATGATGATTTCCTGACATGGTAATGTATATCTCATCACCATTTATTAGTCCATCACTATTTGTATCACCACTTAAAGTTATTTTTTCTCCCTCTATGCCTTCTTTTACAGTTATATCTCCCGATATAACTATATCTCCACCAGTAATTTTCCCTTCGCTTTCTATATCACCTGAAGCTTCAATTTTATCAGCTTTTAGATTTCCTCCAATAACAGCATCTCCACTTAAATGAAATAATCCAGTACAATCCAGATTTCTTTTTACGTCTAAATCCCCACTTATTCTGAGGGTTCCACAAGTCAATTTTCCATCTACATTAACATCTCCGCTGATCTTTAATTCTCCATTTGCAGATAAATTCTCATGGATATCTACATCTCCACTAACTCTTAGAGTTCCACATTGTAGACTATTTTTTATATCCACATCTCCACTTACTTTAAATAGATCTTCACAGTATACATTTCCCTTTAATTCTGCATCACCACTTACACTGATAGTTCTACAATTAATATCCCCATTTATAGTTCCATCTCCACTTATTTTTATATCTCTATAATTTCCACCTTGTGATTCCCAGTCATCATTTATTTTTAAATCAGCACAATTATCATAATTCATTTTTACACCCCATTTTTTATATTTTAAAATGTTAACTATACTGTTAATCTCATCTTAAGATTTTCTATAATATTTTTAATATTTACTTCACCTATTATTTTGCTACCATCATCCACAATTATTTTTTCTCTGTATGCTACTACACAAATCCCAATACCTAATCTTCTTATGATATAAAGTGTTCCATCTTTTTCTTCTATATTTCTGTATTCTTTATCAATGAGTTTTAACATGACTTCTATCTCACTAATAGTTAGCTTTCCTAAATCAAATTCACTTTGAAGTATATGCATCAGTAAAATATCTTTAAAATTATATTCATTCTTTTCTCTGAATATATCCTTATATATAGGAAGAGTTTCTTCTCTTA
>Ga0213825_1002031_pt1 | contig 13218 bp, 10 predicted proteins | sample MC6MC0900MG_FD_179896 | JGI IMG/M metagenome (GOLD analysis project Ga0213825, IMG submission 179896) | Enriched soil aggregate microbial communities from Iowa State University, Ames, United States - MC6-MC0900-MG | ecosystem: Environmental > Terrestrial > Soil > Unclassified | place: USA: Iowa... | reverse complement strand
ACGCTGCCATGCAGCTGGTACGTGCACCCAAGCAGTTCGACGTGATGGTGACCGACAACATGTTCGGTGACATTCTGTCGGATGAAGCTTCCATGCTGACCGGTTCCATCGGCATGCTGCCTTCTGCATCGCTGGATGCCGACAACAAAGGCATGTACGAGCCGTGCCACGGCTCGGCGCCGGACATCGCCGGCCTTGGCATCGCCAACCCGCTGGCGACCATCCTTTCGGTGTCGATGATGCTGCGTTACAGCTTCAATCAGTTGGCCGCCGCCGACGCGATCGAGAAGGCCGTTAGCCTGGTTCTGGACCAGGGTTTGCGCACCGGCGACATCTACTCGGAAGGCTGCCGCAAAGTTGGTACGCAGGAAATGGGCGACGCAGTAGTCGCAGCGCTGCGGAATCTGTAATCTCTCTGGCCCGCCACCCCAAATTCCCGGTGGCGGCCCACTTTTAGCAAAGGTGTAGTTGCGATGAAACGTGTAGGTCTGATCGGTTGGCGCGGTATGGTCGGTTCCGTGCTCATGCAGCGGATGCTGGAGGAGCAGGATTTCGACCTTATCGAGCCGGTGTTCTTCACTACTTCCAACGTGGGTGGCCAAGGCCCGAACGTGGGCAAGGATACAGCGCCGCTCAAGGACGCGTATTCGATTGAAGAACTCAAGACCCTCGACGTTATCCTGACCTGCCAGGGCGGCGACTATACCAACGAGGTCTTCCCCAAGCTGCGTGAAGCCGGCTGGCAGGGTTACTGGATCGATGCTGCCTCGTCCCTGCGTATGCAGGATGACGCCGTGATCGTCCTCGACCCGGTCAACCGCAAGGTCATCGACCAGCAGCTGGACGCCGGTACCAAGAACTACATCGGCGGCAACTGCACCGTCAGCCTGATGCTGATGGGCCTGGGTGGCCTGTTCGAAGCCGGCCTGGTCGAGTGGATGAGCGCCATGACCTACCAGGCAGCCTCGGGTGCCGGCGCGCAGAACATGCGCGAGCTGATCAAGCAGATGGGTGCCACCCACGCCGCCGTTGCCGACGACCTGGCCAACCCGGCCAGCGCCATCCTCGACATCGACCGCAAGGTTGCCGAGGCCATGCGCAGCGAAGCCTTCCCGACCGAGAACTTTGGCGTGCCACTGGCGGGTAGCCTGATCCCGTGGATCGACAAGGAACTGCCGAACGGCCAGAGCCGTGAAGAGTGGAAGGCCCAGGCCGAGACCAACAAGATCCTCGGCCGCTTCAAGAGCCCGATCCCGGTCGACGGCATCTGCGTGCGCATCGGCGCCATGCGTTGCCACAGCCAGGCGCTGACCATCAAGCTGAACAAGGATGTGCCGATCGCCGACATCGAAGGCATGATCAGCCAGCACAACCCTTGGGTGAAACTGGTGCCGAACCAGCGTGAAATCAGCATGCAGGAACTGACCCCAACCAAGGTCACCGGCACCCTGAACATCCCGGTTGGCCGCCTGCGCAAGCTGAACATGGGCTCGCAGTACCTGGGCGCTTTCACCGTGGGTGACCAGCTGCTGTGGGGTGCTGCCGAACCGCTGCGCCGCATGCTGCGGATCCTGCTGGAGCGTTGATCGTTCTGCTTTGACTAAAAACCCGCGCTGGCGACAGCGCGGGTTTTTTTTGAGTGTTCGCCACAGCATTTTTAGTGCCGGTGAGATCGAGCGCCGCCCGCGCGGCGCTCGATATCACAAACACCGCAAATCCCAAGCCATCCCCGCTAGCCCTCACGCAACCCACAGCGACGAAGATACGGCCAGCACAGACAAAACCCTACAATCCGAGTAAAGTGCCGCCCCCGCCGTTTTCTGCAAGAGGATCCCTACCATGACACACCCTTTGGACATCGCCGTCGTCGGCGCCACCGGCAGCGTCGGTGAAGCCTTGGTGCAGATCCTCGAAGAGCTGGCGTTCCCGGTCGCCACCCTGCACCTGCTGGCCAGCATGGAGTCGGCAGGCAGCAGCGTGATGTTCGCCGGCAAGAAGCTCAAGGTGCGTGAAGTGGACAGCTTCGACTTTGCCCAGGTCAAGCTGGCCTTCTTCGCCACTGGCGCCGCAGTCAGCCGCAGCTTTGCCAGCAAGGCGCTGCAGGCGGGCTGCACGGTGATCGACCTGTCTGGTGGCCTGGACGACGCCCTGGCCCTGGTGCCTGAGGCCAACGCAGAGCGCCTGGCTGGCCTGACGCTGCCGGCGCGCATCGTCAGCCCATGCTCGGCCGCGGTTGCCGTGGCGGTTGCGCTGGCACCGCTCAAGGGCCTGCTGGACATTGAGCGGGTGCAGGTGATGGCGTCGCTGGCGGTGTCCGCGCAAGGCCGCGAAGCGGTCAGCGAACTGGCCCGGCAAACGGCCGAACTGCTCAATGCCCGGCCACTGGAGCCGCGTTTCTTCGACCGCCAGGTGGCATTCAACCTGCTGGCCCAGGTGGGGGCCGCCGATGAGCAAGGCCATACAGCGCCGGAGCGCCGCCTGGTCAGCGAGTTGCGCGTGCTGCTGGGCATGCCTGAATTGAAGATTTCCGTGAGCTGCGTTCAAGTCCCGGTGTTTTTCGGCGATAGCTTCAGTGTGGCCGTGCAGAGCCGTCGCCCGGTCGACCTGGCAGCGGTCAACCAGGCACTGGAGGCAGCTGATAGTGTCGAGCTGGTGGAACGTGATGATTATCCGACCCCGGTCGGTGACGCAGTGGGCCAAGACGTGGTCTATGTTGGTCGTGTACGTCACGGTGTTGATGAAGACCAGCAGCTCAACCTCTGGCTGACCACCGACAACGTGCGCAAAGGCGCCGCGCTCAATGCCGTGCAAGTGGCACAATTGTTGATTAAACAGATGCCGTAAAAGATACTGGCGAGCACTTTTGTCCTGCTCTGCTTGCAGGTTTCGGGACGATTCATACAAGGGAAGAGGTCATGCTTCGAATTCGCAAACTGGTTCTGGCCATGGCTGCAGCATCCGCGCTGTCGTCTGGCATGGCGAATGCGCTGGGCCTGGGGGAGCTGACCCTGAAGTCGGCACAGAATCAGCCGCTGGACGCCGAGATCGAATTGCTCGACGTGCGCGACCTCAAGGCCGCCGAAGTGGCGCCAAGCCTGGCGCCACCGGAAGAGTTCAGCAAGGCCGGGGTGGCGTTTCCGACCTACCTCGAAGACCTGACCTTTACACCGGTGATCAACCCCAACGGCAAGAGCGTGCTGCGTGTTACCTCCAGCCAGCCGCTGCCGGGGCCAGTGGTCAAGTTCCTGGTCCAGGTGATGTGGCCGCAGGGCCGCCTGCTGCGCGACTACAGCGTGCTGCTCGACCAGGCCAAGGCCCAAGGCGACAAGCCAGCAGCAGGTAATGTCACACCGGCCACAACCGGTGCCAGCAGCTACACCACCCAGCGCCGCGACACCCTGTGGCAAATTGCTGCGCGCAACACCCAGGGTGGCTCGATCCAGCAGACCATGATCGCGATCCAGGCGCTGAACCCCGACGCCTTCATCGGCAACAACATCAACCAGCTGAAAGTTGGCCAGGTACTGCGCCTGCCCGACCAGCAGCAGATCCAGAGCATTGCCCAGGGCGAGGCAAACAGCGAGGTGGCCGAACAGTATGCCGCCTGGCGTGAAGGCCGCCGCCTGGGCCCGCGTGCCCGCCAGCTCGACGCTACCCGCCGTGGCGCCGCCGAAGCTGCCCCGGCGCGCATCGCCCAGGGTGACAACCTGCGCCTGGTAAGCCCGGGTAACCAGACCGGTGCCGGCCAGGCCAAGGCACTCAACGACAAGCTGGCCGTGGCCCAGGAAAGCCTGGACACCAGCCGCCGCGACAACGACGAACTGAAAAGCCGCATGACCGACCTGCAGAGCCAGCTGGACAAGCTGCAGCGTCTGATCGAGCTGAAGAACGACCAGCTGGCGCGCCTTGAAGCCCAGGGTGCAGCCGCCCCGGCAGCGGCAGCCCAGCCGGTGGTCAAGCCGGCACCAGCTGCTGTGGATACCGCGCCCAAGCCGGTGCCGGCCGCCAAGCCTGCGCCAGCCAACCAGCCGAACAGTGCGCTCGACCAGGTCCTGGGTAACCCGTGGCTGCTTGGGTTGATTGCCGGCTCCAGCATTCTGGTGCTGGCGTTGCTGCTGTGGTTGCTGGCGCGCAAGCGCAAGGCCCAGCAAGAAGCTGAAAAGCACCTGCGCATGGCGCGGGCGCTGGAAGAAGAGCAAGCCCCAGGTTTTGACACTGATACCGAGAGCCTCGACGGCGTCGAAGTCTCGGAGCCGAGCGTGACCTTGTCGCCCGCTGTGGTCGCAGCTTCGGCTGCCGCTGCCGTTGCTGCGGAAAAAGTGGCAGCGCCAGTCGCCGAGGCAGACCTTGAGCCTGAGCCGCACGCCGACCCGCACGCCGCGCTGCTGGCGGAAGTCCATGAATGCCTGGCCGAAGGCCGCCTGAATCGCGCCACCGAACTGCTGGAGCCCGCTGTGGCCGCCGCGCCAGAGCGTGACGACCTGCGCCTGAAACTGATGGATGTGTACGCCCGCCAGGGTGACCAGAGCGCGTTCGCCGAACAGGAGCGCAAGCTGCCGGCCAGCGAGCAGAACACTGCCCAGGTTGCCGACCTGAAAGAGCGCTACCCGGCCATGCTTGGCCTGGCCGCGGCCGGCCTGGGTGCGGCGGCACTGGCTGCCGAAATGGATGAGCAGTACGTGCAGGAGCTGCTGCACGACGAGCCTGAGGCGCCGGTGGTTGCCGATGTGGTGCCTGACGAGGTGCCTGAGTTCGCGCCAGAGGCAGACGCTGAGCCGGAGGTTTTGGCGCAAGCAGAGCCTGAAGCCGAGCTGGACGCCTTCGAAGAAGTGCCAACCCTTGATGCACCGGGTCTGGGTGAACCGGACCTGGACAGCGACTTTGACCTGAGCCTGGGTGAAGACCTGCCGGAGGAAGATCCGCTGGCAGCGCCGTTGCTGGACGAGCCGGCGGCACAGGAACCTGTACCCGACGAGCTGGTAATTGCCGAGCCTGTGCTGGATGAGCCAGCGCTGGAAGAGGCTCAGCCAGAAGAGCAGCCGTTTGCCGTGGATGCCGAACTGCAAGCCGACGCCGACGCTGATTTCGAGGCCATGCTGGCCCAGGCAGAGCCACAGCCTGCCGTGGACCTGTCCGATTTCGACCTCGATGTCACTGAGCCGGTTGCCCCGGCCGCCCCGCAAGCGGTGGAAGAGGTCCCCGTGGACATCGCCGCTGAACTGGCTGCCTTCGACAGCGTGCCGGAGTTTGACCCGGTTTCCGAGTTCGACATGCCGTCGGACTTCGACCTGTCGCTGTCGCTGGACGACGATTCGCCGGCCGCCAAAAGCTTTGCCTCGGAGCTGGACGACGTCAACGCCGAGCTGGACAAGCTGTCGCAGAGCCTCGAATCGCCATCGCTGGAGCCGCACTTCACCAGCGAGGACGCGGTTGCGCAGCCTGAGCCCGAGCCCTTGGACGACCTGGACTTCGACTTCTTCTCCGGCAGTGACGAAGTAGCCACCAAGCTCGACCTGGCCCGCGCCTACATCGACATGGGCGACAACCAGGGCGCGCGCGATATCCTTGATGAAGTGGTCAAGGACGGCGACGACACCCAGCGCCAGGAAGCCGAGGACATGCTCTCTCGCCTGGTCTGATGCAAGCAGGGCAGGCCTCTTCGCGGGCTTGCCCGCTCCCACAGGGTCTCCACAAGTCTTCGTCCTTGTGAGTAACCTGTGGGAGCGGGCGCGCCCGCGAAGACGCCCGCAAGCGCTACACACCTCCAATGGCAGCCCTACAAGGCTGCCGTTGTCGTTATAATCCCCGCCATTCCGTACACCCCACAGGTTTCATGCGCTTGGACATCATCGACACCGCTGCCGCCGAATCCGCGGCCGAAGGCTACTCCCGAATCGCCCTGGGCGTGGAATACAAGGGCGCCCGCTATCGCGGCTGGCAGCGTCAGGCCAGTGGAGTGCCCAGTGTCCAGCAAGCGCTTGAACAAGCGTTGTCCAAGGTCGCCAACGAACCGATTTCGGTGATCTGCGCCGGGCGTACCGATGCCGGCGTGCATGGCTGCGGCCAGATCGTGCATTTCGATACCCGCGCCGTACGCGACGAGCGCGCCTGGACCTTGGGCACCAATTTCAACCTGCCGCACGACATCAGCGTGGTCTGGTCGCGGCCGATGCCGGCCGACTTCCATGCCCGCTTCAAGGCGTGTGCGCGGCGCTACCGCTACGTCATCTACAACGACCCGATCCGCCCGGCGCACCTGGCCGAGGAAGTGACTTGGAACCACCGCCCGCTGGATGTCGAGCGCATGGCCGAAGCGGCGCAGTTCCTGCTTGGCACCCACGATTTCAGCGCCTTCCGCGCCAGCCAGTGCCAAGCCAAGTCGCCGATCAAGCACATCTACCACCTGCGCGTTACCCGCCATGGCCAGATGATCGTGCTGGACGTGCGCGCCACCGCCTTCCTGCACCACATGGTGCGTAACATTGTCGGTGTGCTGACAGCCATCGGCGCCGGCGAGCGCCCGGTCACCTGGGCGCGTGAAGTGCTGGAAGGGCGCGACCGCCGTGAAGCCGGGGTCACCGCCCATCCGTACGGGCTTTACCTGGTCAAGGTGGAGTACCCCGAGGAATATGTGCTGCCCCAGCGTTACATCGGCCCACACTTTTTGACCGGCTACGAAGCGTTGGCAGACTGACGGACGAAAAGCCATTTGCTAACATCCGGCCTTTCACCGTAACAATCAGGGTTCGCTGTCCATGAGCAATGTTCGCAGCAAGATCTGCGGGATTACCCGTATCGAAGACGCACTGGCCGCTGCCGAAGCGGGTGCCGATGCCATCGGCTTTGTCTTCTACGCCAAGAGCCCGCGGGCCGTGGACGTGCGCCAGGCACGGGCGATCATTGCCGAGTTGCCACCGTTCGTGACCACGGTCGGGCTGTTCGTCAACGCTTCGCGTTGCGAGCTGAACGAGATCCTCGAAGTGGTTCCGCTGGACCTGCTACAGTTCCACGGCGATGAAACCCCGCAAGACTGCGAAGGCTACCACCGCCCCTGGATAAAGGCCCTGCGTGTGCGCCCGGGCGATGACCTGGAAGCGGCCTGCCAGCTTTACGCAGGGGCCCGCGGCATATTGCTGGACACCTACGTCGCAGGCGTACCCGGGGGAACCGGTGAAGCGTTCGACTGGTCACTGGTGCCGGCACACCTGAGCAAGCCCATCATCCTGGCGGGCGGGTTGTCGGCCGATAACGTCGGCCAGGCCATCGCCCAGGTGCGGCCTTATGCGGTGGATGTCAGCGGTGGTGTGGAGCAGGCCAAGGGCATCAAGGACGCGGCGAAAATCGAGGCCTTCATGCAGGCGGTGAAACAGGCGTGATGGCAGATGTGACGGCTGGCTGCGCGCCATCGTCCATAGCTTTCGCAGCCCCGCGGGGCAGCCGCCGGTGGCGGCACAACAACACATTAGCGGTGGAGTGGCACGCTGGAAGCCCCGGCGGCCGGTCCATCATCGTTTCATAAAAGATTTTGAGCTCAAGGGCAGGGCAGGGCCGGTGAAGCCGACCCCCGCTTGCCAATACTGGAGAAAGAAAGCATGAGCAACTGGTTAGTCGACAAACTGATCCCTTCGATCATGCGTTCCGAGGTGAAGAAGAGCTCGGTGCCTGAGGGCCTGTGGCACAAGTGCCCGTCCTGCGAGGCCGTGCTGTATCGTCCGGAGCTGGAAAAGACCCTGGATGTCTGCCCCAAGTGCAACCACCACATGCGCATCGGCGCACGTGCGCGCATCGATATCTTCCTCGACGCGGAAGGCCGTGCCGAACTGGGTGCCGACCTGGAGCCGGTCGACCGCCTGAAGTTCCGTGACGGCAAGAAGTACAAGGACCGCCTGACCGGCGCCCAGAAGCAGACCGGCGAAAAAGACGCGCTGATCTCCATGAGTGGCACCCTGATGGGCATGCCGATCGTGGTCAGCGCCTTCGAATTCTCGTTCATGGGCGGCTCCATGGGGGCCATCGTCGGCGAGCGCTTCGTGCGTGCGGCCAACTACGCCCTGGAACACCGCTGCCCAATGGTCTGCTTCTCCGCTTCGGGCGGTGCGCGCATGCAGGAAGCGCTGATCTCGCTGATGCAGATGGCCAAGACCTCGGCCGTGCTGGCGCGCCTGCGCGAAGAAGGCATCCCGTTCATCTCGGTGCTGACCGACCCGGTGTACGGCGGCGTTTCCGCCAGCCTGGCGATGCTCGGCGACGTCATCGTCGGTGAGCCAAAGGCCCTGATCGGCTTCGCTGGCCCACGTGTGATCGAGCAGACCGTACGCGAGAAGCTGCCAGAAGGCTTCCAGCGCAGCGAGTTCCTGCTGGAGCACGGTGCTATCGACCTGATCATCTCCCGTGGCGAACTGCGCCCGCGCCTGGCCCGCCTGCTGGCGCAGATGACCGGCCAGGAAACCCCGGAGCAAGCGCGTGAGGCGGCTGCCGTCGCGTGATGAAACAACGATCCCTGGGCGAATGGCTCGCCTACCTCGAGCAGTTGCACCCTTCGGCCATCGACATGGGCCTGGAGCGGTCGCAGAAGGTGCTTGCCCGGCTGGGGCTGGGCAAGCTGGCGCCCCGCGTGGTGACGGTGACCGGCACCAACGGCAAGGGCTCGACCTGCGCCTTCGTGGCCTCGCTGCTGCGCTCCCAGGGGCTCAAGGTCGGCGTTTACAGCTCGCCGCACCTGTTGCGTTACAACGAGCGGGTGGTGATCGATGGCCTAGAGGCCAGTGATGAGCGCCTGTGCGAAGCCTTTGCCGCCGTCGAGGCGGCGCGGGGCGAAATTTCCCTGACCTACTTCGAGATGGGCACGCTGGCCGCGTTCTGGTTGTTCTACCAGTCGCAGCTGGATGCCGTGGTGCTGGAAGTTGGCCTTGGTGGCCGCCTGGACACCGTGAACGTGGTGGATGCCGACCTGGCTCTGGTGACCAGTATCGGCGTCGACCATGTTGATTACCTGGGCGATACTCGCGAGCTTGTGGCCTTCGAGAAGGCCGGCATCTTCCGCGCGGGCAAGCCGGCCCTGTGCGGTGACCTGGACCCGCCGAAGCCGTTGCTGGACAAGGCCGCCGAACTGGCAGCGCCGCTGTTCCTGCGCGGTCGTGACTTCGATCTGGCCAGTGCCGATGGCAACTGGAGCTGGCGCGGTACGGCGGCTGATGGTGCGCAGGTAGAGCTGCGTGACCTGCCTTTGCTTGACCTGCCCATGGAAAACGCCACGCTGGCCCTGCAGGCTTACCTGCTGATGGGGCTGCCGTGGGATGCCGCGCAGGTGCGCCAGGCACTGCTGGATACCCGCATCACCGGCCGCCTCGACCGCCGCCTGCTGAACTGGCAGGGCAAGCCGGTGGAGCTGCTGCTGGATGTGGGGCACAACCCCCATGCAGCGGAGTACCTGGCCCGGCGCTTGGCGGCCCGGCCGCTCAAAGGGCGTCGCCTGGCGGTGTTCGGCCTGCTCGGAGACAAGGACCTGGACGGCGTTGTCGCGCCGCTGCAGGGCCTGGTCGACGACTGGGCCGTGGCGCCCCTGGATACCCCCCGCAGCCGCCCGGCTGCGGAACTGGCTACGGCCTTGACGAACCTCGGTGCTGCGGTGAAGTCTTATGTCAGCGTCGATGCCGCCCTTGAAGGGCAATGCGCGCAGGCGACGGCGGATGATCAGATCTTGCTGTTCGGTTCGTTTTTCTGTGTTGCCCAGGCGCTGGAGTGGCTGGAGCGGCACGCCCAGGAGGGTGGAGTAGATGGCAGTGCTGGATAAAGGGATGAAACAGCGCATGGTGGGTGCGCTGGTGCTGGTGGCGCTGGCGGTTATTTTCCTGCCGATGCTGTTCACCCGCGAGGACGAGATGCGCCAGGTGCACGTCGAAGCCCCGCAGGCACCGGCCATGCCAAGCCTGCCGGAAGTGAAAGTGGATCCGGTCGCCGTGCCGGAGCCGCAGGTCATTCCTGAAGAGCCGCAGCAGCCACCGGTGGTGGTCGACGAGTCCACTGCGCCGGCCGCTACGCCCAGCCAGCCAATCACGCCATCGCCGCAGACCCAGGCGCAGGTTCAGCCGGCCAAACCGCAGGTCCCGGCACCCAAGGTCGAGCCCAGGCCGGCGGCCACCCCGGCACCTGCCACGGCAGTGGCCAAGCCAGCTGCCCCCTCGAAGATCGACGTCAATGGCTTGCCTGTCAGCTGGTCCATCCAGTTGGCCAGCCTGTCCAACCGAGCCGGTGCCGAGAAGCTGCAGCAAACGCTGCGCAGTCAGGGCTACAACGCCTATATCCGCTCGGCGGGCGGGATGAACCGGGTGTATGTCGGGCCGCTGATCGAGCGGGCCGAAGCCGAGCGCACGCGCGACGCCATCAACCGCCAGAACAGCCTCAAGGGCTTTGTGGTGCGTTTCCAGCCAGAGCGCAGCTGAAAATCACCAGGGCGGCTTTGCCGCCCATCGCCGGCCAGCCAGTTCCCACCCCGATCGCACGGACCTCAAGGGCTGAGCTCTCCCTGTGGGGGCTGGCTTGCCGCGATGAAGCCAACACCATTCCGCCTGACATTCCGCTTACTCCCAGCGCATCGCTCTGGTAAAATGCGCCGCCTCAAACGTCTGCAGGCAGCACCGTGGCATTTACCTTGGTTGATTGGGCGATCATCGCGATCATCGCCGTCTCCACACTGATCAGTCTCAAGCGCGGCTTCGTCAAGGAAGCCTTGTCCTTGCTCATCTGGATCATTGCCGGTGCGGTTGCCTGGATGTTCGGCGGTTCGCTCTCGGTGTATCTTGAGAGCTATATTCAGACGCCATCGATGCGCGTCATCGCCGGCTGCGCCATTCTTTTCGTCGCCACCTTGCTGGTGGGGGCCATGGTCAACTTCCTCGTCGGTGAGCTGATCCGTGTGACCGGGCTGTCCGGTACTGATCGTTTCCTGGGCATGGCCTTCGGCGCCGCGCGCGGGGCCTTGCTGGTAGTGGTGGCCATCGGCCTGATCAGCCTGGGGCCTGTTCAACAAGACACCTGGTGGCAGGAATCACGCCTGATACCACAATTTCTCTTGGTCGCCGACTGGTCGAAAAACCTGATTTTGGGTTTCACCGGCCAGTGGTCGCCCAGTGGGTTGATCAGCGCTCCGGCTGATCTTCCGTTCAAGGAACAGTTGCTCGGTCCGTCCCGGCCCTGAGCGCTATTCACTCAAGTTTCGTCAAAGTAGGGGTTGCGTCGCATGTGTGGCATCGTCGGTATCGTCGGTAAGTCGAACGTCAATCAGGCGCTGTATGACGCGCTTACGGTCCTCCAGCACCGCGGCCAGGACGCTGCCGGTATCGTGACCAGCCATGACGGCCGGTTGTTCCTGCGCAAGGATAATGGCCTGGTGCGCGACGTCTTCCAGCAGCGCCACATGCAGCGCCTGGTAGGCAGCATGGGCATTGGCCACGTGCGCTACCCGACTGCGGGCAGCTCGACCTCGGCCGAGGCCCAGCCGTTCTACGTCAACTCGCCATATGGCATCACCCTGGCCCACAACGGCAACCTGACCAACGTCGAGCAGTTGGCCAAGGAGATCTACGAGTCCGACCTGCGCCACGTCAACACCAACTCCGACTCGGAAGTGCTGCTGAACGTGTTCGCCCATGAGCTGGCGGTGCGCGGCAAGCTGCAGCCGACCGAAGAAGACGTGTTCGCTGCTGTTTCCCACGTGCACAGCCGCTGCGTAGGCGGTTACGCCGTGGTGGCGATGGTCACCGGTTACGGCATCGTCGGTTTCCGCGACCCCCACGGCATCCGCCCGGTGGTGTTCGGCCAGCGCCACACCGACGAAGGCGTGGAATACATGATCGCCTCGGAAAGCGTGGCCCTGGACGTGCTCGGCTTCACCCTGATCCGCGACCTGGCGCCGGGCGAAGCGGTGTACATCACCGAAGAAGGCCAGCTGTTCACCAAGCAGTGCGCCGAATCGCCAAAACTGCAGCCGTGCATTTTCGAGCACGTCTACCTGGCGCGCCCGGACTCGATCATCGACGGTATTTCGGTGTACAAGGCCCGTCTGCGCATGGGTGAGAAACTGGCCGACAAGATCATGCGCGAACGCCCGGAGCATGACATCGACGTGGTCATCCCGATCCCGGACACCAGCCGCACTGCCGCGCTGGAGCTGGCCAACCGCCTGGGCGTCAAGTTCCGCGAAGGCTTCGTCAAGAACCGCTACATCGGCCGTACCTTCATCATGCCCGGCCAGGCCGCGCGCAAGAAATCGGTACGCCAGAAGCTCAACGCCATCGAACTGGAATTCCGCGGCAAGAACGTGATGCTGGTGGACGACTCGATCGTGCGCGGCACCACCTGCAAGCAGATCATCCAGATGGCCCGCGAAGCCGGTGCCAAGAATGTCTACTTCTGCTCCGCAGCCCCAGCAGTACGCTACCCCAACGTCTACGGCATCGACATGCCGAGTGTTCACGAACTGATCGCCCACAACCGTACCACCGAACAAGTGGCCGAGTTGATTGGCGCCGACTGGCTGATCTATCAGGACCTGCCAGACCTGATCGACTCGGTCGGTGGCGGCAAGATCAAGATCGACCACTTCGATTGCGCGGTGTTCAACGGTGAGTACGTCACCGGCGATATCGACGATGCCTACCTCGAGCGTATCGAGCAGGCCCGTAATGACCTGGCCAAGGTCAAGAACCAGGCCGTCAGCGCGATCATCGACCTCTACAACAACTGATTCAGGGAGCGACGGCATGACAGATCAATGGGATGCCGGGCGACTGGACAGCGACCTCGAGGGTGTCGGTTTCGACACCCTGGCGGTGCGCGCCGGTCAACACCGTACACCCGAGGGCGAGCACAGCGAAGCGCTGTTCCTGACCTCCAGCTACGTGTTCCGCACGGCCGCCGACGCGGCCGCGCGCTTTGCCGGTGAAACGCCGGGCAACGTCTATTCCCGTTACACCAACCCGTCGGTGCGTGCCTTCGAGGAGCGCCTGGCGGCCATGGAGGGCGCCGAGCAGGCCGTGGGTACATCTACCGGCATGGCGGCGATCCTGGCCGTGGTGATGTCGCTGTGCAGTGCCGGTGACCACGTGCTGGTGTCGCAGAGCGTGTTCGGCTCGACCATCAGCCTGTTCGAGAAGTACTTCAAGCGTTTTGGCGTGCAGGTGGACTACGTGCCACTGGTCGACCTCGGCGGCTGGGAAA
>Ga0213825_1002030_pt1 | contig 13219 bp, 10 predicted proteins | sample MC6MC0900MG_FD_179896 | JGI IMG/M metagenome (GOLD analysis project Ga0213825, IMG submission 179896) | Enriched soil aggregate microbial communities from Iowa State University, Ames, United States - MC6-MC0900-MG | ecosystem: Environmental > Terrestrial > Soil > Unclassified | place: USA: Iowa... | reverse complement strand
AATAGTTCCAATGGTATTAAAAAGGGTTCAGCAAAGAAATGACATATTGTATTCTTCCTTGCTAATTGGAGCTATAAATGTAGTATTTACTGGTACCATGGGATATTTCCTAAGCACTAATGTGACCAGTATAATTAATAAGGCTATGCTTACAGGGGTATCTGCCATTGTTTCGGGAATATTAGCCATAGGAATATTACCATTTTTAGAAAATATATTTGACGTAATCACTAACATAAAGCTTCTAGAGTTAGCTAACCCTAATCATCCTTTAATGAGAAGGTTACTTTTAGAAGCACCAGGCACTTACCATCACTGTGTATTAGTTGCAAATCTAGCAGAGATGGCTGCAGAAAGTGTGGGAGCAAATCCAATACTAGCTAGAGTAGCGGCCTATTATCATGATGTTGGAAAGTTAGAAAGACCTTATTATTTTAAAGAAAATCAAATAGGTATAGCAAATCCTCATGATGACATGTCACCAGCTTTAAGTTCTGCTATAATATTATCCCATGTGGAAGATGGGGTTAAATTAGCAGAAAAATATAACTTACCTGAAGTCATCACTGATGTTGTAAGAGAGCATCACGGAGATTCCCTTGCTAAGTATTTTTATATCACTATGAGAAATAAAAGTGAGAATCCAGATGAGGTAAATGAAGCAGATTATAGATATGGTGGACCGCCACCAAGAACAAAGGAATCTACTATTATAATGTTAGCGGATGGAGTAGAAGCCTCTGTTAGGTCCATTAATAAGCCTAATAAAAAGAAAATAGAAGATATGGTAAATAACATAATCAAAGGTAGAATTGATGAAAATCAATTTGTTAACTCTGACTTAACCTTTAAAGATTTAGAGAAAATAAGAGAGAGTTTCCTAAAGGTTCTATCTGGAATTTACCATGAAAGAATAGAATATCCTAAAGAGAAGCTTAATTTAGCTAAAGAAAACAAAGAAAAAGCCATTGAAGATAAAGAGGTGGCATCCTCTAGTGAAGAACAGCTCGGCTTAAAAGAGCCAGAACCAGTAATACAAATGAAAGAAGCTGAAAAAGAAAAGCAGGTATCAGATAAATAGGAGATATATTATGATTTATATGGACGATAGACAAAGTCTTATTTCCGTTGAAAAGGACTTAGAAGAAAATATTAAAGAAATTATAAATTGTGCTTTAAAAGAGGAGCAGGTACTAATTCCTTACGAAGTAAGTCTAATTTATGTAGATAATGAAACAATAAGAGAAATAAATGCAGATACAAGAGGTATAGATAGAGCTACAGACGTACTGTCTTTTCCAATGTTAGATTATGAAGACAAAAAGGTGTTTAAGGAGTGCTACTTAAATCATAAATTTTCAATTGTTGATTTAAATGAAGGAAATTTAGTCCTTGGAGACATAGTATTATCCTTAGAGAGAGCACAGGAGCAGAGTGAAGAGTTTGGACACTCCTTTATAAGAGAGGTGTGCTACCTAGTAACTCACTCCATTCTTCACTTATTAGGATATGATCATATGGAAGAAGAAGATAAGGTAATAATGAGGGCTAGAGAAGAAGAAATTCTTAGTAAGTTTAACATTGAGAGATAATATAAGTATATAGGGTTGTATTAGGTTTAATTAAGGTGGGATTATTTATGAAGGTAAAGAAGCTAATAGATAGTTTTAACTATGCCATAGAAGGAATAATTTATTCAATACGAACTCAAAGAAACATGAGAATTCACATGATAATAGCTATGTTAGTGCTAACAGCTTGTTTTTTCTTCGATATGACAAAGATGGAGCTTTTAGTACTTGCCATTACAATAACCATGGTTATCGTTGCAGAGATGATCAACACAGCAGTGGAGTGCGCCATAGATGCCACCACCAACTTTTATCATCCCTTAGCAAAGATAGCAAAAAATGTAGCGGCAGGTGCAGTATTAATCACTGCCATTAATGCAGTTTTAGTAGCATACATAATTTTTAGTGATAAAGTTCTACCTTTTTCTATAATTATTCTTTTAAAAATTAAAAACTCAGACCCTCACATGATATTTTTACTACTAGTAATAGTGAGCATTGCCACTGTAGTAGTAAAAGCTATATATGATGAAGGTACACCTTTAAGAGGTGGGATGCCAAGTGGTCACAGCTCCATAGCCTTTGCTGTAGCAACTACCATAACATTATTAACCACAGAGCCACTAATAATGATATTGGCATTTTTATTAGCCTTCATAGTAGCGCAAAGCAGAGTTGACTCCAATGTACACTCCATCCTAGAAGTAGTCCTAGGAGGAGCCTTTGGATCCTTACTAACCTTGCTTTTATATCAGCTTATTGGATAAACAGAGTTCTTTGCTTCAGAGGGAGTTTTTACACTCCCTCTGAAGGTTACTAACAGAATTCTTAGTATCAGTATTTTCGGTACTTAGAATTCGTTGTCCTTTAGGGGAAATCGTTATCCAGGGTCGTAGCCGCTCTTTACTCCCACTTTGAAGAAGATGGGAGTATTAGAGCGGGTAGTCATCGGATAAATATTAGTAATTAAAAAGCTTATAAAAATTAATGTGATAAAATTCGTATTCTATGGTAAACTAATATGGCTAAATAAATGTGTGATTATTTTAAACCATGGATAGATTTGAATAATTAGGGTGGAGGAAGATGAAATGGATATAAAAGAATTAGTTAAACGTGCAATAGATGCTAGAGAAAAAGCTTATGTACCATATTCTAAGTTTAAAGTTGGAGCAGCTATAGAAATGGAAGATGGAAGTGTGTTTACAGGATGTAATATAGAAAATGCTTCCTATGGAGCTACTAACTGTGCTGAAAGAACGGCTATATTTAAGGCTGTATCTGAAGGACATTCTATAATGAAAAAAATTGCTATAGTAGGAGATATGTCAACATATACAGCACCATGTGGAATATGTAGACAGGTTATTGCTGAGTTTGCAGCTAAAGATATAGAAATAGTATTAATTAAAAATCAAGATGAGTATATAGTAAAAACTTTAGAAGAAATACTACCAGGAGCTTTTACTAAAGATGACTTACTTAAATAAGGAGAGAAATATGTTTAAATCAGGATTTATAACTATAATAGGAAGACCCAATGTTGGAAAATCAACTCTGTTAAATCATTTAATGGGAGAAAAATTATCCATAGTATCAAGTAGACCACAAACTACAAGAAACAATATACAAACAATATTAACAAGAGACAACTTTCAAATAGTATTTGTAGACACTCCAGGTATGCATAAGCCTAAGCATAAATTAGGTGAGTACATGGTGAAGATAGCTAAAGATTCCATGCAGGATGTGGATGTGGTACTATTTTTAACAACTCCTGAAGGGGAAATTAACAAGTCAGACCTTCATGTCTTAGAACAATTAAAGCAGTGTAATACTTCAGTATTTTTAGTAGTAAATAAAATAGATGAAAATCCTGCTGATAGAGTAGCTAAAACTCTAGAAGAATACGCTAAAGTTTTTGATTTTAAAGAAATAATACCAATTTCAGCTATTAACGGAAAGAATGCTGATAAATTATTAGAATTAGTAGTTGATGAGTTACCAGAGGGACCAATGTATTACCCTGAAGATATGATAACAGATCAACAAGAAAGATTTATAGTCATGGAAACCATAAGAGAAAAAGCCCTAAGACTTCTATCTCAAGAAGTACCTCATGGTATTGCTGTAGAGATTTTAACAATGAAGAAGAATGAAAATGGAAGTTATCTTATAGAGGCAAATATGCTATGTGAGAAGAACTCCCATAAGGGTATAATAATTGGTAAAAATGGAGCTATGATGAAGAAGATATCTACCTATGCAAGGCAAGATATTGAAAAGTTCTTAGGTTGTAAAGTAAACCTAAAAATTTGGGTTAAGGTTAAATCTGAGTGGAGAGATAGTGCATTTGTATTGAAGGAACTTGGTTATAAGTAGAATTGCAGGTGTTATTTATTGAGTACTATCAAGACTAGAGGGATAGTTTTAAAAACCCAAGATTATAAAGAAAATGATAAATTACTATGGATATTTACAGAGGAATTTGGAAAGGTTTCTGTCATTGCAAAGGGAGCTAGAAAAAGTAAAAATAAGAATTTTTCCAATACCTTACCCTTTTGCTTTGGTGATTATGTACTATATAAAGGAAGAACTTTATACACCTTAAATGAAGGTAGAATTATAGATTCCTTTCAAGATATATTAAATGACTATGACACCTTAATATATGGTTCTTATTTTAACGAACTCATAGATATTGCCATAGAAGAAGGGGAGAGTCATCCCATATTTATAGATTTAATGAAATGCTTTTACCTTATGAGAAATAAGGCTATAGACTTAGACCTTCTGGCAAGAGCCTTTGAAGTTAAGGTTTTAAAGGCTACAGGCTATGGTATATCTTTAGAAAACTGTGCCATATGTGGAAACAAAATAAATACCACAGACTATATTTCTTTTCAATTCTATGGAGGAATTTGTAGCCAATGTGAAAAGCAATATGGTACAAAAGTATCTGCTGCCACATATAATGGATTAAAGTTCCTAAGTAAAGTGGAGTTAGAGAAGGTAGGAAGACTTAATTTAGATATAAATACAAAGGAGGAAATAGGAAAAATCCTAGAGAACTTTATAAGTCTAAATTATAGAAAAAAACCTAATAGTCTATCCTTACTTAAGAAGTTTTAGTATATAAATAATATAATATACTTAAATGGTAAATATTGAGAAGGAGGAAGTATTTATGGATGAAGCTACATTAAAAAAGATAAATATATTAAAAGAAAGAGCTAATCTATCTGAAGAAGAAGCAGAAAAGTTATTAGAAAGATTCAATGGGGACTTAATTGAAGCATTAATTCACTGTGAAAGAGAAAAACAAAAGGGAAATAAAAATTTTAATGAAAAAATTACTCAAAGTGAATTTGTAACCTATATCAAAGGGCTGATAAAGGCTGGCAATGTTTCTAGGATCATCATTAGAAAGGATGATTCTATCCTAGTGAATATTCCTGTAAATGCAGGAATTGTAGTGGGCATAGCATTATTATTGCAACCAGTTTTATTAGTTTTAGGAGCTGCTACTGCAGTATTTATTGATTTAGAAATAGATATAATTAAAGAAGATGGAACTGTAGAAGTAGTAAATAAAGTTGTAAAGAGCACTATGGAAACAACTGCAAAAAAAGCTACAGAAGTAACCCATGAACTAAAAGAAATCTTCCTTGAAACCTCAGGAAAGATTAAAGAAAAATTTTCTGAAGCAAAAAATAATATGAAAAAATAACATAAATAATTAATTTACATTATAAATTTTATATATTTGGATATAAATTAAAGATGAGTATATACTCATCTTTTTTTATTTAAAATAAAAATAAAATAAGAATTAACTAAATATTTTAAAAATATTTAGAGAAAGTTGCAAATTAAATAAATCTTTTATACAATATAATAGAAAATTACTTAAAAATAGCACTTACTCACCCCAATGTGTGATATAATTAAAACTATAGAATTTGGAGTGAATAATAAAATTTTGAAAGGTGGCGAATTGTCATTAAACTCTCGCTTAGACAGGAACAAATAATAGAATTAGTTAAAGAAAAGGAACCAATAACCAGTGAAGCTATCGCAAAAGAGTTAGGGCTTACGCGATCCGCCATAAGACCAGATTTATCTATATTAACTATGACTGGTATACTTCAAGCAAGACCTAAAGTTGGATATGTGTGTGTTAAAAATTCGAATAAAGGACCTAAAAACAGTGAAATTACAAATATAAAGGTTAAGGATGTAATGACTGAACCTATTTTAGTAAAGGAAGACACACCTGTTTATGAGGCCATTCTGACACTTTTTTTAAATGACACAGGAACTCTATTCATTGAAAATGAAGGAGTACTATTAGGAGCTGTATCTAGAAAGGACTTTATAAAGATGGCTATGGGAACAGCTGATATGCATAGAGTACCCGTTGGAATTATCATGACTAGAATGCCTAATATAGTTAGTGTATCAGAGGAAGATTCAGCCTTTGATGCAGCAAAAAAAATAATTGAGCATCAGGTAGATTCCTTACCTGTTGTAAGACAAGAACTTTTAAGGGGAAAAGAAGTTTCGAAAATTGTAGGTAAAATATCCAAGACAACAATTTCTATGATATTTGTAAAACTGGGTGAAAATGAATAATTTTATTCATTTGACTATATAACTATAATTTAAGAGTTAAGGGGTTGTATAACATGGAAAAGAAAAAATATGTGTACCTTTTTAATGAAGGCAACGGCGGCATGAAAAATTTACTAGGCGGAAAGGGTGCAAACCTTGCAGAAATGACAAGCATAGGAATTCCAGTGCCACAAGGCTTCACAGTGACAACTGAAGCTTGTAATAAATATTATGATGATGGAAAGAAAATTGCTGAGGAAATCGTTGAAGAAATTCATGAAAAAATGTCTGAACTTGAAAAACTTACAGGTAAAAAATTTGGAAGTTTAGAGAATCCATTATTAGTTTCAGTAAGATCTGGTGCTAGAGCATCTATGCCTGGAATGATGGATACTATCCTTAATCTAGGATTAAACGATAAAACTGTTGAAGTAATGGCTAATAAAACAAACAATCCTAGATTTGCCTATGATTCATACAGAAGATTTATTCAAATGTTTGCTGATGTAGTTATGGAAGTAGAAAAGAGAAACTTTGAAGATATCATGGATGAAATGAAGGCTGCTAGAGGTGTAAAACTTGATACAGAATTAAATGCTGAAGACTTAAAAGAATTAGTAGTTAAGTTTAAAGCTTACTACAAAGAAGCTAAGGGCGAAGAATTCCCAAGCGATCCTACAGAGCAATTAATAGCTTCCATCACTGCTGTATTTAGATCTTGGAACAATCCTAGAGCTATAGTATACAGAAGAATGAACGATATTCCAGGTAGTTGGGGAACTGCTGTAAACGTTCAAGAGATGGTATTTGGTAATAAAGGAAACACTTCTGGTACAGGGGTTGCATTCTCAAGAAACCCATCTACAGGAGAAAAGAAAATATTTGCTGAATACTTAATGAATGCTCAAGGAGAAGACGTTGTTGCTGGTATCAGAACACCTCAACAAATCGAGCAATTAGAAAAAGAAAATGCAGAAGTGTACAAGCAGTTCATGGATATTGTTAACACTTTAGAAAACCATTACAGAGATATGCAAGACATGGAGTTCACTATAGAAGAAGGTAAGCTTTACTTCCTACAAACAAGAAATGGTAAGAGAACAGCTCAAGCTGCTCTTAAAATAGCAGTTGACCTTGTAGAAGAAGGAATGCTTACTAAAGAAGAAGCAATTCTTAAAGTTGAACCTAAACAATTAGATACATTATTACACCCTGCTTTTGATTCAGCATCACTTAAGGCTGCAGCAGTTATAGCTAAAGGACTTCCGGCATCTCCTGGTGCTGCTTGTGGTAAGGTTTACTTCACTGCAGAAGACGCAAAAGCTGCTCATGAAAAAGGCGAAAAGGTAGTTCTAGTTAGACTTGAAACTTCACCAGAAGATATTGAAGGTATGATTGCTTCTGAAGGTATATTAACAGTAAGAGGTGGAATGACTTCTCACGCAGCTGTTGTTGCTAGAGGAATGGGAACTTGCTGTGTTGCTGGTTGTGGAGAGTTAATAGTAAATGAAGGAAATAAAACCTTTGCAGTAGGTGGAGTTACTTATAAAGAAGGAGACTACATCTCAATAGATGGAAGCACAGGAAATGTATATGCAGGACAAATTAAAACTGTAGATCCTGAAATAAGTGGATACTTTGGAATATTCATGGCATGGGCTGATGAAATAAGAAGCTTAAAAGTAAGAACTAATGCTGATAATCCAAGAGATACTGCTCAAGCAGTAAAATTCGGAGCAGAAGGAATAGGACTTTGTAGAACAGAGCACATGTTCTTTGAAAGTGATAGAATCATGGCTATAAGACAAATGATCGTTGCCAAGGATGAAGCTACAAGAAGAGCAGCTCTAGAAAAATTATTGCCAATGCAAAAGGGTGACTTTATAGGAATCTATGAGGAGTTACAAGATAGACCAGCTACTATAAGATTCTTAGATCCACCACTACATGAGTTCCTTCCTCATGAAGATGATGAAATAGTAGAATTAGCTAAAGAACTTGGAATTACCTTTGAAGATCTAAAAAATACTGTTGAATCATTACATGAGTTCAACCCAATGATGGGTCACAGAGGTTGTAGACTTGCTGTTTCTTACCCAGAAATAGCTGAAATGCAAACAAGAGCAGTAATAGAAGCTGCTATAGATGTTAAAACTAGAAAAGGTTATGATATAGTACCTGAAATCATGATACCATTAGTTGGAGAAGTAAAAGAGCTTAAGTATGTTAAAAATATAGTTACAGAAACAGCTGATAAAATCATAAAAGAATCAGGAATAGATATGAAGTACATGGTAGGAACAATGATAGAAATTCCAAGAGCTGCTTTAACTGCAGATGAAATAGCTAAAGAAGCTGAGTTCTTCTCTTTTGGAACTAATGACTTAACTCAAATGACCTTTGGATTCTCAAGAGATGACGCTGGAAACTTCTTGAAACACTACTATGACAAGAGCATATATGAATCTGATCCATTTGCAAGATTAGATCAAGTGGGAGTTGGAAAACTTGTTAAAATGTCTGCAGACCTAGGAAGATCTGCTAGACCAGACATCAAACTTGGAATATGTGGAGAGCACGGTGGAGATCCATCTTCCGTTGAATTCTGCCATGAAGTAGGATTAAACTATGTTTCTTGCTCACCATTCAGAGTTCCAGTAGCAAGACTTGCAGCTGCCCAAGCTCAAGTTAAAAACCCAAGAAAAAAATGCTGCTGTGGATGTAAATAAGTAGTAATAGTTAATAAAAAATATTTAATAAAATGGGCTGTTTCAAAGAAACAGCCCATTTTTATTCTTTAAGAATTTTAGTATTAAATTTATTTTCAATATAATCCATCAGTTTATAACTGAAATCAATATGTATGTCATTGTGACATACAGCTTTGTTTAGAAGATTAATGAAAGCTTTTTTATTACATTTAGATATATTTTTATAGTAATCTCTAGATAGCTTCCAATATTTTTGAGGAAAAGCTAAGTAGGCAAGAATATATTTATAATCATCTAAAGTTAATGGATGATTGCTCTCATATTCCTGTAAAAAGTTTATGGTTAAATCTCCATTCCAGCAAGTGTTTTCTCTTCTCATAAGTCTTCTTAAACAATAGGATATATCAAAGGCTGAGTAGTCATATCTACATTTATCAAAATCTATAACAAAAATTTTATCATTGTTTACGATAAGATTTTTACTTACATAATCATTATGACATATGGATATAGACAAGTTATCATAGTCTATGGTATTAGCAACATTAGTTGATAAATTCGCTAGGCACATGCTATTAGTAAAGCTAACACTATATATTTTAGAAAAATAATCTTTATACTTCAATGCTAGCTTTTCATTTTTCACCAGTTGAAGGGTATGTTTATTTAAAGATTCCGTAAGATTGTTTAAACCTTCTTTATGTTTACTACCTAAAATAGGAGAAAATCCTAAAGAAATTTCATGAATTTGTCCCAAATTTCTACTTGCCATGTTTAGATTATTTATATCATCAAAATCACATTTGTCTCCTTGAATCCAATCTGTGAGAATAAATAACATATCATTATACTTTACATATCTTCCATGATTAGTAGTAGATAGTATTCTAGGCACATTTATATTGTTACGATATAGCCATTCTATGGCTGAATAAATAAAAAGAAGCTCATCTACATCATAATATACTTTTTTTAAGCAATACTCATTGGAATCACTTTCTATTTTATAAACAGCTCTTTGCTTATCTGTATCTTTAAACTTCACCTGATATATACTGCTGTTATTAGATAAATTATAATAAGGCAAAACATTTTTTTTAATATTATTTGGCGATAGTAAATTTGAGCTAGAACTATCTACTATTGCATTACTCATTGAACTTCTCCCCTTAAAAATACTATAAGATAATATTAAATATCTCTACTATAATTATGTTTATGTGCTATTGATGCTAAATATATCAATTCTTGAAAATATTGAAAAAAATTTACGGTTACTTAAAGGAATATTCATGGATAATACAGAAACTATATACATACATAATATAGTGATTAAATTTAATATTTAAAATATATAGAATATTTAAAGGTTATAGAAATAGAAACATGATATATGATATAATATTAAAGTTTTGATAAGCTAATGTAAAAGACCTAAGATTAACCTTAAGTATTTAATAAGAAATAAGGTAGGTGCAATCATGAATATTAGAGAAAAGATAGAAAAGTGTGAAGAGTATAGTATAATACCACAGGGCTCGAAATCTAAAAACTCTATGGGTAGGGATAGAAAAGAAGAACTAGATGAAGTTAGAACTGCTTATATGATTGACAGAGATAGAATTATACACTGCAAATCCTTCAGAAGACTAAAGAGAAAGACTCAAGTGTACATAAAAACCTGGAGTGACCACTATAGAACCAGGTTGACTCATACCCTAGAAGTAGCACAAATTGCTAGAACTATAGGTAGAGGAATAGGGTTAAATGAAGATTTAATAGAAGCCATAGCACTAGGGCATGATATTGGACATGTTGCCTTTGCTCACAGTGGAGAAGAGGTACTCAATGAATTACTTAGCAATGGTTTTAGCCATAACCAAAATAGTGTTAGGGTATTAACTCATATAGAGAATAATGGAAAGGGGCTAAATTTATCAAAGGAGGTATTAGACGGTATATTGTATCATAGTGGTTTTTCTGATAGGAGTAGTAGGGCTTTTACCTTAGAGGGGCAAGTAGTAAAGTACAGTGATAAAATTGCCTATGTTAATCATGACATTGATGATTCATTAAGAGCAGGAATTTTATCTATGGAGGATATACCAAAGGATATACTTGAAGTTTTAGGGAATACTCATGGAGAGAGGGTAGATACCCTAGTTAAAGACTGTATTTATAGAACAACAAATAATATAAATTGCAATGATATTCAGGTATCCTTATCTAAAGATATAGATTATAGTTTTAAAAAGCTTAGGAATTTTATGTTTAAAGAAGTATATAATGGAGAATTTCTAAAAGAAGAAAGGGATAAAGCTAGGTTTATTCTTATTCAATTATATAAATACTTTTATTTTCATGAAGAAAAACTACCTGAATTTTACAAGTTCATTTCCAGAGAAGAGGGACTTAATCAAGGTGTTGCTGATTACATAGCAGGAATGAGTGATGAATACTGTATAAATCTATTTAAGGATATTTATATACCTAGTTAAAGATATTTTGTTAAAGTAATAAACTTTATTTAACCATTTATTTAGATAATTATACGAATAAAATGATTCTTTGTGAAGGAAAACTATATCTTATAAAGAATATATAATAACATAGAGTACAATTATATTACAAAAAACTTTTTTAAAAAAAGGATTTAAGAAATATATGTCGAATTATAAGACCTAGGAATTTATCCGAGTTTTACAATAAACGTGTATTTTATTTTAAAAAGCAAGTTAAGTTAAAAATGAGATAAGTTCTTTTAGACTTAAGGTATAACATACTTAGTAGGTTTCTTTAAGTTTAAGATCACTTGAGAGTGAGGTGAGTTGAGAATGTTTTCTGAAGAATTAATACAAAAAATAAAAGAAGAAAATGATATAGTGGATATCGTTTCAGAGGTAGTAACCTTAAGAAAGACAGGAAAAAATTATTTAGGAAGATGTCCATTTCACAGTGAAAAAACACCTTCATTTACTGTATCAAGTGAAAAACAAATATATAAATGCTTTGGATGTGGAGAGGCTGGTAATGTAATAAGTTTTGTTATGAAAACCAGGAATATGGCTTTCCCAGACGCAGTAAAATTTCTTGGAGAAAAGGTAGGCATTGTAGTAGATGATACAAATTCACCAGGTAAAAGTTCAGCAGCTAATGAAAAATATCAACGAATGTATGATATAAACATACAAGCGGGAAGGTATTATTATACTAATTTAAAAAGATATAAGGCTCCTTATGAATACCTAAAAGGAAGAGGTATAACAGATGAGACTATTAAAAAGTTTGGTATTGGCTTTGCACTAGACAATTGGCAGGGAATACGTTCCTATTTAAAACAAAGAGGATTTAGTGAAGAAGAAATATTAGAACTGGGACTTACTACAAAGAATGAAAAGGGAAATATATACGATAGATTTAGAAATAGAATTATATTTCCTGTATTCAACGTCAGTGGCAGGGTAATAGGCTTTGGTGGAAGGGTTTTAGATGATTCTAAACCAAAATATTTAAACTCTCCCGAAACCCCAATATTTCATAAAGGAACAAATCTTTATGGATTAAATTTAGCAATAAAGAATAATTCGGCTAGAACAGTTATCATGGTTGAAGGTTATATGGATGTAATCTCTCTTTTTCAACAAGGAGTAACAAATGTAGTTGCAACCCTAGGAACTGCATTAACTGAAGGCCAATGTAAATTATTAAAGAGATATATTGATACTGTCATAGTATCCTTTGATTCAGATGCAGCAGGTCAAAATGCTACTATAAGAGGATTAGAAATATTACAAAAATCTGGATTTAACCTTAAAATTCTTAGAATTCCCAGAGGGAAAGACCCAGATGAATTTATTAGAGTCTATGGTAAAGAAAAATTTCTAAAACTAGTAGATGGAGCTCTACCTCTTATTGATTTCAAGCTAAAGATGGCAGAAAAGGGAATTGACTTTTCTAAGAAAGAAATGGTGATTAAATATCTGAAAGAAGTAGTTATAGTGCTAAAAGACCTTGATCCACTAGAAAAAGCTGTATATATTAAGCAGGTTTCAGAGAAAAGTGGTATAGGTGAAGAAGCTATAATGGAGTCCGTAGACAAAAATCATAAGAAATATATACAAAATGATAAAAATCATAATATAAATAGGGAATTTGGGCAAAAATTATATCTAGAGCCCGGATTTGTTAGGGCGGAAAGAACCGTATTAAGCCTTGCACTTCATAAAAGACTAAGTGATAAAATATTTAGTAGTATAAGTGAAGATGAGCTTATTTTAAAAGCACATAAATTAATTTATAAAATTATTAAAGAAAACAATATGT
>Ga0213825_1002024_pt1 | contig 13228 bp, 11 predicted proteins | sample MC6MC0900MG_FD_179896 | JGI IMG/M metagenome (GOLD analysis project Ga0213825, IMG submission 179896) | Enriched soil aggregate microbial communities from Iowa State University, Ames, United States - MC6-MC0900-MG | ecosystem: Environmental > Terrestrial > Soil > Unclassified | place: USA: Iowa... | reverse complement strand
GAGCACCACGTGCTCGAGCACCACGTCGTCCTGGATGATCGACACCGGCTGCGATGCACCCAGGTAGAAGTCGATGTTGCCCAGGCCACGGATGTAGAAGCGCGGGAAGATGCGGCCGGTGGTGGTTTCGGCGTAGAAGCTCGGCACCCGGCCACTCAGGGCCAGCAGGGTGTCGTCGCCGCCGGCGGTGTAGTCGCGCAGGCGATCGCCCTGGACCACGCCGACCGAGACCGGCACGTCCTGCAGGTTGCGTTCGCGATGGTCGGCGGTAACGGTGATCGCATCAAGCGCGGTCGGGCTGGCATCCTGGGCCAGCACGCTGCCGGTCAGTCCAAGCAGCGTGGTACAGGCCAGCGCCAGCACGTGCGGGCGGGGCTGGCGGGAATTGGAAGGGGACGTAGTGCGATGGGAAGACATTCAGGGCTCGGGCAATCCGTTTGCGATGCGGCAAGGTATTGCGCCGATGTTTCAGCGTGGTTTCAACCCGACATAGATCCGGCGGTGGCGTCTGCGACTCCCCATCGCAGACGCCACCGCACCGATCAGGCCGCGACGCGCTCCATGCGCGCGGGCTGCGCGTCGGCCAGGCGGAACTGCCCGACCGATTGCTGCAGCTCGGCCGACTGCGCGTTCAATGCACGCGCAGCGGCCGAAGCCTCCTCGACGAGGGCAGCGTTCTGCTGGGTCACACCGTCCATCTGCACGATGCCCTGGTTGACCTGCTCGATCCCTGCCGCCTGTTCCTGGCTGGCACTGGCGATCTCTTCGATCAGCCCGCCCAGCTCACCCACCGATGCCACCACCCGCTGCAGGGTCTGCCCTGCCTGCTGGGCCAGTTCGCTGCCGTCGGCCACCTGCGCCACCGACGCCTCGATCAGCGTCTTGATTTCCTTGGCCGCACTCGCCGAACGCTGCGCCAGCGCGCGCACTTCCGAGGCCACCACTGCGAAGCCACGGCCTTCTTCGCCAGCACGCGCTGCTTCCACCGCGGCGTTGAGGGCCAGGATGTTGGTCTGGAAGGCGATGCCGTCGATCACCGTGGTGATGTCGGCGATACGCCGCGACGAGGCTTCGATGCCGCTCATGGTGTCCACCACCTGGGCCACGGCGTTGCCGCCCTGCACCGCCACGTCGGACGCTTCTGCGGCCAGGCGGTCGGCACGGCGGGCATGGTCCGCGTTCTGCTTCACTGCGGCGGTGAGCTCTTCCAGCGATGCCGCCGATTCTTCCAGGCTGGCGGCCTGCTGCTCGGTGCGCCGCGACAGGTCGTCGTTGCCGGCGGCGATTTCCGCCGACGCCGTGGCTACCGATACGGCCGCCTGCTGGATGCCACCGACAATGGCGGTCAGCTGCGCCACGGTGGCGTTGGCGTCGTCACGCATGGTCGCGAAAACACCCTGGAACTGCCCGTCGATGCGGCCACGCAGGTCGCCCTGGGCCAGGTCGCGCAGCAGGCCCGACAAGGCGCCGAGATTGCGGTCGGCGGTGACCATCAGTGTGTTGAGGCCGTCGACCATGACCCGGAAGTCGTGCTGGTAGGCCTCGGCGTTGCCGCGCACGCTGAAGTCGCCGGCGGCAGCTGCGGCCACCAGGTGCTTGATCTCGCCGTTGATCGCCTGCAGGCGGTCGCGCACGCCGTTGACCGCTTCGGTGATGCGTGCCTTTTCGCCCGGCAGCTGTTCCATCGGCTGCGACAGGTCGCCATCGGCGTAGCGTTGGACCAGGTCCACCATGCGCATCTTGACCCCGATGTGGGCGGCGACCAGCTCATTGGTGCCGGTCACCATGGTGCCGAACTCGCCCTCGAAGCGACTGGCGTCGATCCGGTGGCTGATCGTGCCTTCGGCATGGCGCTGGCTCATTTCGTTCTGCGCCGCGATGATCTCGCGCAGCTTGGCCTGCATCTGCTGCAGGGCGCCCATCAGGCGGCCTACTTCATCGACGCTGCGCACGCTGATCGGCTTGTCCAGGCGACCGGCGGCGACATCGCGCGCGACCTGCCCGGCCTCGGCCAGCGGCACGCTGAGCAGGCGGCGCACCACCACGATCAGCGCCACGATCACCGCCAGCAGGCCCAGGCCGGACACCACTGCGATCTGCAGCATCAACTTGTGCAGTACCGCCTGCAGCACCGAGGTGGGCTCCAGGCCGAGCACGGTCCACTGCCACGGCCCGTAGGCCTGTGCGCTGACGAAATACGGCTGCGCCGGGGTGCCTTCGGCGCCACGCAGGTGCAGCGTGGCCGTGCTGGCCTTGCCGCTCAGCAGTGCCTCCAGCGTTGCCTGGTCGGCCGGGTCGACGCGTGCGGACAGCAGCTCGCCCTCGCCGTCGGTCGCGGCCATCACGGTGCCGAACGCATCGCCGGCGCGCGTATTGACCGCCAGGAAGCGTCCTTCCTTGCCCAGGGTGGATTCGCGCAGGCGCGCTTTCAGTGCGGCCAGGCCCTCGGTGTAGTTCTGGCCGACGAAGGCGATGCCTGCCACCTCGCCCGCAGCGTCCTTGATCGGCATGTAATGGGTCATGTAGTCCACCCCGAACAGCTTCACCGGACCGGTGAAGCCTTCACCGGCCATGATCTTCGGATAGGCCGGGCTGGCGTGGTCGAGCACGGTGCCCATGGCACGCGCGCCTTCGGCATTACGTACCGAGGTGGACACGCGCACGAAGTCGTCGCCATCGCGCACGAACACCGTGGCCACGCCACCGCCGGTGGCGTCGGCGAAACGATCCACCGCCGCTTCCTGCAGGTTGAGCACCTCCTTGCCCAGCCGCAGTGTCGGGGTCTGGCGCTCGCCCACCGCGACCTGCGCGGCCGGGTCCACGCTGACCTCGCCGGCCGGCAGCATCGCGCGGAACATCCCGGCCATGCGCTCGGTACTGTCGCTCAGGCTGCGGTCGTACAGCTCCACCGAATCGCGCATCAGCTCGGTGGAGTTCTGCAGACCGGCTTCAACGCGCTGCTGGTAGCTGGTGGCAGCCTGGCGGTAGATCAGCACCGCCAGTACGACGAACGCGAGGGTGGTGATCAGGCCCATCAGCAGCGCAAGACGCGCGCCGATGGAGGTAGAGAAAACGGTGGCGGCACGGGTCGTCATCGTTGGTACTCGGAGGGGAGGGTTTGGATTGAGAGATACGTCACACTTCTTATCGGCACCGAAGTGGTCCTCTTTACGTAAAAAAAGACAGAATCCTTTTGCCTTTCGTTTTGCCCAAGTGATTGATCTGTAAACATTTCCGTCTGGATGCCTCTTCACGAACCCGGACATCCGTTCAGGAATGGACGAAAAATCCTCAAGATGGGCGTGGTCCTGCCGCCATTGCATGGCCCGCGCCAGCGTGTGATCCATCCGCAGCGGCCACTCTTGGCAGCGCGTGAACGCGGCGCTACACTGCATGTTCGCGGCACCCACGCCGCGTAGCAGTACACCTGGGGCCATAGCTCAGCTGGGAGAGCGCGTCGTTCGCAATGACGAGGTCAGGAGTTCGATCCTCCTTGGCTCCACCACACACTCGCCCGAAGGGGCGCGAAGAAGGCCGGAATACCTGGAAAAACAGGGCTTCCGGCCTTTTTCATTGGCCGGTCCAGACCGGTCCGTAGCGTTGCAGCTGGTGAGACAGTGGGGGCATATTTTGGGGCACCTGCCCTCCGCCCCCAAAACCGATGCCCCCACTCTCCGATCTCGCGATTCGGCGCTCCAAGCCGACCGGCAAAACCCAGAAGCTCTTCGACGGCGGCGGTCTCTACCTGGAGATCTCCCCGGCCGGTGGGCGGTGGTGGCGGATGAAGTACCGCTTCAACGGGAAGGAGAAGCGACTGGCGCTGGGGGTGTACCCCGAGGTCTCGCTGCAGCTCGCGCGCAACCGCCGGGAGGATGCCAGGCGGCTGCTGGCCACCGGTACCGACCCCGGCCAGCAGAAGAAGGATGCGGCGGCCGCCAAGGCCGGCATGGACGCAGTCACGTTCGGCGCGATCGCGCGCGAGTGGATGAAGGGGCGGATCTGGGCCGAGTCCTACCGGGTGAAGGTGGAGGCCTGGATGGAGAACGACGTGCTGCCGTGGATCGGGTCCCGGCAAGCAGCCGACCTGGAAGCGCCCGACTTTCTTTCGATCGCTCGGCGCATGGAGCGCCGCGGAGCCATCGAGTCGGGGCACCGGGTAATTCAGAACTGCGGCCAGATCATGCGGTATGCCATCGCCTCGGGCATCGCGAAGCGAAACCCGGTGGCCGACCTGCGCGGCGCCCTGCAGCCGAAGCCGAAGCGCCACTACGCGGCGATCACCGATGCCAAGGACCTGGCGCCGCTGCTGCGCGCCATCCACGCGTACACAGGGCGTGCGGTCACCCGCTGGGCCCTCGCCCTGGCGCCGCTGGTGTTCCTGCGCCCCGGGGAGCTGCGACAGGCGGAGTGGTCGGAGTTCGACCTCGACGCCGGCCTCTGGCTGATCCCCGCCGCCCGCATGAAGATGCGCACAGAGCATCTGGTGCCGCTGTCGCGCCAAGCCATGGAGATCCTGCGCGAGATCCACCCGCTCACGAACCGGGGTCGGTTCGTGTTCCCCGGCCGCAACAGCAGCGCCCGCCCGCTGAGCGAGAACACCGTCAACAGCGCCCTACGCCGCATGGGGTTTGAGGGTGACCAGATGACGGGGCACGGCTTCCGGGCGACCGCGCGCACGATCCTGGACGAAGTGCTGGGGTTCCGGCCCGACATCATCGAGCACCAGCTGGCTCACACGGTCAAGGATCCGAACGGCCGTGCCTACAACCGCACCACGCACCTGGTGGAGCGGACGCGGATGATGCAAGAGTGGGCTGACTATTTGACCTCGCTTCGGACTTGAGACGCCCGATCAAGGGATTCGCTGCGTGGAGGCGCCCGCCAGTCAGGAGGGTGGTCGATCCTCTTGGCGGCGCCCCTCCGTCTCGACCTAAGTTAGCCCCGTGCAGTCCCATGCAGCCCCGTGCAGCCCGGGTCACGTTGCGCAATTTAACAATTAAAGTTCGCCGCTCACGTGCCGACAGTAGTGAGTACGGACAAATCCAGTCTGCGCCATAAATCTTTAAGCTATTGATTTTATAGATTCTTTTCGATTTCTGCGGTCAAGGCGTGAAATGCTAGCTTGATGGGCATCTGCATCCTCTATGCAGGTGTCAAGCCTTAAGGCAACCTTCCACACCCAAGCGCTCGCGTAGCGCTGTCTGGGCCAGTGGAAGGAATCCAAGGGAATTGGAATTTAACCGGAGTCGAACAATGAACAGCATCCTGAACCGTCAATTTGAGTACTTCCTGTCCCACAGAGCCGAACTTCTAGAGCGGTACAACGGCCGGGTTGTGGTAATCCATGATCAGGAGGTCGAGGGCGACTTTGACTCGGAGATAGAAGCGCTGAAGGCGGCGAGCAAGAAGTTTGAAGACGGAACATTCTTGGTTCAGCGAATTGCACCAGAGTCTGATTCCTTCACTCAGACCTTCCACTCGCGCGTGCTGATCCACTAAGGAGTATTGAACGGATGTCTTGTCTTACAAGGAAGTTCTCCGGCCGAGCGCATGTGCTGGATTCCGAGTGCCAAGTCTCGGCTGCTTTTGACCCCGTCAACGGGGATACGCCGGAGCCCTTTAAACAGTTCATGGCGATCTGGGATACAGGGGCGACGGGCTCTGTAATAACAGAAAATGCAGCTAAGGCTCTGAACCTTTCACCGAGCGGGATGACGGTGGTGCATGGTGTCAACGGCGAGCACCAAGCCCCGACCTACTTGGTGAACATCGGACTGCCGCCCGACGTGATGTTTTCTGGACTGCGCGTTACGCAGGGAATTCTGGGTGGCTATTACGATGTTTTGATCGGAATGGACATCATTGGTGCGGGCGACTTTGCGGTTTCGTTCTGCGATCAGAAGACGGTAATGAGCTTCCGGATCCCTCCAGGCAAGGTTGCTACTGACTACGTCGCAGAACACAACGATGCTGCTCGACGCGGACTTATCAAAAACCGCCCCAATGCTGCCCGTAAGCGCGATAAGAAGAAGCATAAGTAGTCTGGGGCATGCGACCTCCGGCGGGACGGCGCGCCAATAGATCACCCGGAGACGGCCGCCAACTTGGACAGTCAGCGCGTGGGAAAAGACTTTCCTTCGAGAGCCTTCTTGATCCGCTGGTCGACCTCGGTGCGCAGGCGGTCCTGGTGTCGCGATGCCCACAATTCCACGCCGGTCCTCCCCTGCGCATAGCTGGAGCAGCGCCGGGTGGTCCGGTGACTGAGATGTTCCCGATGGTTGTTGAGGGTGGCCCACCAGGTCCCATCGTCCACGCGCTGAAATAGGCGCACGACCTCGGTGCTGTCCAGCAGCAGGGAGTTAGGACGGTCGAAGGGGGCGGTGCCGACGGCGTGCCAGCGGAAATCGGGAGGGAGCATGGCGCGGAATCCTACGGGTCCGGCTCTCAAATCCTGCGACGGCGGTCAGGGAGCGACCGCCTCGCGGATCCGCAGGGCTGGGCCAGGGACGAATCTATTACCGTCTCGCCTGACGCGCCCTGCGGATCCGCGCCGCGTCCAGCTGGAGCCCCCGAAAGGCGGCGTCTCCCCCGCTGTTGGACAGAAATTTGCGCTGGCCGGCGTGAAGCGTGCGAGAAACCGCCTCAAGGCGCCAAGCGCCCGGGTCACACCAGGTACGGGGCGGCGAGGGTTGCTAGCCGCTCCACCCCCGTTGGCGATCCCCGCGACCCCACGGCACGTATCGTCAGGCTCGTCCAGTCGCTGAAGGCGGCCTCCCTCAGCTGCGTGTCATCCACCGGGATCCAACGCATGGACCAGTAAGGCATACGTCGTTGTGCCACCCTGCCCCGGGCGAGTTCAATCACGTCGGTGTGCAGACTGGAATAGATGATGCGGGCGTAGATCACCGCCAAGCCGTCGTCGGGCCCCTCGATGTACTGCAGGAACCGCCTCCCGTCGAACAGCAGCAGCCCCGTCACACCCGCGAGCTGATTGTGTACGACGGACCGCCGAACCATCTGCTCGAGCCGGTCCGTGCCTAGGCCAGGTACCGCCTCACTGGCGTAGGCGATTGCTTGAAGGGCCATGCCGGCTGCTCCTTTGCTGGTTGGTCCCCCCCGGGAATTCGACGGTACGCCCAAGAAACGAAACATCGCGTGATCGGCCAGGTATGTGCACGGCTCGCGAACGTCGGCTGGCTGCCAGTGGATTATGGTGGCGCCATGTGCGGCCGATTCGTCCAGACCCCGATCCGAGACGCTGCCAGCTTGGGCTTCCCCCAGCTGGTGGGCGACCTGCTGTCCCTGCCGGCCAGCTACAACCTGGCGCCCACGCAACGCGCCGCGGTGGTGCTGGACCGGGGCGACGGCCTGCAGGTGCAGAGGCTGGCCTGGGGCCTGCTCCCGTTCTGGGCGAAGGCCAAGAGCCTGCAGGGATCCACCATCAACGCCCGCATCGAGAGCGTGGCCACCAAGCCGGCATTCCGCAGCGCATTCAAGGCGCGGCGCTGCCTAATTCCGATGTCCGGCTACTACGAATGGTCGGTGAGCCCAGAGGACGGGAAGAAGGACCCGTGGTTCATCCACGCCGCAACGCCGCTGTGGGCGGCCGGCCTGTGGGAGGACGCGAGCAAACTGCTCGGAGAGGACAATCTCGGCACCTTCACCGTCATCACCGGGGACAGCAGCGGCGTGTCGGCCGACATTCACGACCGCATGCCGGTGTGGCTGGCGCCTGGCCAGGCCGAAGAGTGGATCAAGGCGGACGCCGACGGCGCCATGGCAATGCTGCTGGCCAGCGAGCCGCCGGCGATGGAAGCCTACCGCGTACGCCGCGCGGTCAACACGCCGCGCAACAACAGCGAGGCACTGCTGGAGCCCGTTTAGCCCAATGGCTGGGCGGTTGTCGGGGAAACCCCGACTGGAAGAGCAGCGAACCCTCTGCCAAGGTGTTTCCACACCTTGGAGGGCTTATGAGCGCAGATTGGCTTGACGGAGATATTTCCCCGGTTGTGGGCGGGTCAGGTTTCGCGATTGCGACCTTAATCGCCGGCATCGCGCTGGGAAGTACTATGTATCAGCAGCAGGACAACCGGATCTGCAAGGGCTTTGATGGCCTGCAACCTTACAGCTACGAATACACGAAGAAGATTGAGCAGTGCATGGCCGACGGCAAGTCGGTTCCCGGAAAGTAAAGCGTCGCCGCGCCTGAAGCGGGCGGGGTTCGCAGACATTCGAGTCGGCCGAACGCGAATGCTTCTCCAACGGGCGAGCGTCGAAATGCGGCGCTACGCTGGTGTTGTTCCGACAACACACATGGAGAGCGTCATGCGCGCAGTGCTGATTACCACCCTTTTCGCCATTGCCGCCGCCGGCAGCGCCGCGGCCGCCGACACCGGCGTCATCCACGCCCGTACAGTGGACCTGTACCAGGAACAATCGAACCCGGGCGAGAGCCTGGACGCCTTCGTGGTGCGGATCGCACCGCGCGCAGTCGAAGCGTCGAAGGCCGCGCGCGCGACGGTCTGCGGCCAGGTGGAGGGCAGCGGCCCCTATTCGGTGACGGTGAAGACTGATGGCTTCCTGAGCACCTGCGACCTCCCGAAGACCGCGCTGCCCTACGTTCTGGTGAACGGCACCGCCGTCGACGTGCGGGAAGACCACTTCTCGCAGGTCAACTGGCAACGCCCCGGCTACCTCGTCACGCCCTGGTCGGTGAAGTACCAGAACGGGCTGCAGAAACGACCGCGCACGGTGCGCTAGTAGTTGCGCATGTCCAGGATCTGGCCCATGAACCTGTTGCTTCCCATCAGACCGGTCGCCGGCGGCGTGCCCTGACCTTCCGAGGTACTTTGCGCCAACGCAATGAGACCAACGCTGACCGTTCCGTTGGCGTTGGTCCTGACACCGGCCACAAACCCTGCGTTCTGCACCAGCCAGTACTGACCTCCGCTCACCGGCCCACCGACAATGGTGGTGTACAGACCGGATATGCAGATGGCTACGGCATAGCCCGACGTGAGAGGTATCGCTACATCCACCGATCCGGTTCCTGCAGCCATGTTGATCATCTGCAGTGTCCGCATGTATTTGTAGCGGGAGTCGAACACCACTCGGCCGTTGGCCGAGTTTCGGAATCGCATTCCCTTTGTGAGGTTGAACGCCATCTGCGCGACGTCCGTGGTGTCGAACACCCAGTACTCCACCGTGGCGTTAGGCACGTCCGTGATAAGCGTCCAGGTAAACGTGGCGCCAGATTGCGTTTTGGAAAGTACCCCGACGAATACGCCGTTGCAGCGGACAGCCAGAATCGGCTCATTGCATCCGCCTAGAGTTACAGTGCCGCGGCCGATGCTTCGACCGTTCGGGTAGGTGTACGGTGCGCACACGACCGTTCCGAGGGCCTTCATCGCAAGGCATTCCCAGCTTGGGTCGATCTGAACCAACGAGCCGTCGCCAGGCCTAATGCGAACGCCAGCAACCATCGTCAGTATCTCCCGTAGACCAGAACCCCGCCGCGCTGGAAAAGCGGGTTGGGCGAATAGTAGCTCCAGCTGACCCTGTTCACGCCGTCGTCCGTGATGTTGGGCGACGTGTTGAAGTCGGGCTGCGAGGTATCGGCGTTAAACCAGTAGACCATTGGGTTGTTGCCCATTACCGGAACGTCGACGAAACCGCTCGCTCCAGCCGCGATGCTGACGCGGCCCATGATCTTGGGAAGCCGCGACGTGATATCGATCAGGATCACACCAGTGTTCGGATCGCGCTGCCGGAGGCCTTTCGCCATTACAACAACTCCCCGAACTCGCAGATCGCGATGGTTCCGGCCGCGTTCCAGAAGCGAAGCGCCTGATCGGAAAGATCCATGAAGCCGCTACCGGCACTGGCCCCGCGCATAGTCAGCGTACCGTTCTTGTCGAGCTTCCACCGCGGCAGTCCGCCTGCTCCAACGGCCGTCGACTGGATCACGTCGCCGATCATGGCGTTCTGGATCCAGCCCGTACCGATCAGCGCCTGGCTGATAAAGGTCTGCCCGCCTTGGATTACAAACGGCGACGTGATGTTGCCGTTGACGACGTTGATCACCGCGAACCTGTCGGCCTGCATCAGTATCTGGGATTGATAGCTGCCGTCCGCCTGCTGCTCAACGCCAAGGCCCATTCCGGACGCGTAGATCTGGCCACCGGCGGCGACCTGGGCTCGTATCGTGTAGGTTGCTGCGATCTTCCCGTTCAGCCCGACAACCGCGGTCGATACCTGTTGCACCGACGCCTGAGTGTCCCCGACCGTAGCCTGGACGGTGTCGATCCGTAGCGCTTGAGCCCAGTCGCCGCCGGCGATGACGCTCTGAATCGTGGTCGTACCAGCAAACACATTCATGTCGCCGGCACCCCAATCGCTGTCTCCCGCAGCCTGCACATCCAACTGCACAAAGATGCCGTCGATCTTGGTGCCCTGGGCTTGGAGCTGGCCGTCGATCTCTGATACCTCGAGCTCAAGCTGGGTGACGCGTCCAGCGATTGCGCCAGCCTGCGCAACCGCCTCGCCTACGTCCTGCCAGTTCGTTCCTGGAGGAGTTTCATTACCGGCTGTCGCATTTTCCCAGCTGTAGATGCGGCCGTTATAGACCACGGTCTGGCCGGTGTCGTATGTGGCGGCGGGATCCCAGATCAAAGGAACGATCTGGTCAAGGGACTCAATCTTTCCGAGCAGTTCCTGCCCCAGCGCGCTTTCAGTGATCCGTCCCGAGAAATACTCGTCGTAGTCGGTCTGGTCGGTGCTCGCCTCGCCCATGACGCCTGCGTCGGATGGATACCACGGCCCGATGTTGCCGCTTCGATCAACGAGGCGAGCCCAGAAGTAGAAGCGCGTGCCAGCGGCCAGGCCGTTGATCTGGTGCTTGCTCTGCGGGTAGGCGAAGTCGCCCAGCTTGATCGTGCCCGGAGAGGCGCGGTTCGGTGAAGGGCCGTACCATATCTCTGTCCGTTGCGTGTCCGTGGCGCCCGCCGGGAAGCCCCACTCCAACCCGATGGCGAAAACCAAGCTGGCCGTGGTGAGTGAGGTGACTGCTGGGGGCGGTGTCGTCTTCCCGTCAATGGCCGTCAGCGCGCTCATGGCCGGCAGGGAAACAGCGTTCAGCGCATTGACCGATCGCACGCGGGCGATGTAGTTCCCGGTGTAGACGCCGCGGATGTCGATGCTGGCCGCGGAGACACGGCCGGCACGAACCCAGTCGAGGTCGTCCCGGCGCCACTCCACGTCGTAGGCAATTGCGCTGGGCGCTGCATCCCAGGCGATGGTCATGACGTGGGTCGCGATGCCCTGGTCGATGACAGAATGCGCGGTCAGGTGCACGTTGGCGGGAGGCGCCTGGACGCTGGGCGGGATGACGCTCACCGGCAGCTGCTCAAGGCGAGTGCCGTCGTCGATCGCAGCGTATTTTGCCGGCACATGCTTCAGGGCGGTCACCCGATACGTGATGCCCTCTTCGTCGTTGGGCGGGTTCTCGCTGATGGCCAGCACACGGAACTGCTGCAGGGCCAGCTCGGTGCTCTCCAGCGACCAGATCGACTGAGGCACCGGGATTGCCGACCATGGGGCGGTGACGGTCACCGTGCTGCCGATCACCTGCTCAACCGTCCGGGCCTCCGTGCGCCCGTTCGGCAGCGTTGCACGCAGTGTGTCACCGGGTGAGATGACCTCCGGCAGCTTGTCCAGCACCAGGCTATCCGCGCCTGCGCTCTTGATGCGCCCGGCATTGCGACGCCCTGCCCGCGCAGGGTCAGCAATTTGGATGATGTCTCCGGGCATGCAATTCAGCACGTCGAGGCCGACGCCGAAGGACACTGTCTCCGTCTCCAGGTTCTCGGTGTAGAGGATGTGGTTGCCGACGCGCTGCGCTTGGGAACGAGAATGACAGCCGACTGCCGTGACCTCGGTCTGCTGGATACCGTAGCGCTGGACACCCGCCTTGTACTGGACGGTCTCGACCTTCTGCCTGCCGAAGTCGTCGGGATCGGTCCACGAGACCAGCGCCACCGTATGCCTGGCGCGCCGGCCGGTGCCTTCGTAGGTAAAGCGCCCGTCGATGACGTTCGCCTGGCTGTACGTGAACACCGGATCCGCCGGCATATCCGCCGACGCCATGACCTGACCTGCGGCGTAGAAGCTGATGCCCCGGAAGATCGACGCCATGTCCTGCAGGACCTTGTAGGCGTCAGCCCGCGTCTGCATGTACAGGCTGCAGGTGAACCTCGGTTCCATGTTCCCGAGGCCGTCGCTCACCAACTGATCGCAGTACTGGGCGATCTGGTACAGGCGCCACTTGTCGACCCAGTCCAGTGGGATCCGGTGGCCCAAGCCAAACCGGTCGTTGGTCGCGATGTCGAAGAATGCCCAGGCCGGGTTGTTGGTCCATCCGGGCTTGAAAGTGCCGTCCCAGATGCCGGAGTAGCTGCGTGTGATCGGGTCGTAGTTGCTGGGGATGCGGACGATACGACCCCACACCCGGTAAGACCGCGTCGGGATGTTCTGGAACTGGCTCGCGTCGACCTCGACCGCAACCAACGCGCAGTTCGGGTAACGCAGCTTGGCGTCGATAACCTCCGTCATCGACAGGACGTTCATGGTGTCCGAGACGGTCGAGCTGTTCGCGTTGGGCGTCAGACGGCGAACACGCACCTGCCACTGCGAGCCGGCAGGAAGATCGATGCGGACGCTGCGCTCGTACTGGGTCGTGGTCTTGCCGCGAATCGTGTCGACCAGGACGTTGCCGTAAGGACCACCGTCGGTGGCCAGATCCACCGCATACGTGATGGCGTACCCGTTGGTGTCGCCGTTCTCGGTGTTAATCTGCTGCAGCGCAGGGACGCCAAAACGGAGACGCACGGCGGACAGGTCCGAACCCGTGGCGCTGCGCACTACGGGGTTGTCGCTACGGAGTTCGACGTTGACCGCGATCTCATTCTCGACGGCGGGGAAGCCGGCGATGTGCTCCTGATCCTGGGTGCCGGCCCGGGTCTCGATCCGGACACCTTCGAAGTTGAACGAGCCGTCCCCGTTCTGCACCGGCACCTGATCGAGGTAGATCGACTGGTTTCCAGCAACCAGGCCGCGCAGCTCGCCCTCCGACACCAGGTCGAGGATGCGGGCACGGGCGATGGAGCGCAGGCTGTCCGGGGTCTCCACCGGCGTGCGGGCGTTGCTGCCGCTCTTGCCGCCGGCGCCGACC
>Ga0213825_1002023_pt1 | contig 13230 bp, 15 predicted proteins | sample MC6MC0900MG_FD_179896 | JGI IMG/M metagenome (GOLD analysis project Ga0213825, IMG submission 179896) | Enriched soil aggregate microbial communities from Iowa State University, Ames, United States - MC6-MC0900-MG | ecosystem: Environmental > Terrestrial > Soil > Unclassified | place: USA: Iowa... | reverse complement strand
CTCAGAGCCAGTTGCAATTAAAATTGCATCTGCCACGTCTTTTGAAGCTGGAGATACTGTATAAGCACCCTTCGCAACTCCTTCACGTACCGTATCAATAGATGCATTCAATACAGGCAAGTTTTGACGAGATAGCACTAAAACAGTTGGCGTTTTTTCTGATGCTACGGCAAGCTCCCAAGCAACTGCTGATTCATTTGCATCTGCAGGGCGAATAACAGATAGATTTGGCATTGCACGTAATGATGCAAGGTGTTCGATTGGTTCATGTGTTGGACCATCTTCCCCTACTGCAATCGAGTCATGCGTAAATACATACGTTACAGGAAGACCCATTAATGCAGAAAGGCGAACGGCTGGACGAACGTAATCAGAGAAGACGAAGAACGTACCACCAAATACATTTAAACCACCGTGAAGAGCCATACCGTTCATAGCAGCACCCATTGCAAATTCACGAACACCAAACCAGATGTTACGGCCAGCATAGTCATCCGCAGAGAAGTCGCCTGCCCCCTTCATCGTTGTTTTATTGGAGCCTGCAAGGTCAGCAGAACCACCAAAGAATGATGGTGTTTTCTTCGCAATGGCATTAATCGCATCACCTGAAGAAGAACGTGTTGCTACAGATTTACCTGCTTCATATACTGGTAACTCAGAAGCAAAGTCCTCTGGTAATTCCCCATTCATTGCTTTTTCAAATTGAGCAGCTAGCTCTGGGAACTCTTGTTTATAGGCTGCAAATTTAGCATTCCAAGCTTCTTCAGGCTGTGCGCCTTGCACTTCAGCGGCAGCATTAAATGTATCATATACTTCAGCAGGAATTTGGAATGGTTCATGTGCCCATTCATAGGCTGCTTTCGTTAAGACAACTTCATCTGTACCAAGTGGTGCACCATGTGAATCTGCTTTACCTGATTTATTTGGAGAACCGAAACCAATCACCGTTTTAACTTCAATCAGTGTTGGTTTGCCAGTTGATTTTTTAGCTTCCTCGATAGCTGAGTTAATGGCTTCAACATCTGTGCCATCTGCTACTTTTAAATAGTTCCAGCCATATGATTCGAAACGTTTTTGAACATTTTCTGAGAATGATTTTTCTAAATCACCATCAAGAGAAATATCATTAGAATCGTAAAGTACGATTAATTTTTCAAGTTTTAAGTGACCCGCTAAAGAAATAGCTTCTGCTGCTACACCTTCCATTAAGTCACCATCGCCACAAAGTGCGAATGTATAGTGATCAACAATGTCATGACCTGGTTTATTGTAAGTAGCTGCTAAATGACGCTCAGCCATTGCCATACCTACTGTCATAGCAATACCTTGACCTAGAGGACCTGTTGTAGCCTCTACCCCAACTGTATGACCATATTCAGGATGTCCTGGAGTTAATGAATCCCATTGACGGAAGTTTTGAATTTCCTCCATTGGTAAGCCGTAGCCACCTAGATGAAGTAAACTGTACAGTAGCATCGAGCCATGACCTGCTGAAAGTACAAAACGATCACGGTTAAACCATTTCGGATTAGCTGGATTATGGTGAAGTTGTTTTGTCCAAAGCGTATAAGCCATTGGAGCTGCCCCCATTGGTAAACCTGGGTGACCTGAATTTGCTTTTTCAATTGCATCGATTGACAATGTTCGGATAGCATTAATCGCTAGTTGATCCGCATGTTGAGTCATTTTGTTGTGACATCCTTTCTCGTCCTATATATTGTTCTTCTACAGTTTAGTCAACATTGTCACAGAAAACAATGCTTTTGTTATACTATTTAGCATTTGTAACATACTTTATCTTTATTCAGTAGAAAATCCAACCTCATTATAAAGTAATAGTTATAATATTTTCACAGCCATAAACCATATAAGGTCAACTGAATAAAGATAATGCCTCCGGCGGATGTCACGGATTTTGAATGGAGTGACTTGTGCTAACACAATTCAAAATCCGGACTCAATTACGCCGAGGAGTAATTGATCTAAATGTGTCACATTAATTTAGAAATTTATTTTTTTTCGCTTGTTTTACCTTTTCAGGTGTTACATCGTTTCCTTCTATATCTACCACTTTTACATTTTCAATGGTATCACGCATAGTTGCTCTAAATGTATCTAAATACTCTTTACGAAGTGCTGTTTGCTCCTTCGCTTCTGCCTCCGATAATGTTCCATTCTTTGCTTTGGCAGAAAGTTCATTGATTCGCTTAATTTTTTCCTTTGATAACATAGTTACACACCTTTCCAGTACATATCTTAATGTATTTGGTATGCAAAGTATAGCATGTATTCCCTTAAAATGCAGTTATACCAACCCTTTTGCTTTAGTAAAAAATACCACAGATTACATGACTTTCAGGAGATAGATGTGTATAACTATAGTAGAGCCTTTAAAAATTTACTTGCATGGAGGAAAATACATGAAGATAGAAACAAATAGATTACTAATTCGAAATTTTAAGGAGGACGATTGGCAGGCAGTCTATGACTATACATCCGATAGCCAGGTAATGAAGTATATTCCTGAAGGTGTTTTTAACGAGGACATGGCTAAGAAATTTGTATCAGACAATAGTGGCGAACAGGCAAAATACTTTCCAGTTACTTTAAAAGAAGAGAATTTGATAATTGGTCATATTGTTTTTCATCAATATTTTGGCGACCATACATATGAAATTGGCTGGGTCTTTAATCCGAAATACTACAACAAAGGCTATGCTTCTGAGGCAGCAAAAGCTGTACTACACTATGGATTTAAGGAAATGAACCTTCATCGAATCATCGCAACGTGCCAGCCAGAGAATATTGCCTCCTATCGTGTAATGGAGAAAATCGGCATGAGACGTGAAGGATATTTTAAAAAATGTATCCCGAATGGTGATGAATGGTGGGATGAATACTATTATGCTGTTTTAGGTGAGGAGTGGGTATAGCGAATATTGCTGTTACAATCAAGCAAAGTGAATATTATAGTGACTTCTAACAATTTGCCAATAAGGATAAATACTAAATGCACTAGAAGCCTTTTGAGCCCCCTTAGAGTTAGAATTTTATTATGCAGTTAATTGGCTGGCATACGTTCGGTATTTTACTGGACTCATGCCAGCCAGTTTTTGTTTAATTCGTTCATTGTTTCATTTCTCGAGATATTCATATTTTCTTCTATGAATATTATCGTCAATTATTAGTGCTATTCACTGAACAATATGAGGGCAAAAATTTACCTATAAAAATGTATAAAAGTGAAATCATATGATTAATTAACAAATAAATAACTAATTTACCATTTATTTGTGTTACGCAATAGATTATTATATAACTATGGCTTTGTACAATTCCTTAAAAAACAAAAATGAGCTAGGATTATGAAGAATATAATCACCATCTTGACAGCATTATTTGCCGTATTTATTGTATTTGGGATTATGGGGGAAGCATCAGCATCTGAGTTAGATCAAGAACTAATGGAGGATTTTTCTTCCTCTTTATTCACAGAAAATTCAATTGAAGAACACGAACATGATGCTTTTGTACATGATAGTATAACTGGAGATGAACAAATTACCGTTTTTGCTGTGTGTAACCATGTTGGTACTCTAAAATAAACAAAATATGTTGGTTTTCATAGCAAATGTGGGGGCCCTTTATACAAGGTATATTGTAAGCCATGTGGTAAATTAGTAAAAACCCCTCTGTCTATGTCCTTAACTAGACTCTCATTACGTGTAGATGAGAATGTAAGTTTTGGATTGATGTTTTCTAAAAAACAGTTTTTACCAAAAATGATAACATGGATTAAAAATACATGAAATTTTCTGGTGTGGAATATGAGGTGGATTTTATAAACATTAATAATTTCAGTACATTTAATATTTTTACAAATAGCAAAAAGAGTAATGATGTAGTTACTGTTCCAATAAAGACCTCCTTATTTGCAACAGTATTTAATGATTCTTTGAAAGAAAAATCATTAGCAATAACTAATCCTAATGATTTGAAGTCTTCATTGGAATTACATCTTTTGGAGGACAAAGTTAATCAAACGGGTGAGCTTGAAGACAAGTATTGCTCGCTATGTGGTTCTATGATTGAAGATGATGGTAGTTGTCCATTATGTATTGTGCCAATATTTATAACTGGTAACAGCAACCAAACATTTCAAAACCAAAATGTTTCACAAGTAAATAATTCCTATGTCGAGTTTGGAAGTAGAGTACACCACTTTTTAGAAAGTAAAGAAACATCAATAAAATCACATGATACCAATTTAACATTTATGAAAAAAGCACCTATTTAGTTGAATGGGTGCTTTTTTGTGTCATTATGCGGTTCCAATCAATGTCTGTATAATTAACTATACAAAACATTTCAAGAAAATCCATTTAAACTACCTGATAATGTGATAATTGAGAGCTTGTATTAATCATGCTCTTCTCTTTCATCAGTGGGATGATAAAAACTCCCACTGACCTTCCATTATTCACCTATTACCTTTTCTTGATGCTCCCGATACCTTCGATGTACTGTTGCCTTGCTGACATCAAAGCCTAAGCCTTGAAGCGTCATGGCAATTTCCTCGAATGTAAAGCCTTTGTTTCGAAGCTTAATAATTTCCTCAATCGGGACTTCCTTACGCTCCTGCCCATTTGGATTTCCACGATTCGATAAATTATTTTCAGGTCTATAGCCCTTTTCCACAGCTCGACGCATACCACGCCTTATTTTAGCATTATGGATTCTACGCTGGTATTCCTCTACGATCGCTAATATTTCTAGCAGCATTGTATCCATTTCATTTAATTGTACAGGTCCTGCATCCCGCATGGAGAAAACATCCGTTTCTGTTTTTTGCAATAAATGCAGCACAGCCATTCTGGCATTCCCACGTCCTAAGCGAGTTTCATCCTGGACAAATAACGCATGAATTTTCTCTTCTTTAATGAAATCAAGCATTTCGAGTAAGCCATCTCGCTCCACATCATAGCCACTATGCTGATCTAAAAAAATGCCCTTTATATTGTAGCCCTGCTCCTTGGCATAGCGCGTTAATTCTTCCTGCTGACGCTCAAGCGAGGAACTTTGTGTCTCTTTTTCTGTACTCACGCGGCAATAGATTACAGCCGATTGTTGTTTATTTATCATGGTTCATTTCTCGCAATTTCAATAGAGTTTATGGGATTGGCTTGGTTTCCCACCACTGGAATGACTAATGATTTACCTGCAATAATTTGAACATCAGGTAATTCATTTTCTGTCTTTACTAATTTAATCCAGTCTTCCTTACTCATTTTACCACGGTATTGCTCAGCTAACGACCATAGACTATCGCCATGCTCGACTTGTATTTCCTTGTAAGTCACCTCACCAGGATCTGTTATGTAAAGGTATCCTGTAAACAGTAAGCAAGCCCCTAATAAAATGGAGATATGCGGATTTTTCTTTAACCAATTCATCATTATAACCTCTTTTCTAGAATGTTTGTTCGGAATGTATGTTCTTATAATAGTGCGAACAAACGTTTTTGTCAAACACTTTTCGAACCTATGTTTGCATAAGTGTTCGCATTCTGCTATACTATCTAATAAGTAGAAATAAAAGAAAAAAGAGGTGAGCAATCATGAAAAAAGTTTCGAAAAGACAAGAAGACATTTTAGCCTTTATTAAAGAAGAAGTACGCGCAAAGGGGTATCCACCATCTGTACGTGAAATTGGCGAAGCAGTTGGACTTGCTTCAAGCTCAACAGTTCATGGACATTTAGCTCGTTTAGAACAAAAGGGCTTTATCCGCCGTGACCCAACAAAGCCACGTGCCATTGAAATATTGGAGCCAGAAGATTCGATCCAAAAGCAAAGTGTTATTCACGTCCCTCTTGTGGGTAAGGTAACAGCAGGTTCTCCAATTACAGCTATTGAAAATATCGAAGAGTATTTCCCGCTGCCAGATACTTATGGGACAAGTGAGGATCAATTATTTATGCTAGAGATTATGGGTGAATCCATGATTGAAGCTGGTATACTTGATGGAGATTTAGTTATTGTAAAGCAAAAATCAACGGCTGATAACGGGGATATTGTCGTGGCAATGACAGAAGAGGATGAAGCAACGGTTAAGCGTTTCTTTAAGGAAAAAAATCATTTCCGCTTACAGCCTGAAAACTCCACAATGGAGCCAATTATTGTCGATCAAGTTTCAATTTTAGGACAAGTTGTAGGCCTTTATCGTCGTGTGCACTAAAAATATAAAATTTTTGGATGATTTTAAGAGGCTGATATGTTCCCTGATGAGCATATACCTCTTTTTCTTAATTTGAGACATAGAACAAAATACGATCTACATAGGGAGTGCATCCATTTGAAACAAAAAATTAAGCAAGCTGTACAAGAGGCTTATACGACAATGTTTAGCTCCTTAAACGATGAACAAATTTATGCGGCTGTTTTAGTGACAGATGGTGATTGTGGAAGCCTTTATTTAACAATGGGAACCGAAAAATCACTTATTGAAATTGGTCAGAACTATGAGGACGATCCCGAAAACTATCTTTTTTAAAGGATGAATATTTACATTATGATGAAGCGGATATGCTCGAAAAGGTAAGTCGTGAATTATTAGATACAATATTGCATATCGAAGACGAGGAATTTGTTAAACATAAAGAAATGCTTCATCAAGCAATGAGTGATACGATGTATGAATTGAAGCAGGAGGGCATTATCGACGAAAGCATTTTTGTTTTTATTTCGGTGACTGATGATGACCAGGATGAAATATTGGAGCTAACGTCAGCAAAGCGCTGTAATCCAAATCACCCCCTACTCCCTGCATTTATCCGTAATTGGCAGTATTAAATACCTTTACGAAGATGTCGAACAAATTTTTCGCCATCTTCCTTTATCAAAAAAAGAATCCACTTTACAATGGATTCCTTGCAAGCCCTATGCCTCTAATTTGAATGTTAAGCTTGCCTTTATAAAAGCAGTAAATATTTTCTTTGACACTTCATCTCCTGCCATCGCCTGCTCTTCTGGATGCCACTGTACCGCCAGACAAAACGGGTGATCTTCATGTACGACCGCTTCTACAATTCCATCGCTGGATTTTGCAGCAACCTTTAATTTCTCAGCTAATACGTTGACAGCTTGATGATGAAAGGAATTTACGGCTATTTTCTCTTTCTCGGTGATTCTGTTTAATAATGAATCAGGTGTAACCGTAACATAGTGGGTAGCAATACCCCGAGCTGCCTCCTGCATATGCTTTAATAATTTTTTACTATGATATTCACTCTCCATATCCTGATAGACATTGCCTCCAAGGGCAACATTTAATATTTGAATACCACGACATATACCAAAAATCGGCATCTTGCGAATAAAGGCAGCCTCGATTAAAGCAAGCTCTACAGAATCTCTTTCAGGGTGTACCTTCCCTAATTTGGGTGTAGGCTCTGCATCAAAGAGAAATGGATGGACATCACAGCCTCCCGACAGCAATAACCCGTCTGTCAACGACAAAGTTTGTGCAACATCCTCCTCTATACCAGGTGGAATAATGAGCGGAATGCCCCCAGCTTCGATAATACTATTGCTGTAGGCAGCATTTAATCTTGCTGACAAATCATCCTCCACAAAGGCTGTTATGCCAATTATTGGCTTCACTTTATCCCCTCCATAATTTCAAGTTACTCCTTACCATAACCCAAGATACCAATTCATCAAGGTATCTCCATAAAAATAGACAACTATAGCCGCAATAGCAATGGATGGGCCAAATGGTATTGGTGTCTTTCTGCCCTGCTGTCTTGCCTTTAACACTATAATGCCAACAACCATCCCGATAACAGCGGCTATAAACAACGTTAAGAGTGCATTTAATGTGCCCAATACAAGCCCTAGTAAAAAGAATAATTTAATATCTCCCCCACCCATACCACCTTTTGACAGGACAGCTATACTATATAATATGCCAAAGCCAACAATTGCACCCAGCGCACTATCCCACCATGGTGTTAACGGTGAAAGTACACGTCCTATGAAGAGCAATGGTAGAAAAAAGAGCAGGACTTTATCAGGAATAAGCATATAGGCAAAATCTGATACTACGATAATGACAAGTAATGATATCAGCAATATAGCTATAAAAAATTCTACGGTAAAGCCTAGTTTCCAATAGGCAAATGCAAATAAAACCCCTGTAATAAGCTCCATTAAAGGATAAATCCAAGAAATTTTCTGTCCACAGCTACGGCATTTTCCTCCTAGCCATACATAGGACAATACAGGTATTAAATCAAGGGCTGTTAGCTGCCTTTGACAATTTGTGCAATGTGAGGGTGGTCGCACAATGGACTCCTTGATAGGTACACGTAAGCCCACCACATTAAAAAAAGAGCCAAAAACAAGCCCAAAAATAAATACTGTCACGGTATAAGCCATTTCCATTTTTATGTCCTCCTAAACTAAGAGGCGCCCATACATATGAAGTATGCGCGCCTATCTTTATTCTTGTCCCTCGTAATAGAACGTCGTAATCTGTACAGTAGCCTTAATGATAGTATCCGCCTCTTTGTCCAGCTTTTCTTTCTCACCAGGAAGAGACATTTTAATCGTATCAATTTTCATAACTCGCTCAAGCTTTTCCACTTCCTTTAAAAAGGTAACCATTGAGTCAAATGTTAAGGCCCCAATATCAAAGGTAAAGGTTACTAGCTTTAGCTCTGGTGGAATGTTTTCCTGAGCAATCGTAGAAATAGGCGGAGTTTCCGTATTCTCTTGATTTTCCTCATTGACTTTTGCTTCTGCCTCAGCAACTGTATTCGTTTGACCCACATTGGCATCCGCCACAGGCTCATCATAATTATTAAAGGTTAGCGATTCCATGCGCGTACCTGTTACCTCTTCAATTTCCACCATATCCCTTAATATTTGTTCAACCGCTCTTACGCTAGGCACTTTTTTTTGCATCTCCAAAGTTTCCTGCATCGGAACCTCGAGCTGCTCATCAAAGGAGGCAAGGGATTGCTCTAAGCTTTGAATCTCAGTTTGCAGACTTTGAATACTAGCTTCCTTCGCTTGTACCTCATCCTTCTTTGGCAAAATAACATAATAATAGAGCGCAAATAATAAGGAGGCTATCAACAGGACAAGTAATAGTATGCCTGATTTCTTACTATTTAGTAATCTCGTCATGAGCTTCGTCCCCCTACCAGATACATAAAGTCAATAGTGGCTGTAATGGACACAGAGTAACGAGGCATCTGCTTAAATTTTTCCTCTGCAGGTAAGTCCTTGTCCTGCTCTCCTAGCTCAATGTCAAAATTAGTGATAGAGCCAATTTGGGCATCTGTAAAATAAGGACTTGCTAATAAACGCTCGACATATTTAGAAATAGCTGTCATTGTTTCAAAATCTGCCTCAATTGTTACTTGGTTCGTGCCAAATGAATAGCTACGTAAATAGCTTGGACTTGGTAGCAATGCATTTGTTTCATCAATTAAGGGCGTTACGGGATAAGCAACACTTTGTACATATTGAACAGATTGCTTTAATGAGCCTGTATTTTGACTTTGCTTTGTAGCGATATCATTTCGTAGCTGCTCCTGTCTTTCCACTAATCGTCTCTCTTCTGCTGATAAATCCTTTAATGCTGTCCTAGCATCAAAAAATAGATAGGTCATAAACGCTAAAATAATAAGAATAATTGCTAGAATAATATAAATCAACAATGGCGAGGTTTTCCGCTTCTCTAATTTCGGTAAGAGGTTAATTTCTGGAATCATCCGTGAACCTCCTTCAAGGCTAGTCCAAGCAAGGAGGAAAACGCTCTTGTAAACTGTGGAAACTTCTTCTGCAGCATCTGATCATTTAACTCGGTTAATGGAACACCTAAATTGGCACGTAGAAACTCACTAATGGTAGGCAATAAAGGGTTGTCCCCTAAAATAATAATCTCATCAACAGACTTTTCACCCTTATGTAAAGAAAAACGGAAGAAGTTCATCATACGATCAATTTCCAGCACCTGATCCATAACAATCATCCGGTAATCCTCAAGCTCTCCATTAAATTGAAAGTTATAGCTATATTCGCCCTGTGCCTTGCTTTCCCATTGCTCCATATTGGTATCAATGGATTGATAGCGTAAAAATTCCACATTGCCCTGTGAAAATATGCTAATCGACAGCTCGTTAATAGACCACTCTGCAATTAAATAGGTTTTATCCATCTCCAGAAGCTGTAAATAATGCAATAATCGGATATTACAAAGAGCACGGATATCTGCTGCCTCTGGTTCTAGCGCAATATCGAGGAGCATGGCCACAATTTTATTCACTTCCTCTGAGGGCGCGGCATATAATTGTGCCTTACCATCCAGCGGATCAGCATCATAAACATCAATCAATGGCTCCTGAAAGGGGAGATGAATCGAGTGCCCAATCTCCATTTCCGCATAGCCTCTAAGCTCCTCAGGCTTCAAGTCATGAGGGACATCAAAGGTTTTTAAAAGAACAGACATATCGGGCACAAACATTCGAGCCAATTGTTTTTTGCCAACCCATTTCATGACCTCATGATTCATCGATTCAAATAAAGCAACCTCATCATGGATAATGCCATTTTCAAGAATGCCATGTGCTAACGGCAGCTCATAATGCCGCCAACGTGAAGGATCAGGCCCTTCCGCCACAATGGCACGCAGAACATAATCCTTCAATTCGAGGGACACATACGATTTTTTCTTTCTCTTCAACATGCGAAAAGACCCCCTTTTTCAAGCTAGTACATAGGTGAATGAATTAGTCATCCATTTCCCACCCAGAAATGCATGTAGTACGCATTTCTGGGTGAGTTGGGAGGACTAATTCCCTTTTGGGATAGTATATCCTCCTTGGCCACTTCCTTTATTTGAATCCTTACTAATAGTGGTAATTGTTGAATCTTCAAAAGAAACTTGTTTGCTACCACTATAAGTTACAGTTCCTTTAATAGTTTTAGGATTGCTTGGAGAAATATAGATACCTGTAGCATCCTCAAGTTTTCCACCTGATTCTAAATACTTTGCTTTCTTTAATTGTTCAATAGTTATCTTAGTTGTAGTATTTCCAACTCCATCAGGACCGTTAGTTTCACCACCTGGATTATCTGTATAGTACAAGTGTGCTGCATTCAGTGCATTTATCGCATCTGCCTTTACTGCATTATAACGTGAGTTTTCAATAATATTGCCAATCGCAGGAATAGCGATAAAAGCAACAATCGCTAAAATCACGATAACCGCTAGTAGCTCAACAAGCGTTAAACCCTTCTGATTTTTCAAAAGCTTTTTGTTCAATAATTTTTTGAACATACTCATTTCCTCCTTAAACTATTTTTTCTATATGAAGTGTGTCGACACGAACTTCCTTCTTAAATCAAAACTGCACTAATATATTGATTAAGTATTAGCCTCTCAGTCTAGAAAATTATTCAAAAAACTACTATTACATATTTTCGTATAGCTGGAACATCGGTAAGAAAATCGCGGCAACAATAATCCCCACTACCGCTGCCAGCACTAAAATCATTAATGGCTCAACAAGTGATTTTAAAGTATCGACTGAACGATCCACTTCCTCCTCATAAAAGTCCGCTACCTTTTCTAGCATATAATCGAGTGAGCCAGTTCGTTCACCGATAGCAGCCATTTGTGAGACAAGTGGTGGGAATAGCCAGCTTTTTTCAAGTGGCTCGGATAAAGTGCCACCCTTTTCTAAATTATCACGTGCCTCAACAACTACCTTGGCAATAACAGGATTGCCTGCAACCTTTTCAACGATGGTTAAGGCATTTAGGATTGGCACAGAACTACTAAAGAGAGTAGCTAATGTTCGCGTCATGCGAGCAATTACGCTTTTTTGCATTAATGGACCAAATATAGGCATACGCAAAATCATAATATTGATTGAATAATGAAATTCTTTATTCTTTTTATATAAAAGATTAAAGCCCACAACGATAATCACCAAGGCTAGAATCACAAAATACCAGTTAGCGATAAGCCAATCACTAATTCCAACAACAATTACTGTCAGCAATGGCATTTCCAAATCCATATCCTTAAAGGTAGACATAAAGGTTGGTACAATAAAGACCATTAAAAACAATCCAACACCAATGGTTAAAATAGATAAAATTGCAGGGTATGTAAGCGCCGATGTTATTTTCTTTTTGATGCTATATTGCTTTTCCAAGGTATTGGCAAGTCGGTCTAATGTATCATCAATGCTTCCTGTAGCCTCACCGGCCCGCATCATATTCACAAATAATAATGGAAATGCCTTTGGATGCTTGGCTGCGGCATCTGAAAAGGCTGTACCACTTCGAATATCCTCCTCTACCTCCAGCAAGGCCTTTTTTAACGTTTTATTTTTGGTTTGTGCAGCTAAAATTTGAGTAGCCTCTACAACGGAAATACCAGCACGTATTAATGTGGCATACTGGCGGCAATAGACAACAAAGTCCTGATGCTTTACCTTTCGTGCAATCGCAAGCTCCTTATGTAAAATACTAGTCGATTCCTGTACCTCACGCGCATTAATGCCTTGCTTGCGCAGCTTTTCAATCGCAGCCTGTTTATTTGATGCTTCAATAACACCCTTTTTCTGTACGCCTGCTTTTGTGCGCCCATGATAGCGAAATACGGTCAACTATATTCCCCCGCATTCATATACGGTCTAGCATCCTCAAGTGAGATTTTCCCTGTTGTAATTAACTGCTGGATCGATGATTGAAGCGTATGCATCCCTAGTGCCTTACTTGTTTGCATTACACTCGGAATTTGATGTACCTTTTCATTGCGAATTAAATTGGAAATAGACGGTGCCTGCACAAGAATTTCTGTTGCCGCAATACGTCCCTTTACATCCTTGCGAACAAATAATCTTTGCGAAATAATGCCCTGCAGCACATTGGCTAGCTGTACACGTATTTGTGCCTGCTGATGGGGTGGAAAAACATCGATAATACGGTCAATTGTCGTTGGTGCACTACTAGTATGTAGTGTCGCCATCACTAAGTGACCCGTCTCCGCGGCAGTGATTGCTGTAGAGATAGTTTCATAGTCACGCATTTCCCCTACTAAAATAATGTCAGGGTCCTGACGTAGCGAAGCCCGTAAGCCATTGGCAAAGCTTTTCGTATCGACACCGACCTCACGCTGATTAATAATGGATTTTTTATGAGCGTGTAAGT
>Ga0213825_1002022_pt1 | contig 13232 bp, 9 predicted proteins | sample MC6MC0900MG_FD_179896 | JGI IMG/M metagenome (GOLD analysis project Ga0213825, IMG submission 179896) | Enriched soil aggregate microbial communities from Iowa State University, Ames, United States - MC6-MC0900-MG | ecosystem: Environmental > Terrestrial > Soil > Unclassified | place: USA: Iowa... | reverse complement strand
GTTATGGTTGGCCAGCAGCGCACCGGCCAAACCCGCCGCCGCCCCGCTTAACGTGAAGGCCACGAGCTTGATGCGGTAGACCGGGTAACCCATGGACTCCATGCGCGATTCGTTTTCGCGGATGCCTTGCAAGGCCGTGCCAAAGCGCGAAGACACCACGCGGCTGAACACCCACATCAGCAACGCAAACAGCACCAGCACCAGGTAATAGAAGCTGACATCATTGGCCAGATCAATGCCGGGCAGCGTGGAATAGCCGGGCAGGTTCAGCCCGTCTTCCCCGCCGTACTGGCGCAGCGAAATGAAGATGTAGAACAGCATCTGCGCAAACGCCAGCGTGATCATGATGAAGTACACGCCACGGGTGCGCAGCGAGATCGCCCCGGTGATGGCCGCCAGCACGCCCGCCAGCAGCATCGCCACCGGCCAGACGATCAGCGCCGACGTGACGCCCGACATCGCCAGAATGCCCACGGCGTAGGCGCCTGCGCCAAAGAAGGCCGCGTGACCCAGCGCCACCATGCCGCCGTAGCCCAGAATCAAATTCAGGCTGGTTGCGGCCAGCGCGTAGATCAGCACGCGGCGCACGAACGAAATGTAGAAGTCCAGGCCCAGTGCAGGCGCCACCAGCGGGAACGCCGCCAAGGCCGCCAGCAGGACCACCGTCCAGAGTGTGGTTCTCATCATCAACCCCGCGCCGGAAACAGGCCGGAGGGCCGGAACACCAGCACAGCCGCCATCAAGACATAAATGGCGATGGCGGCAAGCGTCGGGCCGACGCTGGAGGCCACGGCCGGTGAAAAGACCTGGCGCAACAACATGGGCAGAAACGCGCGCCCCGCCGTGTCCACCATGCCGACCAGCAAGGCGCCCACGAACGCGCCCCGGATCGACCCGATGCCGCCGATGACGATGCACACCAGCACCAGAATCAGAATTTCTTCACCCATGCCCACCTGCACCGAGGTGATCGGACCCAGCAGCGCGCCGGCCACGGCGGCCAGCATGGCGCCCAGCACGAACACGCCCAGGAACAGCAGCGGCACGCGCACGCCCATCAGCGTGGCCATTTGGCGATTGGACGCGCCGGCCCGCACCAGCACGCCCGCACGGGTACGCGTCACGAACCAGTACAGCCCTGCGGCGGCGGCCACGCCGAAGACGATGATCATCAGGCGGTAAGCGGGGTACAGCAAGTCTGGCAAGAGGCGCACCGGGCCTGACAACACAGCCGGCATGTTGAGCATGACCGGCGCGGGGCCCCAAATCATCTTGACCAGATCATTGGCGATAAGGATGACGGCGTAGGTGCCCAGCACCTGCGCCAGGTGGTCACGCAGCGCCAGGCGGCGGATGAGCGTCAGTTCCAACACCACGCCAACCAGGCCGGTGGCGACGGCCGCCACCAGAACGGCGGCGGTGAATGAACCTGTGCGCTGCATGGTTTCGGCGGCGACATAGGCGCCGGCCATGTAGAGCGAGCCGTGAGCCAGATTCATGATGTCCATGATGCCGAAGACCAGGGTCAGCCCGGCCGCGATCAGAAACAACATCAACCCAAACTGCAGACCGTTCAGCAATTGCTCGACGATCAGCGTAAACGTCATGAACACTTCCCCCTGCCGCGGACCTTGCGAGCGGTACGCGTGCGATTCGAACCTGCGATGGCTGGCGGCGCGGGGCGGGTAAGCCCGGCATGGCCGGACGCCCCCACGCGCGCGTAGCGTCTTACCTTAGAGCTTGCACTCGCCGACGTAGACGTCCTGGTACTTGTCGAACACCTTGCCCACCAGCTTGTTGGTGATGCGGCCGTTGCCGTCCTTGTCGACGACGCGCAGGTAGTAGGCCTGGATCGGATAGTGGTTCTTGCCGTAGGTGAAGCTGCCGCGCACCGACGGGTAGTCGGCTTTTTCAAGCGCCTTGATGATGGCGTCGCGGTCAGCGGCCTTGCCGCCCGCCTGCTTGACGGCGGCGTCCATGGCCATGATCACGTCGTAGGCCTGGGCGGCGTACACGGACGGGTAGCGTCCGTTGTATTCCTTGCGGAAGGCGTCAACGAAGATCTTGTTCTGCGGCACGTCCAGGTCATGCGCCCATTGCGCCGTGTTGTACATGCCCAGCATGGGGTCGCCCACGGCCTGGATCACGTCTTCGTCAGCCGAGAAGCCCGGGCCGATCAGCTTGACGTTTTGCGACAGGCCGGCGGATACGAACTGCTTGACGAAGTTGATGCCCATGCCGCCCGGCAGGAAGATGTAGACGGCGTCCGGCTTGGCGGCGCGGATCTGGGCGATTTCCGCCGCGTAGTCGATCTGGCCGAGCTTGGTGTAGACCTCGTCGCCCGGGGCGGTCTTGTAGCCGCGCTTGAAGCCCGTCAGCGCATCTTTGCCGGCCGGATAGTCCGGGGCCATGATGAACATTTTCTTGAAGCCACGGTCGGCTGCGACCTTGCCGGCGGCTTCGTGGAAGGCGTCATTCTGGTAGGACGTGCCGAACCAGTAGTTGTTGCACTGGGCGCCAGCGAACTGGCTGGGGCCGGGGTTGTTCGACAGGTACGGCACCTTGGCGGCGAACAGCGCGGGGCCGACGGCAAGCGCCACGTTGGAACCAATGGGGCCGGTGAAGAAATCGATCTTGTCGCGCTGGATGTAGCGCGTGACCAGTTGGCGGGCCTGATCCGGGTTGCCGCCCATGTCGGTCTGCACGAATTCGGCGGGCTGCCCGCCGAGCTTGCTGCCCAATTGCTTGATGGCCAGGTTGAAACCGTCGCGGGCTTCAGCGCCCAAGGCCGAGAACGGGCCGGAGATATCGTTGGCGATGCCGACTTTGACGGCGTCGGCCAGGGCCACGGCCGGAACCAGTGCGGCGGCGGCGATAAGGGAAGTGATCAAACGCATGGTGGTGTGCTCCGTGCGCGAGCCCGCGCAGAGGGTGTTCTTTTTGAGGGTGCGATTCGAAAGACTTCTATGCCCGGCCTGCCGGCGCCATTGCGCCGCCGTCAAACGCGTGCGGCAAGATATTGCTTGCCACACCACAATCCCCTTGTGCAGCATAGGGAAAACTGGCGTGGTTCATAGTTTAGGTTTAAAGTATTCTTCAAAACAAGACTAGGGTTTTTACCGAAGGGTTTTCCCTCCACCTCAACGATGACCGCGTCGGATGGGTCGCCCGGTGCAACGCACGCGACAGTACCCGACATCCCGCCGAACCTCAAGAAAACCGACGATGACTGACGCTCCCGATCTGGAATCCCGCGCCGCGCCCGATGACCACCACGCGTTGCGTCTGTGGCTGCGCATGCTCACTTGCGCCAATCTCGTCGAAAGCGAGATCCGCAGCCGGTTGCGCAATGAGTTCGACACCACGCTGCCACGCTTTGACCTGATGGCGCAATTGCAGCGCGCGCCCAAGGGCATGAAGATGGGCGAATTGTCGCGCCACATGATGGTCACCAACGGCAATATCACCGGCATCACCGATCAGCTCGAAAAAGAAGGCCTGGTCGTGCGCACCAAAGTGGAATCCGACCGCCGCAGCTCGCTGATCAAGCTCACGCCCCAGGGCAAGAAGAGCTTTGCCCGCATGGCGCGTGCGCACGAATCCTGGGTCAAGTCCATGTTCGGCGACCTGCCCGAATCCACCCGCAATGCGCTGTTCCAGGCGTTGGGTGAACTCAAGCTTCAGGTGGTGGCCACCCGCTCGGAATCGGCCAAGGGCTAGCGCCTGCGACGAGACGCCCCGGGCGCTGAAAACCGTGCCCGGTTTGGCGCATAATTGCCGCCATGATTCCGGTATCTCTTCCTGGCGGTAATTTCTATGTGCTGATGGCGGCCTCGCTGGCTTGCCTGGCCACGTTGCTGACTTGGCTGGCGGTGTTGGCCACCACCCGCAGCGCCCGGCTATGGCTGGGCGACCACCGCCGCGTCGGCACCACGCTGATGACTTTCCTGGCACTTGTCGGCGCCATCTTTCCCTACCAGCAGTTCAGCCTGTGGTTTGCCGCCCAACGCGACGCCCAGGCCGACGCCGACCGCAAGACGACCTTGGCGCACGCGACCCGGCTGGCGGGCGTGGACATGCCGGCGGGCACCGTGCTCAGCCTGACGCGCCCCGGCGAACTGGCATCGTTCGACCGCGCCGTCTTCCCCGAGACGCAACCCGCGCCCGTCCTTGGCGTGAACGCCACGCAGCTGTTCCGCTACGCCGCCACGCCCAAGCAGCCCGAAACCCTGTCCGTCGAAATCGCCCGCGACCAGGCGCAGGAAGGCTGGCTATGCGCCCATGGCCATCGGCTTGAATTCGTGATGCAGGGCGGCCAGCCTCGCTTTTCCAGCTGCCATCTGGCGATAGGCAACACGCTGGACAAGCAGCCAGTACCTGCCGGCACCTGGCTGAAAGTCGACGAGGCCGCGCGCGGCACGCCGCTGGATACCGGCGCCACTGCCACTGCCAATGCCACGGCAAACGCCACTTCGCCGCGCTGGCTGCTGCGCACCGAGGGCAGCGACGCGCTCAATCTGCACCAGATGCCCCTATTGAAAGTGGACATGCGGCTGGACGCCCAGCGCCGGATGCTGAATTTTGAAGGCCTGCTGGCGCGCGAAGCGGTCCTGGGCAGCATGACCTACCCGCCCGGCACCCGCGTGCTGTCCGCCCCCCCTCGCCTGCCCGGCGCGCAACCGGGCGACCTGCTGTTTTCCCCGTCGCGGGGCCGCGCCGCGCGGCGCGAGGGCGGCGAGGAAGTCTCGGCAGGCAATTCGGTGCTGCAAGCGCCGGACGGCACCGTTCGCAGCGTGTTGAGCAACCGCGAAGCGGGCGTCCTGGACGTGGCCGCCATGCGGATGGCCCCCTGACAAACCCCTGCCGCAAAGCGGTGGGATAATACGAAGCTTTCCCCCACCCGCCGCCTGATATCTGGCGGCGATTCCGTCCTGCCTACTCAAGAGACGAAGTCATGGCCGTTAATTTGCAGATCCCCTCCGAGTCCGAAATTTTTCCTGTTGCCGGCGTTGAAATCGGCGTCACCGAGGCCGGCATCCGCAAAGCCAACCGACGTGACCTGACCGTGTTCCGTCTGGCCGAAGGCACGAGCGTGGCGGGCGTGTTCACGCGCAACCGCTTCTGCGCCGCCCCGGTGCAGGTCTGCCAGGCCCATCTGGCCGCTGGCGGCCCCATCAGCGCGCTGGTCATCAACACCGGCAACGCCAATGCCGGCACCGGCGAAGAAGGCCTGAAGAAAGCCAACGACACCTGCGACGCCCTGGGCAAGCTGCTGGGCGTGCCTGCCAGCCAGATCCTGCCGTTCTCCACCGGCGTCATCCTGGAGCCGCTGCCGCTTGACCGCCTGGTCGCCGGCCTGCCGGGCGCCATCGCCAACCTGGCGGCCGACCACTGGTCCAGCGCCGCCCACGGCATCATGACCACCGACACGCTGCCGAAGATCTCGTCGGCCAAAGTGCAGATCGACGGCAAGACCGTCACCTTCACCGGCATCAGCAAGGGCGCGGGCATGATCCGCCCGAACATGGCGACGATGCTCAGCTTCCTGGCCACCGATGCCGGCATCGCCCAGCCGCTGCTGCGCAAGCTGGCCGTCGAAATCGCCGATGCGTCGTTCAACCGCATCACCGTGGACGGCGACACGTCCACGAATGACTCGTTCATCATCGCCGCCACCGGCAAGTCGGGCGTGACGGTCAACAGCGAATCCGACGCCGCCTACGCCGCCGTGCGCACGGCATTGACCGCCGCCGCGCTGGAACTGGCCACGAAGATCGTGCGCGACGCCGAAGGCGCCACCAAGTTCATGACCATCCGCGTCGAAGAAGCCGGCACCACCGAAGAAGCGCTGAAGGTGGCTTATGCCGTGGCCCATTCGCCGCTGGTCAAGACCGCCTTCTTCGCGTCCGACCCCAACCTGGGCCGCATCCTGGCCGCCGTCGGCTACGCCGGCATCGACGATCTGGACGTGTCCAACATCCGCCTGTGGCTGGACGATGTGCTGGTGGCCAAGAACGGCGGCCGCAACCCCGACTACCAGGAAGCCGATGGCCAACGCGTGATGAAGCAGGCCGAGATTTCGGTGCGCATTGCGCTGGGCCGCGGCCAGGTGTCGGACACGGTCTACACCTGCGACTTCTCGCACGAGTACGTGTCGATCAACGCCGACTACCGTTCGTAATCCGCCATGAGCGCTAGCGAGTTCACGACCCTTATCCAGCGCGCCGAGCGCGTGCTGGCGCAGCTTGAAGCCTTTCTGCCGCCCGCCACGCCCGAGATCGACTGGAGCGCGCATGCGTTCCGTTGGCGCAAGCGGGGCGCGCGCGGCTGGCTGGATGCGGTGCGCCACGTGGCGCGCATCGACATGGAAGACCTTCAGCACATCGAGCGCCAGAAGGCCACCATCGACCGCAACACGGTCCAGTTCCTGGAACACAAGCCGGCCAACAACGTGCTGATGACCGGCGCGCGTGGCACCGGCAAGAGTTCGCTGGTGAAGGCCATGCTGGCCGCCTACGGCGAGCGCGGCCTGCGGCTGATCGAAGTCGACAAGTCTGACCTGGGCGACCTGGCCGACATCGTCGAGCTCGTCGCCGCGCGCCCCGAACGCTTCATCGTCTTCTGCGACGACCTGTCGTTTGAAGAAGGCGAACCGGGCTACAAGGCGCTGAAGTCGGTGCTGGATGGTTCGGTGTCGGCCTCAGGCGACAACGTGCTGATCTACGCCACGTCCAACCGGCGCCACCTGATGCCGGAATACATGAGCGAAAACTTGCAGGCCAAGCATCAGCCCGATGGCGAAATCCATCCGGGCGAGACGGTCGAAGAGAAGATCTCGCTGTCCGAGCGCTTCGGCCTGTGGCTGTCGTTCTACCCCTTCAAGCAAGACGACTATCTGGACATCGTCTACCACTGGCTGCGCGAGCTGGGTTGCCCGGAGGCGCACATCGCGCCGTCGCGCACCGAAGCGCTGCAATGGACGATCGAACGCGGTTCGCGTTCCGGCCGCGTGGCGTATCAGTTCGCACGCGATTGGGCGGCCCGCCATGTCTGAAAAAATCGTCGACGTTGCCGCCGGCCTGATCCTGCGCCCCGATGGCATGCTGCTGCTGGGCCAACGCCCCGAAGGCAAGCCGTGGTCGGGCTGGTGGGAATTGCCAGGCGGCAAGCTGGAGCCGGGTGAAACCGTGCTGCAAGCGCTGGCGCGCGAGTTGCAGGAAGAGCTGGGCATCCGCGTCACGCAATCGCGTCCGTGGGTGACTTATGTACACGTCTATCCGCACACCACCGTGCGCCTGGCGTTCTGCCATGTCACGGCGTGGGAAGGCGAGCCGCAAGGGCTTGAGAACCAGCGCCTGGAATGGGTCGACCCCGCCAACGCGGCGTCGGTCGGCGATCTGCTTCCCGCCACCCTGCCCCCATTGCGCTGGCTGCAACTGCCCACCACGTATGGCATCAGCTCGATCGGTTCACGCGCGGGTGTGGCTGCGTTTCTGGGCCGGCTGGACGCCGCGCTTGCGCGCGGCGTGAAGCTCGTGCAACTGCGTGAACCGCAATGGCCCGATGGTGCCGGCGCGGCATCGCTGCATGAAGTTTTTCAGCAAGTGGTGAAGCGCTGCCACGCCGCCGGCGCGCGCGTGTTGGTTAACAGCGCGCACCCCGCCGCATGGTGGAAAGAAGCGGACGGCGTGCACCTGCGCACGGCGGATGCGGCCCGTTTGCACGCACGGCCCGAATTGCCGGCTGGCGCGCTCGTTGGCGTGTCCGCGCACGACAACGCACAAGTCGTCCACGCCCGTGAAATCGGCGCCGACTTCGCCGTGTTGGGCCCGGTGCTGGACACGCCCAGCCACCCTGGCGCCGCGACGCTCGGCTGGGACGGCTTTGTCGAGGGTAATCGCGACGCGGGCATTCCCGTATTCGCGCTGGGTGGCCAGTCCACCACCACCGTGTCGCACGCACTACGGCACGGCGCGCACGGCATCGCGGGTATACGCGGCGTCATCTGACTGACCTGCGGGGCCGGAAGTCTGGCAAGATGTAAGACTTATCGGCCTCGCCGTCGGCTCCTCCGACGCCGCTCCGGTTCTGATAGCCGGGTGTCCCGCGTGACGGGCCACAACTGCTCTCTCGTCATGAAGGAACATGTCATGTCCCGCCGTGCGAATACCGAGCGCCAAATCCTCAACGCCCTTGAAGCCCAGATCCTGGAAACAGGCATGGGCGGAGTCGGCATCAACGCCATCGCCAAGCGCGCAGGCGTCAGCAAAGAACTGATCTACCGCTACTTTGACGGCATGCCGGGCCTGATGCTGGCATGGATGAAGGAACAGGATTTCTGGACTCGCAACCCGGGCCTGTTGGCCGCGGATGAATCCAGCCAACGCACGCCGGCCGATCTGATTCTGACCATGCTGCGCGCGCAGATCGAAACGCTGTCGGGCAATGAAACCCTGCGCGAAGTGCGCCGCTGGGAACTGATCGAACAAAACGACGTCACCGCAACGCTTGCCGAACGCCGCGAAAATGCCGCACGCGGCTTCATCGAGCGCGTTGACGAACTTGCGCCTGACGTAGACGTACCCGCCGTCGTGGGCGTGATATTGGCCGGAGTCGTGTACCTGACCTTGCGCGCCAAAACCGCCACGCATTTTCTGGGCTTGCCGCTGAATGAGCCGGAAGGCTGGGCGCGCATCGACAAAGCGCTGGAATACCTGGTGGCGCACGGTTTCCCGGATGCGCTCAATGCCGAAGCGTTATCGGCATTGGAAGCGCGCCGCCAAAGCAGCGCGGCGTCCGGCGAACCCGTCGTGTGACCCGCTGCGCGTTCAGTTCACGGGGGCTGTCGTCGAGGCGGGAGCAGGCGCCGCCTCGGCCTGCTGAACCGCCGGCAGGCCATCCCAACCCCCGCCCAACGCCACAATCAAATTCACGCTGGCGACCAGGCGCGTGCCCAACAGGCTCAGCGCGTTGCGCTCGCTGTTCAGCGCGGTGGCGTCCACCACCGCCACACTCAGATAATCCACCAGCCCGGCTTTGTATTGATTCTGGATCAAGCGCAACGATTCGCGCGCGGACTCCAGCGCGCGGCGCTGCACGACCTGTTCGTTCTCCATGACCCGCAGCTGGATCAGATAGTCTTCGACTTCACGCAAGCCCACCAACGCGGCTTGGCGGTAGGCGGCGGCTTGCGAGTCATAGGACGCGCGTGCCTGCTCGACTTGCGCCGCGCGCGCGCCGCCGTCGAAGATCGTCATCGCCAGCGCCGGCCCCAAGGACCAGAAGCGCGCGGGCGCGGTCAGCAGCTCGGCAAACTGGCCATTGCGAAAACCGCCATCGGCCGACAAGGTCAGCGACGGGAACCACGCGGCCTCGGCCACGCCGATCTGCGCATTGGCCGCCGCCGCACGGCGTTCAGCCGCCGCCACATCGGGACGGCGCTCCAGCAATTCAGACGGCAGGCCCACCGGAATCTGCGGCAGTTGCAGCGTGAAGACGGCGGGCGGCAGGCTGAAGTGCGACGGCGCCTGCCCCATCAGCACCGCAATCGCGTGCTCGTACTGGCCGCGCTGCCAGTCCAGGTCGATGGATTGGGCGCGCGTGCTTTCCACCTGCGTGCGCGCCACGGCGATATCGGCCTGGCCCGCCACGCCGACGGCATAGCGGTTCTGCGTCAGCTGCAATGACTTCTCGTACGCCGCCACCGTGGCATCCAGCAAGCGCTTTTGTTCATCCAGCACGCGCAGTTGCAGATAGGTCTGCACCAGCGCCGCCTGCGCGCTCAAGCGCGTGGCGGCCAGGTCGGCCAGGCTTGCCGCTGCGCTGGCTTCAGACGATTCGGTGCTGCGCCGCACGCGGCCCCACACGTCCAATTCCCAACTGACGCTGCCAGTCACGGTGTACTGGTTCGACACGTTGCTGCCGTTGGACACCGACGACGACCCGTTGCCGTTGCCGCTGCCCGCACGCGACATGCCGGCGCTTGCGCCCACCGTGGGGTAGAAGCCGGCACGCGCGGCGCGCACCAAACCCAGCGCCTGACGGTAATTCGCTTCGGCCTGGGCGATGGTTTGGTTTGACGTGTTCAAGCGGTCGACCAGCCCATTCAACGTGGCATCGTCATAGACGAGCCACCAGGCGCCGCGGTCTGCATCGTCGCGCGGTTGCGCGCGCTTCCAGCCTTCCACCTGATCCTGGCCCTGCGCCTCTTTATAGGACGCGCCCACATCGAGCTCGGGGCGTTGGTAGTCGGGGCCAACCGCGCAGGCGCCCAACAGCGCGCACAGCGCGATCGTGGCGGCGCTGCGGGGAAAGAAGGCGTTCAAAGGCGTGATGCGGATCATGTGTGTTCTATGGAATCAGGGGCGGCGTTCCGTGTGCCGCGCCCGCGCGCAGCCCAGAGACGGAAACGGTCCAGGTAGAGATAGACCACAGGCGTGGTGTACAGCGTGAGGATCTGGCTTAGCACCAGGCCGCCCACGATGGTAATGCCCAGCGGCTGGCGCATTTCAACGCCCGCGCCGGTAGCGATCACCAGCGGCAGCGCGCCGAAAATAGCGGCCATGGTCGTCATCATGATGGGGCGAAAACGCGTCAGGCACGCCTGGAAGATGGCGTCGCGCGGAGCCATGCCCTGGTTGCGCTCGGCATCCAGCGCAAAGTCCACCATCATGATGGCGTTCTTCTTGACGATGCCGATCAGCAGGAACACCCCGATCAGCGCAATCAGCGTGAAGTCATAGCGCACCAGCAGCAGCGCCAGCAACGCGCCCAAGCCGGCAGACGGCAGGGTCGACAGAATCGTCAGCGGATGCACAAAGCTTTCGTACAGGATGCCCAGCACGATATACATCGTGACCAGCGCCGCCAGAATCAGCCAGGGCTGCTGCGCCAAGGTCTGCTGCAAGGCGGCGGCCGTGCCTTGGAAGCCCGCCTGAATCTGATCCGACGGCAAGCCGATGCGCGCGACCGCGGCATCGATCGCGGCGGTGGCCTGCCCCAGCGATACGCCGGGCGCCAGGCTGAACGACACGGTATCGGCCACGAATAAGCCCTGGTGTTGCACGCTGAGCGGCGCGTTACCGTTTTCAAGCGTGGCGAAAGACAGCAAAGGCACGCGCGCGCCCGTCGACGTAATCACCTCGACCTGCTTCAGCGATTCAATATCTTCGGCGAACTTCGGCGCCAGCCCCAGCACCACGTGGTACTGGTTCAGCGGGCCGTACATCACCGACACCTGACGCTGGCTGAACGAGTTGTTCAGCACCGTTGAAATCGTGGACATGCTGACGCCTAAGCGCGTCGCGGCCTCGCGGTCGATCACCAGATTGATCTGGCGGCCCTTGTCCTCGACGTCGGTATCCACGTCGGTGATTTCGGGAATCTTGGCCATGGCCTGCTGCACCTTCGGCATCCACGTGCGCAGCAATTGCAGGTCGCCCGACATCAGCGTGTAGTCATACGAGCCCTGGCTTTGCCGCCCGCCTATGCGGATGTCTTGCTGCGACACCAGGAACATGCGCGCGCCCGGCATGTTTTGCAGCTTGCCGCGCAGGCGGTTGATGACGACATCGGCCGACACCTTGCGTTCTTCCAAGGGTTTCAGCTGGATCTGCATGAAGCTGCTGTTGCTGCCGCCACGCCCGCCCGCGTAGCCCGTCATGCTCTGCACCGCCGGGTCCGCCAGCACGATCTTGCGCAAGGCGTTGAGCTTCGGCACCGTGGCCTGGAACGACGTGCCCTGATCCACGCGGAAAAAACCCAGCAACTGGCCCGTGTCCTGCTGCGGGAAGAAGCCCTTGGGCACCACCATGTACAGGTAAACATTCAAGCCCACCGCCACGGCCAGAATCACCATCATCAGCCGGCCATGCGCCAGCGCCCAGCGCAGGCTGCGGCGGTAGCCATCCAGCATGGCTTCGAAGCCGCGTTCGGACCAGCGCGCCAGCCGTCCGGGCGGCTTCGGCTCTTTGGGTTCGGGCCGAAGCAGACGCGCGCACATCATCGGCGTCAAGGTCAGCGACACAACCAACGACACCATGATGGCGGCCGACAAGGTCACGGCGAATTCGCGGAACAAGCGCCCCACGACGCCGCCCATCAACAGAATGGGGATGAACACCGCCACCAGCGACAAGCTCATCGACAGCACAGTGAAGCCCACTTCACGCGAGCCGCGCAAGGCCGCGCGCATCGGGGACATGCCGCGCTCAACGTGCCGCATGATGTTCTCAAGCACCACGATGGCGTCGTCCACGACAAAGCCCGTGGCCACGATCAGCGCCATCAGCGAGATCGTGTTCAGCGTGAAGCCGCACAGGTACATGATGCAGAACGTGCCGATCAGCGACACCGGCACCGCCACGCTGGGAATGATGGCCGCCCGCCACCGCCGCAGAAACAGCAGCACGACCAACACCACCAGCCCCACGGCGATGATCAGCGTGAGCTCGGCCTCGTGCAGCGACGCCCGGATGCTGGGCGTGCGGTCTTGCGCCACGGTCATGTTCACATCGGCCGGCATCAGCGCTTGCAGCACCGGCAACTGGGCGCGCACGGCGTCCACGGCTTCGATGATGTTGGCGTCGGCCTGCCGGCGCACGATCATCAGGATGGCGTTGCGGTCGTTGTAGAAACCCGTCTGGTACAGGTCTTCAACCGAGTCTTCCACTGTGGCCACGTCCGACACGCGCACGGGCGCGCCGTCGTTCCACGCCACAATCAGTGGCCGGTACTGCTCGGCGCGGCTGAGCTGGTCGCTAACCATGATCTGCCAGTGGTAGCGGTCATTTTCCAGCACGCCCTTGGGCCGGTTCGCGTTGGCGTTGGAAAGCGTGGCGCGCAGTTGGTCCAGCGACACACCGCGGTTGGCCAGCGCCCCCGGCAGCACGGTCACGCGCACCGCCGGCAGCGAACTGCCGCCCACGGTGACCTCGCCCACCCCATCCACCTGCGCCAGCTTTTGCGCCACGATGGTGGACGCGATGTCGTATAGCTGGCCCTGGCTGAGCGTGTCGGACGTCAGCGCCAACGTCATGATGGGCGCGTCAGATGGATTGGACTTGTGATACGTGGGGTTGCTGCGCAGGCCGCTGGGCAACAGCGAACGTGCCGCGTTGATGGCGGCTTGCACGTCGCGCGCCGCACCGTTGATGTCGCGCGACAAATCGAATTGCAGCGTGACTCGGGTGGACCCCTGCGAGCTGCTGGACGTCATTTCCGTCACGCCCGCA
>Ga0213825_1002020_pt1 | contig 13242 bp, 12 predicted proteins | sample MC6MC0900MG_FD_179896 | JGI IMG/M metagenome (GOLD analysis project Ga0213825, IMG submission 179896) | Enriched soil aggregate microbial communities from Iowa State University, Ames, United States - MC6-MC0900-MG | ecosystem: Environmental > Terrestrial > Soil > Unclassified | place: USA: Iowa... | reverse complement strand
TGGGTAGAATTTGGAAAAGGTCAGGTTATAAAGCTGAAAATGTTCATAAACGAGGAGGATATCGGAATTGTTGATTATGATAACAATTCATTTTATAAAGTAGAAAATAAAGATTTGGCCAAGGCTTATTTAGAGCTTATTCTCAATGATGATGCTAAATTTGAAAGGTCAGGTTTAATCGTTATGCTAGTTATTTTTCTAGCTATCCAAATGCTTGGCGATAAACTAATGAGGAAAATGTTTAATATACCAAAGGAGTATGTCAATAGTCATCATAGACGTGCTGTTTGGGCTATTAAAATTTTGAATACCATGATGCTCATGGTGATCATAATTAAAGGGTGGATTTTATTTACTGTTATCATTGGAGGATATTTAGTTGTCAGCCTTTTCAGCTCTATTTTCATTGACTATTACTATGGTCGAGAGGAAAAAAGACATTATCTTTCCATTAGTTCGGCCATTGTTGGCTTGCTATCACTAATCCTATTTTTATTTTATATCAGTTAAATAACTTATAAACCTGAACCCGAATAATCTCGAGTTCAGGTATTTTTTTCTATCGTTTCAGTCTGAAGCATTAATTGATAAATACTCGAGATCATAAAGCTGGTAGCTAATCCGTAAAGCGTATTAAAGCTTAAACCAACACCAATGCCAATGATGATGGATAGCAGGATGACAAGCCAGCTATGCTTATGAATATGTCGATTCGTAAATAAAAGGATTAACACAAACGGTAGCATTGTAATGTGCAGAATGGCAAAAGAATAAATAACACCTAAAATCGTTAAATCGATAGATAAGAAACAGGTGAATAAAATAATCATCAGGCCAATCAAATAGAAATAATAGGGTCTTTTCGTCACAAAAAAACGTTTCGTTGCCCGCATGTCTACAAGCAAGGTTGTGACAATGGCTAATAGGACAATGACGAGAAAAGCAAATGTCAGAAAGCCTGGTTGTACTTCATATAAAAACGTAAAAATCAGTATTTGGAATTGGCCAAATGATCCGCTATATAGGGCAATCATTAAAATTGCCGTAAATGATAGCGTTAATAACGCTAAAATTACACCAGAGGAAAACAGACTGCTACGTACTTTTTTAGGTTTTATAAAGGCAATTAAATACCATGTTGATTTATCAAAAAATACTTGTCCTAAAACGGCTAGTTGAATAATGACATAGAACAGCAAAATTTCGCTATTTTTAAAATAAAATAAATAAGGGTGATATAAGCGAATACCCTCATATACTGTGCTTGCCCCATTTAGTACAAAGTAATAAATAGGGATAAAAATAAGTAATGAAAAAAGAGCAATAATAAATAAAATTTCCAACCATAGTATACTTTTCACTGACATGATGCGGTCAAGAAGTAAGATGCCGATTAAAAAGAAAAAAAGTGTAATAGGGACTGGAATATTTAACATAATTTCAGACAATACACTAATGCTTATTAATTGAATAAGCCAAAGTTCAATACCTGTTAACAAGTAAAATAGACGTATAACCTTTAAATTCATTCCAGACAATTTACGCTGTATGGTAAAGAGCAAAAAGCTTTGTGTATGCTGATTTTGTGTGTAATCGCTCTTATTCAGCAATGAGCCAAGTATGATAAACGAAATAGCTGTTCCTAGTGTATAACAAATGCCCGCCATAAAACCAAAAGAAATAAGGGCTGAAGGAGAGGACAATAATAAATTACCATTAATCCATCTCGCTAAAAGAATAATGACTCCTGCTGCTGTGCTTAAACTTGCAAATGGAACAAGCAATGAAAACTTCCTTAGCATACTATTAAAGACCTTTACTCATTTTAGAGGATTTATATTGACGTGGTGATTGATTATATTTTTTCTTAAACGCAACACTAAAATAGTGCTGACTATTAAAACCACAGCTCTCAGCAATTGCAGACATACTTGTGTCTAGATTTTCATTGATTTTCTTTACAGCCATTTCTAGGCGATAATTATTAATATATTCATTAATGCCAATAGACTGCTCCTCCAAAAATTTACGACTTAAATAGCTCGGATTCAAATGAATTTTTTCAGCAATAATATTGAGACTCAGTTTTTCATAATAGTTTTCATGAATATAGGAAAGTGCGCTTTGAATCGCATCATGGTTAGAACTCCACACCTTATATTTCTCCACAATAGCATCTAATTCACTTGCAATGACTGGTTTTGTAAGATAATCCTTTACCCCGATACGCAATGCTTGTTGGGCATATTCAAAGGTTTGATAAGCTGTTACCATGATGATGTCTACCTCATAAAGCGCTTTTAATTCCTTGCTCAACGTGATTCCATCTTTCCCAGGCATTTGAATATCCAAAAAGGCGATAGTCATACGGTGCTTCTTAGCTAATTGCAGAGCTTGTGAGGCATCTTGGGCAGTATGGAAGGTCCAATTCGGAAAATGTGGCTTTAATAAATAAATCATTTGCTCAAGCTCTAATGGCTCATCATCTGCGATTAAAATATTCATGGCGAGATACTCCTTTCTCCTTCCAGTTGATAGAATGCCTAAGCGGGAACATGGATGGTAACAGTGTAATGCTGTTCATTGTTTTGAATCGAGAATAAAATATTTTCGAGCCCATAAATGAGCTCAAGCCGTTTTCTAATATTTTCGAGCCCATAACCTTGCTGTAGTTCGTCTACTACCTGTTCAGTAGTCATTTCTATTTTTTCTAAAGGCTGTGTATTTTTAATTTCAATTAATAAGCTATTATCCATTTTTTTGATTGTAATGGATAGCTCTGCAGGTCCTATATGTTTTTCAAAGCTATGTTTATAGGCATTTTCAATAATAGTCTGCAGAATAAAAGGTGGTATTTGGACGGATAGTGCTTCATCATCAACATATTTATTTACAGTCAAACGATGGCCAAATCGCAATTGTTGAATATTTAAATAACTATCGACAAATTGTATCTCGTTCTTTAACGCAATTAACACCTCATGATTATTGTATTTAAATTTAAAAAATGTTGCCAAAGCCTCAATGCCCGCAACCAAATCTTCCTTACGATTGATGCGAGCTAGGCTTAATAATGAATTTAATGCATTAAAAAAGAAATGTGGCTGTATTTGCTGATTCAACTGGAGAATATTTGCTCTTTGTAAATCCTGCTCAAGCTCTAAATTTCTTTTTTCCTCCTCAAGGCTATCGATTTGCTTTTCGAAAATAAATATAAAAGTAAGCAGAAAAGCTCCAATAATTGGAGCAATTACACATAGGAGAATATATATGTTGAAGGTTTCTGGTTGTAACATAATGACCTCTCCGTTTATTTTGTAAGTGTAAGATACATTAAACTAAATTTTCTGCGAAATGGCAAGCTACCTTATGTGTTGCAGTGATCGCTCGTAGTGCTGGCACTTCTGCTTTACATTTATCCGTTGCGAATGGGCAACGTGTGTGAAAGCTACAGCCAGTAGGGGGACTAAGAGGTGATGGTAGGTCACCTTTTAAAATAATACGCTCCTTACGATACTGCTTATCAATAACAGGTATAGAAGAAAACAGTGCTTTTGTATAAGGATGATGTGGCTGAGTAAAAAGGGAATGCTTATCAGCAATTTCTACGACCTTTCCAAGATACATCACCATAATACGGTCTGAAATATGTCGAACAACACTTAAATCGTGTGAGATAAATAAAAAGGTTAAATCTAAATCTCTTTGTAGTTGTTTTAGTAAATTTAGTATTTGAGCTTGAATGGAAACATCTAGGGCAGAAACAGACTCATCACAAATAATAATTTTAGGATTAACAGCAAGGGCTCTGGCAATACCAATCCGCTGACGCTGACCACCCGAAAATTCATGTGGATAACGCTCTAAGTATTCAGGACGTAACCCAACAAGAGACATTAATTCAATCATGCGTGCTTCTTGATGCTCAGGTGGTACAATTTTTTGAATAGACATGGCCTCTGTTAACATTTTACGAATGGTTCTTCGTGGGTTAAGGGACGCATAGGGATCTTGGAAAATAATTTGAATGTCCTTGCGTGCAGCACGAAGCTCTTTTTTGTTCATATTCACTAAATTTTTACCGAATAATAATACCTCTCCAGCAGTAGGCTCATCTAATCTTAAAATAGAACGACCAGTAGTTGATTTTCCGCAGCCAGATTCTCCAACAATACTGAGCGTCTCACCAGGCATGATGTCGAAAGACACCCCATCCACAGCTTTTACAACCTGCTGTGGACCGAAGAGCTTTTCTTTTTTTAAGAAAAAATGCTGCTTTAAATCATTTACTTGTAATAGTGGTTGTGTATGTTGCGCTGTTGTCATACTGTCAGCTCCTTCATAAGTGTTTCTCCTTGCCATTCATTACTGTACATCCAGCATCTTACCTTTTTTCCTTGCTCAACAGTCAAAAGCTCAGGCTGTTGTTCACGACATAAATCTGTAGCAAATGGGCAACGTTCTGCATAACGGCAGCCAATTGGATAATTATAGGGACTTGGGACAGTTCCGTGAATAGTAGATAATTCTTCTTGGTCTTCATATAGCTTTGGTAATGATTGAATTAATCCATTTGTATAAGGGTGTAGCGGTTTTTCAAAAAGACTTTCTGTTGTGCCTTCTTCTACAACCTGTCCCGCATACATAACAGCAATCTTATCGCAGATTTCTGCTACAACACCAAGGTCATGGGTAATGAAGATAATGCTCATGCCTAGTTGTTTTTGCAGGTTTTGAATAATATCAATAATTTGAGCTTGAATAGTTACATCAAGGGCAGTTGTCGGTTCGTCAGCAATTAACACATCTGGTGTACACGCTAGTGCCATGGCAATCATAATGCGCTGTCGCATCCCACCACTTAACTGATAAGGCTCCTGCTTCGCTCTTTTTTCGGGTGCAGGAATCCCAACTAGGCGAATCATATCGACAGCCTTTTGCCATGCTTCTTTACGTGATAAGCCTTGATGCAATCGAATGGATTCAGCAATTTGCTCTCCAACGGATAATACAGGGTTTAAGCTTGTCATAGGCTCTTGGAAAATCATCGAGATTTTATTGCCCCGAATTTTGCGTAGCTCTTCATCTGAGAGCTTCAAAATGTCTGTATTATTTAATAAAATTTCGCCATTGATGATTTTACCAGGAGGCGATGGTACTAAACGAAGTAATGACAGGGAAGTCATGGATTTTCCACAACCAGATTCACCAACAATGCCCAGTGTTTCTCCTTTTTGAAGAGTAAATGATACCCCATCGACAGCTTTGGCAACCCCTTCACTCGAATAAAAATAGGTTTGTAAATTTTTTACTTCCAACACGGTTTCTTGTTTCATCCGTTTTTCCCCTCCTTAGTTTAAATCCATTCGTTTATTAAAGAATCGGTACAATATGTCTACAAAAAGATTAATGAAAACAAATATTAATGAGGCAACAAGAACGCCACCTTGTACGACTGGTATATCACGTGTTCGAATGGCATCTACAATCATTCGTCCTAATCCGTTTACAGCGAAAACCGATTCAACTAAAACTGTTCCGCCAAGTAAACTACCAAACTGTAAGCCTACTACTGTAATAACTGGAATCAAGGCATTGCGTAATGCGTGCTTTAAAATGATGATGTATCCTTTTAAGCCTTTTGCTTTCGCTGTTCGTATATAGTCTTGGTTTACAACCTCTAACATACTAGAGCGAGTCATACGAGCGACGATGGCAGCTCCACCAGCACCAAGTGTGACAGCTGGTAGAATAATATGTTTGGCACTATCCCAGCCTGCTACAGGAAGCCAGTGTAACTGTACAGAGAATACATACATTAATAAAATTCCTAACCAGAAGCTTGGAAGGGAAATCCCTAATAAAGCGACAACCATTAATCCTACATCCATCAAAGAATAAGGACGGATAGCGGAGATAATACCCGCAATAAGCCCCAGAACAATGGTGATTAAAATACTATAAAAGGCTAGCTCTATGGTAATCGGTAATCGGGAGGTAATTTCCTCGAATACTGGTTGATTATTTTTTAAAGAGTTACCCATATCTCCTTGTAGAAGATTTTTAATATAGTCTGTATATTGAACTGCTAATGGTTTATTGAGCCCTAAATTTTCACGTAATTCTGCAACCGTTTCTTGAGAAGCTCCTTCTCCTGCTAAAATAATCGCTGGGTCTCCGGGAATCATCTGCATAATTAGAAAAACAACAAGCGTTACACCAAGTGTTACAGGAATAATTTGAGCTAGTCGTTTTAAGATAAATAATGTCATGTGTCTTCTCTCCTTTAATTTTTCATTCTTGGGTCTAGCGCATCGCGTAAACCGTCACCAAATAAGTTAAAGCCTAATACAAGTATAGAAATCATAATACCTGGGAATAGCGCCATATAAGGAGCGGTAAATAGGAAATCTCGTCCGTTAGAAAGCATGGCACCCCATTCAGGAGATGGTGGCTGAGCACCTAAACCTAAGAATGATAGTCCTGCTGCAGATAGAATAGCGGTTGCTAAGCGCATAGATGCTTGTACAATAATAGGTGATAAAATATTTGGAAAAATATGCTTAATTAAAATCGTCATATCATTTGCTCCAAGTGTTTTGACAGCATCGATATATTCTAATTTTTTAACCTCCATTGTTGAGCCACGTACAATACGAGCAAACATAGGAATAGAGAAAAAACCAACAGCAATTGTGACATTGATAAGGCTCGGCCCCAATGCACTAACAATCGCTAAAGCTAGCAAAATACCTGGGAACGCAAGCATGATATCTAAAATTCGACTAATAATAGAATCAACCCATCTGCCATAATAGCCAGCAATAAGACCTAAGAAAGTGCCAATTGTACCACCGAATAAAACAGCTGAAATACCAACACCAATTGATAAACGTGATCCATATAAAATTCGACTTAAAATATCTCGCCCTTTGTCATCCGTTCCCATTAGATGTTCAACGCTTGGTCCTTGTAATTTTTGATCTAATTGTACGTCGTAGGGATCGTAAGGGGCTAAAATGGGCCCGATAAGAAACATCAATATATATAGAAGAATGATGATGCCTCCTACGACAGCTGCTTTATTCTTTTTGATTTTGTTTAGGAAAGAAACAAGATTCTTTTTTCTAGATGCCTTGCGTGCATTTACTAAAACAGAATGATCAATAGTAGTTGTTACTTTATTCATATCGAATACTCCTTTTCTATTTGATTTGATTTCAATTTAGTGAAAAGCGTAAAGAATGTAAATATTTTATGGCTTATTAGTCAGAAAATTTAAAAAACACGTAAAAATTTTAAAAAACAAGTGAATTTTATTTCTTTATAATTCGAAATGTAAGGAACAAATCACACAAGGAGGAAATGTTGATGAAGAAAATGAAGTTGTTTTTATTCATGGCACTAATAACTGTACTTATTCTGCAAGCCTGCTCTACTGCTAGCAATAATAGTACAGAAGGTTCCAAAGAGGGATCAAAAAGCGTAGGAGGAGAATTAGTTGTTCTAAGAGCAGCAGATGCAACAAGTCTTGATCCTCACTTTATTACAGATATTCCATCAGCAAATATTATTCATGGCAAGGTATATGAAACACTTGTCGCTTTTGATAGAGATCGTAAAATTGTTCCATTACTTGCAAAAGAGTGGGAGCAAAAAGATGAAGTCACTTGGACATTTACATTAAATGAAGGCATTAAATTCCATGATGGAGCAGATTTTAATGCAGAGGCTGTAAAAGCGACATTTGACCGAATTCTAGATCCTGCAACTGGATCACCACAGCGTGATAAATTATCTATGATTAGTGAAGTAGTGGTAGATGATGAATATGTTGTAACGTTGAAATTAAAAGAACCATATGCTCCGCTTCTATCTATTTTAGCCAGTCAAGAGGGTAGCATGATGAGCCCGAAAGCGATTGCTGAAGCAGCGGACGAATTAGCAACTCATCCAGTAGGGACAGGCCCATTTGTATTTGAAACTTGGAAATCTGGTCAAGAAATCACTTTAATTTCGAATAAAGATTATTGGGGGACTGTACCGAAAGTAGATAAAGTAACATTTAAAGTTGTACCAGAGGATTCTACTCGTCTAGCAATGATTGAAAGTGGAGAAGCACATATTGCTGAACAAGTACCTGTAACAGAGATTGATCGTATTGAAAATTCTTCAACGATGAATTTATTCCGTGCAGAAGGACTAGCAGTAGAATTTATCGGATTCAATGTGAAAGATACGTTATTATCTGATGTAAAAGTACGTCAAGCTATTAGCTATGCTGTCGACCGTGAAGCAATTATTAGCGGTATTTATGATAATGTAGGAACACTTGCAAATTCTGCAATGAGTCCAAAAATTATTGGATATTCTAGTGAAACGAAACCGTATGACTATGATGTAGTGAAGGCTAAAGAATTGTTAAAAGAAGCTGGCGTTCAAGAGGGAACAAAAGTTAAATTACTGACAAGTGACCGTAAAGAGCGTATCAACATGGCGGAGGTTATTCAATCTCAATTAAAAGGAATCGGATTAGATGTTGATATTCAAGTAATGGAATATGGTGCATTTATTTCTGAAATTACGAAAGAACAGCATCAAATCTTTATTAGTGGTTGGGGTAATGCAACGGGTGATGCTGATTATAACCAATACAATCTATTCCACACTGCATCTATGGGGCCTCCAGGAAACCATTTCTACTATTCAAATCCAGAAGTAGACAAGCTAATTGAGCAAGGGCGTTCTGAAGCAAACCAAGAGGCACGTAATGAAATCTACAAAAAAGCAATGCAAATCGAGTTAGACGAAGCTGTGTATATTCCAGTGCGTAACTATGAGCATTTAGCAGTTTACAGCAATGCTGTAAAAGGTTTCTGGTTAGATGCATCTAACTACACGATGATCAGTGGCGTTGAAATTGTAGAGTAATCAAATTTGGTGATAGACGAAAAAATACCAATTGGGAGGAAACTATGAGTAAACTATTGCTGAAAAATGTGAGATTAGAAGAAGCATATGAGCGCGAAAATGAACACATTGTTGCTACTCGTACAGGTATTTATGATGTTCTAATCGAAGATGGACATGTTCAACAAGTAGATAAGGATATAGTGGCTGATGAAGATGTAGAAGTAATAGATGCACAACAGCAACTATTAGTCCCTTCATTCCGTGAAATGCATATTCATATTGATAAAACGTATTTCGGCGGAGAATGGCAGGCACCAAGACCCATTACTAAAGGGATTTTAACACGCATTGAAGAAGAAAGAACACTACTACCTAAACAATTGCCGACAGCTGCTTATCGAGCTGAGGAAATGGTGAAGTGGCTCATTTCCCAAGGACACACACATATTCGTTCACATTGTAATGTTGACCCACAAATTGGGACAAAGCATATTGAAATTACAAAACAAGTTTTAGCAAACTATCAAGATCAAATCACCTATGATATTGTAGCCTTTCCACAGCATGGCTTATTACGCTCCAATGTAGAGGGACTAATCCGTGAGGCAATGGCGATGGGAGCAACGCTTGTTGGAGGCGTTGACCCATCCATTGTAGATCGCAATATCGAAAAGTCATTGCAAACAACGATGGGTATTGCACAAGACTATAATGCAGGGATCGATATTCATATTCACACAGCGAACACACTAGGCGAATTTGAATTTTATAAACTGATTGAGTTAACGAAACAGGCGAAAAAAGAAGGTCAAGTCACAATTAGCCATGCGATGGCACTTGCTGATTTAGAACAGTCACGGTTAGAAAATTTAGTTCAAGCCATGGCTGAGGTACAAATGGATGTAACAACAACTGTACCAATCGATTTGAACCGTTCGACAATACCAATTCCTTATCTTTATAACAATGGTGTAAAGGTATCTGTGGGACATGATAGCTTAACAGATCATTGGTCACCATATGGTACTGGTAATACGATTATGAAATTAAATGTCATGGCGGAGAGATTCCGTTTTATTGATGAATATTCATTAAGTCGAGCTTGGAAATACGCCTCTGGCGGTATCACACCATTGAATGATGTAGGAGAACGTGTTTGGCCACAAGTTGGTGATAAAGCGAATATGCTGTTAGTGGATGGCGTGAGCACTGCCCATGTGATAGCAAGAAGATGCCCAATTACTACGGTCATTTCACAAGGCAAAATGATTCACCAACAGGATGTAGGAGAGTTGAAAGGAGAATTCAGATGAAGCACTGGCTTACAAATGTTCTACTTGAAACAGGAGAATATCTAAAGGAAAATGATACAGTTGGAACGAAAGTGGAGCTTTTTCACCTTGAAATTACAGATGGCTTCATTTCGCAAATTGTACCCGCAACAGACGCAATCGATTCTCAAAACGAAGTCACAGATATGAAAGGGAAGCTGCTATTACCTGCCTTTAAGGAAATGCATAATCATTTAGATAAAACATACTTATCTTTACCGTGGAAGGCTTGTGTGCCCGTAAAGAATTTAAAGGAACGACTTGATCGTGAAGCACAAGAGTTATCCGTACTTGCTACAACAGGTAAACAACGTGCGGCTGCAATGATTGAAAAAATCCTTAAGAATGGTGCGAATCATATTCGTACACATGTCAATATCGATCCATACATTGGATTAAAAAATTTAGAAGGTGTACTAGCGGCATTGGACGATTATAAAGATGTCGTGACATCCGAAGTCATTGCCTTTCCACAGCATGGTCTACTAAGAGATGATGTCCCTAAATTATTGCGTGAAGCTTTACGCAATGGAGCGACGATGATTGGCGGCCTAGATCCAGCTGGCATCGATAACTCGATCGAGCCTTCTCTTTATGAAGTGATGGATATTGCACAGGAATTTAATGTTGATGTCGATATTCATTTACATGATGGTGGACATGTTGGGTATTATACAATCGATAAATGGATAGACATCGTGGAGGATGCCAAATATCAGGGGAGAACGGCAATAAGTCATGCCTTTTCACTTGGTGATGTATCAATCATGGAGCAACATAAAATTGCAGATCGTTTAGCACAACAACAAGTAAAAATAATGTCAACGGTGCCATTTGATTTGCGACGATTAATTCCACCGATTGAATTGCTAACAGAGCACGGCGTGGATGTCCATTTTGGTTGTGACGGCTTTTATGATTCTTGGAGTCCTAATGGCTCAGGAGATATTTTAGAAAAAGCGACTACTTTTGCAGATATTTCTCGTAAACTTGACGAACGCTCTATTCGACAAACATTAAAATATATTACAAGTGGTGTCACGCCATTAGATGCAAATGGTCAGAAGGTTTGGCCGAATGTGAAGGACGAAGCAAGTTTTGTATTCTTTGACGCAGTATCAAGCGCGGAAGTTATTGCACGTAAACCATCCAACCGAGTGGTTATGTCTAAAGGAAAGTTTATCAATTAAGCATAAATCTAAATCCCCCTTATTTAGATAACATAGCAAACTAGAAATTTTCTAGTTTGCTATACTTATGTTTTAATAGAAAAGATGAATAAAGGAAAGGGAAGTAGATTTGCCATTACTTATGTAGAAATCTCTTTATTTGCGGGTGCGATAAAATATGAAACAACTAACAATCTATATGATTTTATTTAGCTGTGTATTTTTTTGGGCCAGTAACTTCATTATTGGCTCTATTTTAATTGAACATTGGGATCCTTTAACAGTTGCCATTTTTAGATTGATTGTCATTGTTCTCTTTTTAGGGGGGATTAGTTGGAAAGCAATCTACCGAACAACATTTACAAGAAATGATTTATTGTTATTGATCCTTGCAGGAATACTGGGCGTTTCCATTAATCACTATAGCTTTTATGCTAGTCTCCAGCACACTTCTCCTATCACTGCGGCTTTAATATTAGCCTGTGCACCGATTGTCACATCTCTGCTGAATAAAATGATCTATCATGAATCACGTAACGGCATATTTTGGCTAGGTGCAATACTTTCATTTGTTGGTGTTGGCCTCATCATTACAAAAGGGGCACTTATCACCATTTCAATCGGTAAGGGTGAGGTGCTGAGCTTAATTACAATGCTAAGCTTTGCTTTGTTCCTCATTATTGTCAATCATCTTAGTCTGAAAATGTCAGCCCAGTCGATTACGTTCTATACAAATTTAATAGGTTTACTGGTGCTTGTGCCGTTTTCATTTACTATTTTGCCGCAGACGAATTGGCAAGTTGCAATACCCTACTGGTTTTTGCTCATTTTATCAGCGATTATTATTCATGGGGTAAGCAATTTAATATGGAATCAAAAAATGAAAGAGGTCGGCTCAACAAATGCGTCGTTGTTGTTAAACTTTGAGCCAGCTATAGCCATGCTATTGAGTGCTGTATTTTTAAAACAATTCCCTACAAGTGTTCAAATATATGGCTCTTTATTAATTTTAGTAGGAATTTTGTTGTGTATTTATTATAAAGAAATTAAAATTTTGCTTTTGCTAAAAAGAAAAATAAATTAAAAAAAGCACTTTTCTGTACAGTATGTTAGAAATGATTTCTGGCATGCTGTTTTTTGTAGATTGTATGTATTGTTTTTGTGCAAAAATAATATTACTTCAAAAAAATCTCCTTTTAGAATATTTCCATCATGTAGAAGCAATTGATACTGAGTTAATAGAATTTTATCTCTTATTCTTTGTAGAGAAAATATATATTTGGATAATAAAAATCTTTAGGTATTGAAAGCATTTTATAAAATATGCATTCACTGTATTGTAAAAAAATTATTTTTTTATTAATTTAAGTAAACATAAATCAGTTTATAAAAAATGCTAGGTATTTATAAATATAAAAATTTTGTCTATTACATTTATAAAATGCTCTTTTGTTCTATAAATTTCTACATACTATTGATTTGGTGTGCTTCTTTTTATGAGAGATACTCATAATGATTCTGCTGGTAAAATAAGACGTATACATTTAGCGAATGTGAAAATATGCACAATTTTAATTATATTAATATAATTAATTGGTGTTTAAAGAATAGAGTAGAAAAGTAATATTAGCTAAATGGTGTTATGTTTTTTGTAAGAAATACGTAGTTATACTTAGAGACTGTAAGGTTTTTGAGACAGAATATATTAATGAAAATGAGAAAAACTTTTTGGAGAAATAATATTTTTTAGAAAAACATCTTGCATTTGAATAATTCTAAGTGGTAAATTGTTTTACATGGACGTTCATAGAATTTTCACAGGTAGCAAA
>Ga0213825_1002018_pt1 | contig 13248 bp, 12 predicted proteins | sample MC6MC0900MG_FD_179896 | JGI IMG/M metagenome (GOLD analysis project Ga0213825, IMG submission 179896) | Enriched soil aggregate microbial communities from Iowa State University, Ames, United States - MC6-MC0900-MG | ecosystem: Environmental > Terrestrial > Soil > Unclassified | place: USA: Iowa... | reverse complement strand
ATGATGAATTAGATGAAATTAGAATAAAAGCAAAGCATCTGTTGAAACAGTATGATGAACATAAATTATTAGAAAATGATATAGATTTGAGGAAAAAGTATTTTAATTCTTCTTTCATGAGTTTACAAATGCTCATGTATAGATTACAAAATGTATCAAATAATGATGAATTTGAAAATGATTACTTGGCAGGAAAATATACAACATCAGGAACTGGAGATTGTTATACAGAGTATTTTTTAATTAAGAATTTGAAACCTTAACATAAAATGATACCAATTGATAGATATATTATAGAACTAGCAAGGTATTCGAACATAGTTTGTAATATGTGGTTCACTCTATTCGAGAGATGTTAAAAACTCTAATCCTTAGTTGTTCTAATTTGAGCTATTGCTATGTTGACGAAATTGATTTCCTGAAAATTAACTAAATACGAATTGTAAAAATCTCTGTAGGTTGCAGGGATTTTTTTGTTTCTATATACTTTGAGATTTCAAAGCTTTGAAAATTGCGGAAAAATTAAAATAGAGGGAGGTATATCAAAATAATATTGTAATTGATTTGATAAATTAGTTGAAATACTTCCAAATAGTACCGTATACTTTTCTTCAATGAGATAATAGTCTTATTGATTCACTTGTGTAAAATAGCCTATTTTAAATAGATACTATAAACAATATTTTTATATTTATTCTATTATTGAGGTGATTATTCTTGGAGGGAAAAATGGATATCAAGTTTGGTAAGGAACTATTAAAAGAGGTTGATGTTGTAGTAAAGAAAGTTCTTGATAAAAAATTTACTAATCCAAAATATCCAAAAGATTTTGATATAGAAGATTACGTAATCTTAGGATTATTTGATGGCATTGTATCAAGATTTGATTCTATTTTATATTTAGCAGAAGCGGATAAATTTTTTGGAATAGAGGCAATTGCAAGAGGAATTTTAGAGGCACATGCGTATTTAATCTATATTTTAGAAAAAGATACTGTTAAAAGGTCTAAAGCTTATTTTTATTCTGTTAAGAAAAAAGAATTAGATATATATAATGGAATAATTGCAGAAGATGTAGAAGGCATAGAATTAAGAAGGTTTTTAAATATTTCTAAAGAGAAATTTATAGAAGAATTTGAGGATAAAGCAAATGAAATGCATGAAAAAATCATCAAACATATAGGTATAAAAAAGAAAAACTGGTATCAAAGTGAGAAGGGGAATAATAACTTCAGAGAGTTGTGTGAATCATTAGGATTAGGTGAAGAGCATTATCTTCTGTTTAAGTTGTTCTCCACAGAAACACATGCTAAAGATGGTGGTAAACAATTTGTATTTGAAGAAGCGGACGAAGGAATTTCATCTATTTATATAATAGAAAAAAATATTGAACATGTGATTACTTATTGCTCTTTAACCTTAATTGAATTGACTAGAAAATTATACAAATACTACGGTTTGGATAGAGAGAGAAAATTATTCAATCAAAAAATAGAATTTAAATACAAATTTAAAGGAGGGATTAAACTTAAAGGGAATTATTAACGTAATATTGAGAGAATGGAGAAATGAAATAATGGTTATTTAGCCCGAATTAATTTTGATGACGATTTAAACATTACTTATCTTAGGGAGGAATAGCTTAATGGCAATGGGAGAATTATTATATGAGTTGATTGATACGGAAAATCCTTTAGAGGCTATGGCGGCTTGGAAGATTTATGGGGACCTAACAAAAGACTTTAGATTAATCATGACAATGGAGAATTATGAAAAAGATATTTATCCTGAAGGGCTTACTAATATTTTGAATCAAGAAAATACTGATTTTGTTCCCTATTTTCAATCAGAAAAAATATTTTTTTTAGATGATAATATTATGAATGATATGTTGGAATTACCGGAAACGCACATTAAATATGATTATTCAATAATGCTAGATACAAATTATACAAGCTACATTGAAGACTTTTTAAATCAACAAAACAAGCCTAATTTCCCGCAAGAAAGTATTTATAGAACTATAGATATCATGCTAAAAAATAATTTCAATTATGATTATACATTTTACTTAATTGAGAATTACCAGAATCTATTTCTAGCTGGTGAACAAGAATTTTCGGTTACCAATAAAAGTCATTTAGCTTTATATAAAAATTTATACCATTTAGAACTTTTTAAAAGTATTGACTCACAAATATATTTAAATGAAAGAAAAATTGAGTTTCAAATTACTCCTAATGAGGCTCAATTAAAAACAGACCATCTAATTAAGAGTGTTTATAAAGAAAGTAATGGTTTGAAAATATTTATAGAAGCTCATAAAAATATTAAACTGCTCTTAATTGGGATATGGCAAATTCAATTTGAAAGTAAAGCAAGCCCTAAAAACAAAATGAAAAAACTTATTAATTACATGGTAGAGAAAGTAGGTATCTACTACGAAAGAGAGATGATTCTTGCTTACAAATATTTCAAAAATCCCAAATCTGTAGGGATGCTTAATAAAATTAACAAAGGTGGGAAACAGACGGATTTGATACGAAAAATTGAAAATATAGTATGGGATTTTTTGGTTCCGAGGGTCATGGAATTTTCTATTGCGGCTAATAAAAAGAATTCTTATTTTATACCATTGTTTTTATCACATGATAAAAAGCTAAAAGAACTCATAGCTTTGTTTAAGATTAGGGGTTTTATATTCCATAGAGAAACTTTTGAATTTTATCCAATCCCCGAAATAAATAATACTAGATTTTTTGAAGAAGAGGGATTAATAAAAGAAATTGAGGATATTCAAAATCAAGATACTGAGCTAAGAAGAAAAGAAGTAAGAGAGTATAATATAAATACCCATTTTGAGATAATAAATGTAGAGTTTGACAAGTTAGCAAAGATTCTTAATTCATAATGACTTCTTTGTTTATTTTGAGTGATTGACGCATAACATTGTTTAAATGTTCACGAAATATCTAATATTCTTAGTGGAGATTTTCGTTAGGCTGAAATGAAAGGAATTATTTAATTCCTTTTAGTTTTGAATTGGGATATTTTACATAATAGATGTGAAATTCTCTAAGAAGTAACGATTATAAGGAGGAAGTGATGAATCTATCTTTTCTTAAAAGTAATTTTTTTATATCGGTTATGTTGGCATTAGTAGCTATTTCAAACCCATTGTACTCAATTAGTGAACCATCGTTTTTCATATTAAGTAGTTTGGTCATATTAGTATCTTTGATATATTGTGATATCGTTAATTTTAAAGTTGAATTTAATAACATAAGTGATTGGGGAGCATATAAGCTTACTATCCCTTGGTTACAAATAGTATTTTTCTTCCTTGTGATTTTAATTATTACATATTTGATTGCTGATACAAAGTATAATCAGTCAGTTGCTTTAATAATATTCATTTGTTGGTTAATAGCCTTAATAATGCTTTACGGTATATGTAGGAATATATTGTCTTTAGTTTTAAAAATTAAACAACTTGCAACAGAAGCGAATGCTTTAAATTTAAAGGCTGTTGCATTTATTTGTTTTGGTATTATTTTTATTTCCATTGCACCTGATTTAGTCTTTTCATTTATATATAGTTTGTTTTTTGCTCCAATTGAAAATGTTGATGATTTGAGTATCTTAGAGAGTTTTTATTTAAGTATAATTATCTCAAATACTTTACCGATTGGTCCAAAATATACAGAATATATCTCGATTATTGGTGAGCATACATATATATATTTATTTCAAATACTACAGGTTATTATAAATAAAATAATTAACTTGTTTGTAATTGGTATAATTTTGAACTACCTATTTTTAGTCATTAACAGTAAACGGGCTTAATATTTGTAATGAGATATAGAAAATCCAGAGTGTTATTTTACTAAAAGAAGTAACTAATTAAAAAATATTACAAATCTCTGTGAATGTCATAGAGATTTTTGTTTGTTTAATATTTTATTTATAATAGTAGGAATTGTTATCTAATGTATGCTTTTAGTAATTAGCATACATATGAAATGTTGATATGAAGCCGTTCTTATATTGATACTCTATTGAATGTATGGTAATATCGAAATATTTAAAATAGCATACATAATAGAGGTGGTAAAATAATGGCTAATTTGAATGAAAAGAAAGGCATGTTAATTGATGTACAACCCATAAAAAATAAACGAGAAATTAATGAATTAATCGAAGCGTTAGGAATGTCACAAAATGGATTACGTGACCAGCTATTATTTAAATTAGGTGTTTCAACAGGGTTGCGCTGTGGCGACTTAGTGGCTTTGAAAGTGGAACAAGTGAAAGGCAAATCTTCATTCAAGATTCGTGAAGGTAAAACGAAGAAGGAAAGAACTGTTTATTTAAACAACTTAATGGCTAATATTGCAGATTATATTGAAACACTGCCAGCCGATGCTATTTATTTGTTCCCTAGTCGCAAAGGTGTTAGCCACATCACAACGACACAAGCATATCGCATTATTGCTAAAGCTGGTGATATGATAGGCAACCACTCAATAGGAACACATACAATGCGTAAAACATTCGGTTACACGTACTATCAAGCAACTAAGGATGTAGCTACGCTTATGGAAATCTTCAATCACTCATCACAAAAGACTACATTGCGTTATATAGGAATTACAGAGGAATCAATTGAAAATAATATAAAAAGTATTTCGTTCTTTTAATGGTTAATATATAAAGTATTGATTAACTATATTTTACCAATATATGAATATAAGGTTGGGATTAAGTGGGGATTGAAAAAATTATATTACTTGGAATAGGAGCTGTATGCCTCTATCTTGTCTTAAATAAAAAATATAAGCTGAAAGAGAATTTTAGTAATATTATATTTACAATATTCCTTATTGATGTATATTTTTTTGCAGTTCTTGAAGTTAAAGAACCCAGCGAATACATGTTGAAAAACAGCGATTTTGTAAATTATCTTTCATTCTTTTTATTAGTGTTGTTAGCTTTTATGCTAGTTATTATGATTTGGAAATTTGGAAAGGAATTAATAGAAGAAAATCGTGTGACTTATCTAATTTGGATGCTTAGTTACATAGTATTAATATTTTCATTTATTTATTTCATTATATACAATTATAACGAAAAAGCATTTATGTATGTTAAAAATAAAGAATGGTATGAAATCGCTTTTGATTTTATTTATTACTCATTTAATAGAGGACTAACTTTTGGCGGAGGAACATTGGAACCAATGTCTTTTTTAGCGAAGCTTTGTTCTTTGATACAAACTGTAATATTCTATTTCGTTATAGGGAAAGCGTTAGTTAATTATAAAAAAAATAAAAAGTAAGGGTATTCTCCGATATTTTTATGATGATGAATGAAGAATACAAGTTACCTACTACACTCACACAAAAGGGAAAATGAAGCAATATGATAACAATCTTATGAAGTTGAAGTATATTGAAATCACTGATGATGAAATCAAGTAAAATGGGTAGAGTTGCAAGTTAGATTGCATTGTTTTGAGTGTAACCTTCGATAATTAAGTGATATAAACTACTTGTTTATATCACTTTTTTTATGGAAAATGGTATAGTTAATTTACAAATATTCCTTGGTGGTGGTATTAAAGTATTTGTTAAATGGAAATTTAATTTGCATAACTTTATTAGAAACATAGGAAAAACATATTTAATAAATTTCTGTTTAAATCGGATTACAGCAAAATACATCGACCAAAGCTATCGTAATAGCCATCTTTAAAACAATTATATCGAATAGATAGGAAGGGCTAATAAATAAAAGGAACATGTAGTGAAATATGTATATATGTTTTTTTTTGAAAGGTGAAATGTATGCAAGAGTTTAATAATGAAATCGTAAATAGAGATGCAAGTGATAAATATAAAGGATTTAGGTATCAAAAATTTCGAGTTGCTATAAAAATGTTGCAATTAATAAAATTAAATAGCAAAAACAATATAATTGCACTACCAGAGTCTAGAGAAGATGGACATTTTATTGATGAGGAGGGTCACGAACATCTCGAACAAGATAAATTATATGCGAAGGGTTTTTCATTCAATTCTTCTGAAATTCAAAAAACTATGATTAATTTTTTGGACAATTATATTGAATTGAAAAGAGACCCGTACATAAATTTTATTTTCTTTACTAATACTAGTTATGTTAGTGAAAAGCAAACGAAGAAGCTAACACAAATAGGGGTAAGTGTTTTAACTAAACCAATACTTGAGTACTTATTAGAAAAGGATTTTCATGATGACGTTGTAAATTTTATTTCTAAATATTTAATTCATACATATATGGAAACATATAGTATCAAAGAGGATGAGCCGGAGACTTATCATATTAATTATTTAACAATTAAAAAGATGAGATTTGATGAATGGGTTGAATTTTTAAAGAAAATATCGTTTCATTTTGATGAAAGTGATTTAGAAACTTTATCATTAGAGTTAGATAGAGAAATTAAAGAGTGTGAGTTCTTTTCTATCGAGCATTTTGGTAAAGAAAATCTTATAAAAAGAAATTTATTAGATGTTATAGATGAACGTATGACTCAAAAACATGTGACGCAAAAAATAATTAATATAGATTCAGTAAAGCTTATTTATAAAGAAGCTGAAAGTATGAATAGTGAGTCAGTGATTGATGGAATTCACTCATATTGGGAAGATGTTGAAGGGGAGTTAGAAGGGGAGGTATTAAGAAATTTAAAAGAAAAAATTCTTTCAGTTTGTCCAGATTTTAAAGATAAGACAATTAAAAGATATGAAAGAGAAGCTATAACTGTTAAAGATGAAATCAAGAAATTTGATAAGAGGCAGATTAATTCTTTAAAATATAGAGTTTATGAAAGTATGGGGAAGTTTTTTGATGAAAAATTTAAATCCCATGAGAGTTTCACACATAAAGATTTGAATGATGTTATCTTAGCGTTAAAAGAGTCTGTGGTAACAGACCTTAACCAATTGAAGAAAGATTATAACTATGGAGTGAAGAATGATATTACGGTTCAAAAAGTAGCGATGTTATTAATAAATGAATGTTTTTATTCATTTGATGAGGTGTGAGAATGAGCGGAAATTTTAAGGAAAAAAGACTTTTATATAATAATAGCGAAGATTTGTATTTTATTACATATAATTTGATTTTAATTTTATCGGTATTAGATTGTAAAAACGAGAAAAGTAGCTTTAAAGATTATAGAAAGTTAATATTTTTAATTCCAATCATATCAAATGAAAAAAATGTCCAGCTTTTATTGAACTATTACAAAAATGATATAAAGCCGAATGAAAATATTATCAAAGAACTGAATAGGATATATTATGATGCAATTGAAACTGTAACTCTTGTAAGATATTTATTATTGATTTTAGAAAAAAGAAATCTTATTAAGATTATTACTGAAGATAATAAAGTCAATATCTATTTGGTAGAAAATGAAACTATTGAAAAATTTATTCAAAACTCTAAATTTGAAAATGAAAAAAGAAGAATAACTGAAATTAAGGGGAAAATTAAAGGGTTAAGAAGATTGAACTATATGACCTTTGTAGATAAATTTTTTAAAGAAAATGGGGTGGCAATATGGGAACATTAGTAATCAATTCTTTGAAATATAGTGCAGATAAATACTTTTATAAAAACGAAAAATTTACAAAAGGAATAAATTTAATAGTAGGAGATAATGGGAACGGCAAGTCCACTTTTACTTATTTAATTGTATATTGTTTAGGCATTAATGTTGAATTTGTCAAAGATACTAGTAAAGAACCAATAAAGGTTATTTTAAATGATACTAATAAACATATTGAATTGAAAATTAGCATTAATAACGAAAACTTTACTTTAAGAAGACAAATTGGAGAAAATGTTGTAAGTGTTTATGATGTGACAAAAAAAGAATATACAACATACAGTGTTTATCGAAATGGATACATTTATCAAAAAGAAGAAATGACAATATCGGATTGGTTAATGGAGAAATTAGGTATTGAATTTATAGAAGTAGCTCAAAATAATACTACGCATCGTTTAAACATTGATGATTTATTCAGATACATTTACCATGACCAATTAACTGAAAATAAAAAGATAATAAGTGAATTTGGATTACAATCCTATGATTACTTTAAAAATAGTAACATTATGAAGAGAAGTATTTTTGAAGTATTAATGTCTGGTTATAATGAAGAATATTATAAAAAATATGCTGAATTAAAATCATTAACTAAAAAATTACAAGTAGAAAAACAAAAATTGAAATCTATTGAAATAATTCAAGAGGAAATACTTAAACAATTAAGAAAACATAGTATGGAAAATATAAATAATGAATTGATAGATACGCAAAAAGAATTGAAAAGATTACATAATATAAGAGAAGATATTAAGAAGGAGCAGCATTTTGGGGAAGAAGTTACTTCCAGAATTGAAGAAATTCAAAAGAATATTGTTATTGAGACTCATAAGTTAAAAAATTATGAGTATCGACTAAGTTTAGTTTCTGAAGGACTATCAAAATCCATAAGAGTTAAAGACGATTTAAATAATGAAATTGAGCATATTGATAAAGTTTTATTTACTTCACAGTATATAGATTTAATTAATGATGAAGAATGTCCATTCTGTTTAGAAAAAATTGATTTAGAAGATGATAAGTGTATTTGTGGTTCGAATAATCATTTGGATTTTTCAAGATTTATTTATTCCGATAAAGAATATATCAAATTATTAAAATCAAAAGTGAAATCTTTAGAAACTATAAATGAGGTCATTGAAGGGTATAAAAAAGATTATAAACATTTAAATGAAATTATTGTAAATACAAAAAAGCAAATAAATACCCTAGTTAATGAAGTTAAATTAATTACAGGTGATATGAAAGTTAATTCAAATACTTTTGCAATTGAAGAAATCACTAATAAAATAATTCCACTAAAAGAAACTGCTTCTGAATTGGAAATATTAAAAGAGAAGGCAAAAGATATAAATAGTTCTAAAAGTATAATTAGTGGGCTAGAAGATGGAGTTCGAAAAACTAGAGAGCGTTTAAATCAGTTAGAAGAGGAAAAAGATAATCTGTTTCAAAAAAATATAGAAAAATTTGAAGAAATCTATAGTGAATATCTTAGAGATTTCTTTGATGCAAATGAAAATGAATATATAGTTAAACTGGATAGAAATTATTATCCAATTATCGGGGAGTATAAAGAGCAAAGTTTTAATGTACCGAGAAGACTATTCTTTTATTTATCTATGCTTAAACTATCTTTAAACCCAGATTATCAAATTGCATTTCCCAGATTTTTAATAATAGACACTTTAAAAGCTGAAGGTATTGAAGTTCCGCATTTGAAAAAACTCTTCACTTATATAGAAGAATTTAAAGATAAAGATTGTCAAATAATAATTACAAGTGGATATGATGAATATGAGGCTGAGTTACAAAAAGGTTATTTAATTGAGTACCTGTCATCAGAAAACAAACTTCTAAAAAGAAAAAGTTAAGGAAGTTAAAAGAGTTTGAAGATTTGATAGTTGAATATGTATATTGACATGTTTATTATGAATACATAAGGTCTTTGAACTTAGTTCGTATATATGTAATACTCCCTAGCGGAGAAAAACGTAAAATAACTGCATGATGTTACATGAAAGGAGGGCTATATTAGCTCTCTTTTTTGTTGCACTAAGAATGTAAAATCATTCATTTACATAGTCTAGTAAGAATACGCTCAAGTCATTTTTATCATAGGTTGCTCATGTAGGCGTGACCATGCTATGGGCAAATTAGTGTAGTGTGTATCTCAAAGAAGGCGTACATAGATAATAAGAAAAATTTTTGAGGTGGGTGAATTAGTGTTCAAACAGCGTAAATGGATTAGTAAAGAAATACTTAATTGGGAAAGCTATAGTGATAGTAGTACAGTCCTTGAAAAAGAGAAGGGTGAAAGAGCATTTCAAATTTGGGGGCATGCAAAGAACCTTATTGTGAACAATGAATCGGAATTTCACTTAGCTGATGGGATAACCAATTTGAAAAGAGCTTTGAATCATCGATTAAAGTTAATTGAAGAAATTTATGGTTTTAAGTTTGTAGAAATAAATAATAAACCTAAGGGCTATATGGAGATACTAGAAATTTTTGTCGTTGTTAGACCGTTTTTAATGAAGCGTTTGTTAACAATTAGAAATGGTATAGAACATAATGACGAAAAACCACCTTCATATGAGCGATGTATAGAGTTATTAGATGTTGTATGGTACTTTTTAAAATCAACTGATTTAATGGTGCAATTTGCTGTAAATGATTTAGCATTTGAGCTTGAGGTGAATGATGATAAACCGTATTATTTTGTCTTAGAATATGTAAGGCATGAACAGGATATATTTATAATTAATGGTAATATACCTGAAAAATTAATATATGATGAATTTACACCCGATACTATTGAAGTAGTATTGGGCGAAATCGAAGGAATTAAGGATATAAGGCTTTCAATGGCATATGAAGGAAAAGTAATTGAACTTCCACATAGTTCGATTCATGGAGAAATAATACTCAGTGATTTTGATAAGATAGGGATTATAAATAAATTTGTATTTTCGTATTGAATAAAATCATTATTTTAAGTGAACGAATGTAAGTAGGGCTGAGGGCTATCTTCTAATTTAAAACTTGCTAACTTAGCTATAAGTAATGTATATTTACTATTTATAGAAGGTAAAAGTTTGGTTATATTTTAGTTTTTTTCGTTTATTTCAGAGAACCCATGATATTAGTGATTTTGTAGACAATAGTTAAAGTCTATTTTCTTGGTAGTAACCCAGGTACAATCCGTGGTGACTACGCAACAACTGTTTCTCACAACATCATCCACGGTTCTGACTCTCTTGCATCTGCAGAGCGCGAAATCGGCTTATTCTTCGGTGAAGATTTAGTTTAATTTCGAATAGATCAAGCAATCTCAATTTTTTGAGATTGCTTTTTTATTGCGCAAAAAAGGGGAGGGATCATGCCGACGAATAATCTCTTACTAGAAACATATAGAATTGTTAAAAACTTCTTAGTCATGTACAATAAATAATGTAATATTCTGATAATTAAGTGAGGAATAGTTGAGTAGACTCGTCAATAAACTATGAGGATGACGAGGAAAAGGGGTTATGGACATGAGAGAAGTGGTGATTGTAGCAGCTGTGAGAACTGCTATAGGAAGAAGTAAGGGCGCATTAAGTCAAGTTCGAGCAGATGATTTAGCAGCTGATGTATTACAGGAGGTTGTAAAGCGTGCAGGCATTGGTAAGGAACAAGTAGACGATGTCATTTTGGGGTGTGTGACGCAAACAGCTGAACAAGGGGCAAATATTGCGAGGACCTCTTTATTAATGGCTGGATTCCCCGATAGTGTGCCAGGTGTAACCATTGATCGTCAGTGTGGTTCAAGCCAACAAGCCGTGCACTTCGCAGCACAGGCAATTTTAGCGGGGGATATGGACATTGTCATTGCTGGTGGGGTAGAAAGTATGTCAAGAGTACCAATGGGCTCAAACATGCAACATGCCCATGCTAGTAACCGCTTACAGGAAAATTATGATATTATCCATCAAGGATTATCAGCAGAGAAAATCGCTTCCCAATGGTCTTTATCGAAAGAACAGCTAAATAGCTATGCTTATCAAAGCCATCAACGGGCGATTTCCGCCATTAGAGCGGGTCATTTCCAAGCTGAAATACTACCCATTCAAGTTCCACAAGAGGATGGCTCAGTGACAACATTTGCGGTAGATGAGGGTCCTCGTGCAGAAACTACCGTTGACATTTTAAATGGATTAAAAACTGTCTTTCAAGAGAATGGCGCGATTACTGCGGGCAATGCGAGCCAAATGAGTGATGGGGCCTCAGCTGTAGTCGTAATGGCATTGGATAAAGCGAGAGAACTAGGCATTCAACCACTCGCTAAAATTGTGACAAGAGTGGTCGTGGGCTCTGATCCGACATTAATGCTGACAGGGCCAATCGAAGCTACTAGAAAAGCATTAGAACGGTCAGGGCTCAACATTGAGGATATCGACACATATGAGGTAAATGAAGCCTTTGCACCTGTGCCGCTCGTATGGCTGCATGAAATAGGAGGAGACCCACAGAAGCTCAATCCTGATGGTGGAGCCATTGCACTGGGACATCCATTAGGGGCAACAGGTACGAAATTGTTAACGACCATGCTCTATCGAATGGAGCGAGAGAATTATCGTTACGGCTTGTTGGCGATTTGTGAGGGAATGGGAATGGCCAATGCCACGATCATTGAAAAAATGTAAAAGGGGATATGTCTGATGAAGGAACATGAAGTGGTGGCAGTCGTAACAGGGGGTGCCTCTGGTTTAGGAGAGGCAACCGTTCGGAAATTAATAGGACAGGGTGGCAAAGCAATTATTTTTGATGTCAATGATGAGCGTGGACAAGCTCTAGTGGAAGAATTAGGTCAAAATGTCCTTTATGCACGAGTAGACGTCACAAAGGAAGAGGAGGTGGCGACTGGCCTTGAGCAGGCTATTGCAGCTTTTGGCAAGATCAATGTTGCAGTGAACTGTGCTGGCATTGCAGATGCGAGTAAAGTTATTTCGAAGCGTGGTATACACGCCCTTGCGTTATTTGAAAAAGTGATTGCTGTTAATTTAGTTGGCACGTTTAATGTCATCCGTCTAGTGGCAGAAAAAATGCAACATAATGAGCCAAATGAGGATGGACAGCGTGGCGTCATTATTAATACCGCGTCTGTGGCTGCATTTGATGGGCAAATCGGACAAGCTGCTTATAGCGCGTCAAAAGGTGGCGTAGCAGCCATGACGTTGCCAATTGCAAGAGAGCTTGCGGAAATCGGTGTCCGAGTGATGACCATAGCGCCAGGATTAATTGAAACACCAATGTTTGCTTCGTTACCTGAGCCTGCACGAACAGCTCTTGCTCAAATGACACCATTCCCTAAACGACTTGGTAAACCTTCGGAATATGCTCTTTTGGTTGAAAGTATTATCCACAATGGCTTGTTAAATGGAGAGGTCATTCGACTAGATGGTGCCATTCGCATGCAACCGAGGTAACGGCAAAATCTAGTTCAAATAGTTTTTGTTTTGATTGTTTCTAAAATCGTAGATGAAGGGAAGCGGTATCATGCATATGATGGATACACCTTTATTATTAACAAGTTTTTTGAATCG
>Ga0213825_1002017_pt1 | contig 13263 bp, 13 predicted proteins | sample MC6MC0900MG_FD_179896 | JGI IMG/M metagenome (GOLD analysis project Ga0213825, IMG submission 179896) | Enriched soil aggregate microbial communities from Iowa State University, Ames, United States - MC6-MC0900-MG | ecosystem: Environmental > Terrestrial > Soil > Unclassified | place: USA: Iowa... | reverse complement strand
TTTGCACTTACTTCAGCATCATAGATACCATGTACAGAATCGTATTTTAATAAGTGTGCAAGCTGACCAGCATCTGTTAAGTCATTCACTGCAACTACTTCAAATTCATCATGCTTCATTGCTTCACGAAATACTAAACGTCCAATACGTCCAAATCCATTAATTGCTAACTTTAATGCCATTGTCAATTCCTCCAATAATGTTATTGATTTATTTTTACAGTAAACGTTCAGCGATTGCCTTCGCCGCAGCCTCATCTGTTATAAAAATGGTCTGCTTCGGCGCTACTTTAAAGTAAGATAGCATGGCATCAACTTTTTGTTTTCCTGCTGCAACCGCAATAATATGTTTACTTTTTTCAACTTGTTCAAGTTGAATACCAATCGTACGAATACGATGCACAATCTCTCCCTCGGCATTGAAATAATAGCCGAATGCCTCACTAACAGCACCTTTTTCTTCGAGAATACGTAAGTCTTCAGCCGATGAATTACGACGAAGCGCCATTTCTTCAGCAGAGCCGATGCCATGAATTACACAATCAGCACGATCATAGTACGCCATGATTTCAGTTACCATTGGCTCTGTTAACATCGCTTGATATGCTTGTTCACTTAAATGCTCGGGTAAAAATAATGTTCGGTGCTGGGCTTTCATTTGCATGGCAAATGTTGCAACAAGTGTATTGGCCTGCATTTGCATTTCATGACCAATCCCCCCACGAGCAGCGACAAACGTAATGTTTTGCTGGCCATCGACGGGTTGTAAAAACTGCGCTAAAGAGGCGACTGACTTCCCTCCAGTAACAGCTACTACTTGCTCACTGGCAATTTTCGAAAGAAATTGCTGTGCCGCTTCTTTTCCAAGCAATGCGAGAACGGTTTCATCATCATTGTAATCACCTGGAACAACGAGCACATGCTGTAGCCCTAATTGATTTTCAAGCTTTTTGCCGAGCTGTGTTAAACCAGACCATTCATAGACTAATGCTCTTAGCTGTTCAATTACTAGTTCGCCATCACTAGTACATACCATACCCGACTTTTGCGAATCTAATAACCCTTGCTCACGTAAAATATCTGTTTCTTTACGAATTTCACGCTCTGTCATTTTAAGTGACTCTGCAAGCGTGCGTCTCCCAATTGGTTGCATTAATTGCACCGATTGCAAAATACGAAATCTCGATTGTAGAAGCGGATTCATTTCGGGAAGTAGTCTTTGCTGTGCCTCAGGTACAGTTACCATCTTTATCTACTCCCTCTCAATCTTAGTGGGTAACTTTTTGTCCCACTATATAAAATAATGTCCCACTTGTAATTTCATTATAATATGCTTTATAAAAAAGAGCAAGTAAATAATGGTATGTGTAGCTAGTAGCAAATTTATACGCCGGAAACCGTCCCGACAATAAAAAAATCTCGCAACCATTCATATGGCTGCGAGACTGGTTTGCTATTTATTTTGTAAATGATAATACGGCGTTTTTCTTAAAGCCTGCTAAAGCTTTTGTTGCTTCTGTTTTGTTTGTGTACTCAAAAATACGAACGTCCTTTTGTTCAAATACTGTAATAACCCACATAGTTCATGCTCCCTTAATGTTTATTTTTGTAATATAACAACCACGTCAAAATGTGATACTTTTCTAAACTGTTTTATAACAACCTCTTACTTGATTTCTATTCTACTCCAATTTTTTCAAAAGAAAAGTCCTATGTGAAGCTTTTCACAAATCGTTCATATTCTTAACGCTTTCATTGAACATTTTGTGAAATACGTGATTTTTTCGTTTATTTATATAAAATAGAAGAAAATAAAAAATCCGCGCTTCACTAAGTGATGAACGAATTTTTTATAGGTGTTATTGATTTAAAAGTCTTCATAATTATAAGCGTTAGTCACTACAAATGTTCCATCAATGTAACATAGTCTAATTTGCCATATTGTATAACTGCTCCATCCTTCTCCACAACCGGTATCATCAACATATATTTTTCATGTATTGCTTCATCTCGTTCAATATCAATGATTTCGATATTAAAACCCAATTCCTCTTGCACAAGCTTTAATGTCCGTAAACCTTCAACACAAAGCTCACAATGCGAACGACTATAAAATTTCACGTCCATCCATACAACCCCTTCCTAATTTACTATTGTACCGCTATGCCAACACCAGTGCCAGGCACTCAAACAATTCTGAAAATGGAGTGTGGCTTACGGTGTGCCTGCGGAAAGTAATGTGGATTTTTACGATTTAGGAGCTGACTGCTAAAGCTAAACACTAAAATAATTAGAATGTAACTAGTTGATTGGAGCGGAGGGTGGCGACTCCTATGGGAACGCACAGAACGTAAGACGCAACAGTCCGCGCGTATGCGAGGGTTGCGGCTTACGTTGTGCCCGTGGAAAACGTCCGCCCGTAGCGGAAATCAACGGCACTAGTCCAAATTTATTTTAAAATAAAAAAAGACTGTGCATGAAGATAATCTGCACAGTCTCCTAGTCGTTATTTTTTCAGATGGCTATCAAAGAATTTAACCATCGCATTATAAAATTCAATGCGGTTTTCTTCGTTTAGGAAGCCATGCCCTTCATTTTCTTTTAGCATATACTCTACATCCACGCCTCTTGCGCGTAACGCTTCGACGATTTGATCAGATTCTGCCTGATTCACACGCGGATCATTTGCACCTTGGGCTACAAATAATGGTGTTTTTATTTTATCAACATGGAAGACAGGAGATACTGCTGTTAACAGTTCTTTATCCTCTTCTGGATGCCCTACACGCTCATATAGCATTTGGCGCATTGTTTCCCAATATGGCGGGACAGTATCTAGCAATGTGAAAATATTCGATACACCGACATAATCCACCGCAGCAGCATATAAATCTGGTGTAAACGTAATACCGGCTAAAGTTGCATAGCCACCAAATGATGCACCATAAATCCCGATACGGTCTGGGTCCGCAATACCTTGGTCGATTGCCCATTGTACGCCATCTGTAATATCATCTTGAATTTTCAGACCCCATTGCTTATTACCCGCTTGTAAAAAGTCTTTTCCGTAACCAGTAGATGAACGGAAATTCACTTGCAATACAGCATAGCCTCGGTTTGCAAGCAACTGTACTTCTGGGTTAAAGCCCCAAACATCACGTGCCCATGGGCCACCATGTGGGTTCACGATAAGCGGTAAATCTTTCGCTTCTTTGTTTTTCGGCAATGTTAAATAACCGTTAATTGTCAAACCATCTCGACTTTTATATGAAATTGGATGCATTTCTGCAAGCTCTTCTGACTTTAACCAAGAGCTTAATGTTGCAAGTTCTGTTATGTCATCTGTTGTTGAATCATAGTAATAATATTTACCGTACACTGTATCGCTAGAGACGCTCACGATAAATTTTGTCATTTCTTTATTATAATCGTTAATGCCTAGCTCACTTTCATCGACACCTAGTTTGTTTTGAATTTTGCGGAAAAGCTTTTCAAAGTCTTCATCGAAAAATTGATAATGTACTTTATCTGTTATATAGGCACCGTATAATACTTTATCTTGTTCACCATTATATAATACGCCCTTTACGTCCACTTCTTCATTGGCCATAATGACTTCTTCGTTACCTTCAAGATCGTATTTTACGACTTCTACTTTATCTCTTCCTTTATTAGAAGTGGCGTAAATATGTTTATTATCTTTCGAGAAACCTAGTGGCGTTACTTCATCACCCGCTGCTATTTCAATAAACGGCTTGAACTCGTCTTTTTCTGTGTCACGATATAAAATCATACCTTCTACACCATCTGAAACAGTTGCCATTCGGATATTACCATCACGATCCGCTAACCAATCTGCGATATTGCCAGGATTTTTCGCCACATGTTTTGTTTCGCCTGTTTTCACATTTAGCTTGTACACATCGAAAACTTTAACATCTTCTTTATTCATCATAATTAATATTTCGTCTTTAACACCTTGTAAATTACTTAATACCCCAACAGTTACACCAGGATATGGTGTTAAATCTTTTTCTTCATGACCATTAAATGTAGATGAATAGATATGGAAGTTTTCATCACCGCCATTATCTTTTGCATATAGCAATGTATCGTCTTTCCAGAAGAATGCTGCTATATCACGATCTTTGGAACTTGTTACACGCACAGGTTCACTCTCGTCATTCATTTTTTTGACAAATACATTTGAACGAGATTCCCATGCTGAAGCAAACGTAATGTAATTACCGTCTGGCGACAATTGGTATCCGAAGTTGCCTGGATTTTTCATGAAATCCTCGACAGAAATTTCATTGACACCTTCGTTACTCGCACCATTTTTTATAGATTTAAAAGTTGTAAAGATTTTCATGGCATCTTGCTTTGTAATTGTGTCACTATTATTTGAAATACTATTAAATAAACCGAGCGTATTTGCTGTTGCCAAATAGTCTGCTAGTGTTACTTCTTTTTCTTCTTTATCAAGTGCTCTTACTAAAATTCGTGCTACTTCATTGCGTTTAATCGTATTACTTACGTTTTCTAATTCTCCATCTTTAACCCACTTATTGATAATTTCTTGACGCATTGATTCTGAACCATGTTGGAAAGTTAAAGATGTTACAGCTAATTCAAGAAATTCTTGTGCTGTTAGGCGTTCCTCTTGGGCAATCGTTGTATTGCTCGTTTCGTTAGCAGCACGTACGTCATGAATTGAAACAGGATAAATAACCGAGGCTGTTAAAATAACCGCTAAAGATGCTGATAAAAATCTTTTATTCACATTACTTCCTCCTTATATCAATGTGCGTTATATCGATTGTCGACATAAGAAAATTATACCAAAATTAGTTAAATTGTCAATAATTGATAATACTTATTTATTTACCCAAAACAAAAAGGACTCTCCTTAAGGTGAGTCCCTCCACTTAGCATAACATAGGCTTCTACATCGTAAAAATTCACTGCGCTTTCCACGGGCACGTCGTAAGCCACAACCCTCGCATTTGCGCGGATTGTTGTGACTTACTTTTCGTGCGTTCCCGTAGGAGTCTGCGTGAATTTTTACTTTGTTATAAAAAAATAGCTTACAGAATTTAAAATACTTCTGCTATTTGTTTAAAAATTGTGTGGGTGCCAGGCACCGACACAATTTCATTCAATTAAAACTTCCGGCTAGCGCCGCCGCCGGCAGATGATCCGCCGCCAAAACCGCCGAAGCCTCCACCACCAGAGCCACCTCTGCCAAATCCACCACCAAATCCTCCAGGATAACCTCCACGTCCCCTAGAACGTGGGCCACCTCCCCCATTGGAGAAAATAACAACAAGCACAATAATAACGATTAACACAAATAGCCAAGTGGGCATCGACTCATCCTCCACCGCTTGTGTTGGCATGTCACCAGCCCAATTATATTCTGTAGCTACCGTTTGAAATAATTCTGCATAGGTTGCTTGAAAAGCTTGATCGACCTGACCATTGCTAGCAGATGGATAAAAAGCTTCATCTAAAATACGACCTAACTTCCCATCAGGTAATGCACCCTCTAAACCTTGGCCGACAGCAATGACGACATCATTTTTCCCTTGCCCTTGCCCAAATGTCGCCAATAACAGTACACCATTGTTTTTTTCTGCATCACCAATACCCCACGCTCGAATTAATTTAGTAGCATACATTTTAGCCTCTTGGCCGTGAATACTATCTAGTGTGACAACCATGATTTCAGCACCCGTCCCTTGATCTAATTGGGTGGAATACTGATTTAGTTCCTCTTTGACTGCGGGTGACAGCACATTGGCAAAATCATGGACATACGTATTTTTCATTGGCGTCGGCAGTTGTGCTAGAGCATTATTGCTTGCTACAAGCCACATAAAACAAGCAACGAACAGTATGACTGGATACCGTTTCATTATTGTTTACCTGAATCACTAAAATCAACTGCGGGTGCTTGCTCCGCCCCTGCGGCTGCCTTAAAGTATTGTTTTTGTTCAAAGCCAAACATACTCGCCATAATATTACCAGGGAAGCGTTTCACTTTTTTATTAAAGCCTTGCACTTCATTATTATAATCTTCACGCGCTACTGCTAGACGATTTTCCGTGCCTGCTAGTTCATCCATTAATTGACGGAAATTTGCATCTGCTTTTAAATTCGGATAATTTTCCACGACGACAAGCAAGCGGCTAAGTGCACCATTTAATGCATCATTTGCTACTGCTTGTTGTTCAGGCGTTTGCGCGTTACCCATTTGTGCACGTGCTTCTGTTATACTAGCGATCACTTCTTGCTCATGATTCGCGTACCCTTTTACTGATTGCACTAAATTGGGAATTAAATCATAGCGGCGTTGTAGTTGATTTTCCACTTGAGCCCATTTGGAATCTACATTTTCCTCCGCCGTCACAAGGCTATTGTATTTTGGAATAAATAATAAAGCTAAAATACCTAACACTATAACGATTATGCCTACAGGTCCAAGTACTTTTTTCAATGATCCTGCCTCCCTTACATTTCTTTTCTTATACCTCTAATGTGTTACAAAAAAACATCGCTATGCTAAATATATGCAAACAGTTTTATGTCGTATGAAATCGCACATACAACGCATACTAAAAACTGCAACAAACTATATATTCAGGAGGCGTTTTTTTTGTCACAATCTTTTTATAATGAATCAAATGATGCAACAGCATCTAACCAGCAACAAAGCTTAAATCACGGTGGTCACGAAGTAATGGATATGCATGAGACAATTGGCGAAATAATCGCGGGACTTAACTTATCCATTATTTTACGTCCGCAAGTAAAAGATCCAGAATTACTTAGCATTTTGGATAATCAATATAATTTCACACTCGGTATGTACAATACGATTGTGGAATCATTTAAAACAGGGCATGACCCTTCAGTGCCAACTGGTCGTTACGAAATGAAAACAGGAAACAACTTCCAATATGGCATTAAACCTTCACAACCGAAAAAACCGATGCAAAATGCAAGTGAGATTAATGATGAAATTATTTCTGGCTTCTTACTTGGTGCCCATAAAGGTTCAGCAAAATGTATGACTGCAGCAGCTACTGAAACAACAAACCCAGTAGTACGTCGTGTTGTTGCTGATAGTATTCCCAACTGCATCGAGATGGCATACGAAATTTCAATTTACCAAAATAAACATGGCTACTATCAAGTGCCACAATATACGCAGCAAGATATGCGTGCAATGCTTGATGCCTACGCTACCACTACAAATCCCCTCCATTAAATATAAAAACCATTCATTGCTTACGCAATGAATGGTTTTTATATTTACGATAGAACTTTTCCTAAAAATGCTTTTGTACGCTCGTTTTGGGGATTACCAAAAATCTCATCTGGCGTACCTTCCTCTACAATAAATCCACCATCCATAAACACAACACGATCTCCTACTTCTCGTGCAAAGCCCATTTCATGTGTTACGACAATCATCGTCATACCTTCTGCAGCTAGATTTTTCATAACATCTAACACTTCCTTCACCATTTCAGGATCAAGTGCAGACGTTGGTTCATCAAATAAAATCGCTTTCGGTTTCATCGCTAATGCTCTTGCAATTGCCACCCGTTGTTGTTGTCCACCTGACAGCTGCTCAGGATAGTTATAAGCCTTACTATCAAGACCAACTTTTTTCAGCAGCTCATGGCCTAGTTGCTCAGCATCTGCACGACTCATTTTGCGAATTTGCATCGGAGCCATTGTGACATTATCAATGACATTCATATGAGGGAACAAATTAAATTGTTGGAATACCATACCGACTTCTGCTCGGATTGCATTGATATTGGTTTTCGGTCCATTTACTTTGACATTTTCTATATAAATAGCACCATCCGTCACTTCTTCTAGCATATTAATGCAACGTAAAAAAGTACTTTTCCCGGATCCTGATGGTCCAATTACACAAACAACTTGCTTTTCTTGGATTTCATAATCAATGCCCTTTAATACTTCTAGCTTGCCAAAATATTTGTGTAAGTTTTCAATTTTAATCATCTGGCTTCTCTCCCTTCAGCTTTACGAGGGACATAGCTATTGCTGAATCGTTTTTCAATAAATGCTACTACTTTAGTTACAACATATGTTAAAACCAAGTATAGTAATGCTGCTACAATATACGGTTCCCAGAAACGGAAGCTTGCCCCTGCTACTACTTTACTTGCATATAAAATATCAGGCGCTGCAATAACCGTTACTAATGAAGAGTCTTTTAATAATGCGATGAATTCATTACCAAGTGGCGGTATCATCCGTCTAAAAGCTTGAGGTAAAATGACTTTCCTCATTGCTTGATTATGTGTTAAACCTAATGAACGCGCAGCTTCCATTTGTCCTTTATCAATGCTCTGAATACCCGCACGGAATATTTCTGCATTATAAGCTGCACAGTTTAGTACAAGTGCGGTAATACCTGATACCATATATCCTAGTGAATGGCCGAAAATCGTTGGAATAACCGCTAAATGAATTAATAGTATTTGCACAAGCATCGGAGTTCCACGGAATAAATCTACATATAGTTTACATGGCCAGTAAATGAATTTATTTTTAGAAACTTTCCCTAACCCTAATAGTAAGCCTAAAATAATACCACCAAAATAACCACTGAGCGTTAAAATGATTGTTATACCAATACCACGAATAAACATATCACGGTAGTTCCAAACTATGTCCCAGCGTAAATCAAAGATGTCCATTAGAACCCCTACTTTCCATTCAAATTCTCTACCATAACGAGCTAATAAATCAAATGAGCCGCTAGCATCATTAGGCTAACGGCATCACTCATTACTTAAAGTCTTTACCAGTAATTTCCTTTAATTTACCATTGTCTTTAATTTTTTGTAGGCCTTCATTTAATAGGTTCAATAATTCGGTATTGCCCTTTTTCACCATAAAGCCGTAGTATTCTTTTTCAAATGCATCATCTTCCACTACTTTAAGTTTTGCTTTCGGATTTGCTTTAATATATTCGTAGATAACTGCATTATCACCGATAGTTGCATCGACGTTGCCATTTAACATTTCTTGAATAGCAACAGGTTGGCTTTCAAATGCCATAATATTTGTGCTAGCATCACCTTGTAATTTTTTTGCAGCCATATGACCAGTAGCGTTAATTTGTACTGAAATCTTTTTATCTTTTAACTCTGCTAAAGACTTAATTTTTGAATCTTCTTTAACAACAATTAATAATTGAGATTCATAATATGGCTCTGTAAAATCAAATGATTCTTTACGTTCGTCATTTATCGTAATACCAGAAGCACCGATATGTGTTTCACCATTTTTAATTGTTTGGAATACAGGCTCCCAACCAATGTTTGCCCATTCCACTTTAAAGCCCATTTCATCTGCAATCGCTTGCAAAATATCGACATCTAATCCTACAATATTCCCTTTATCGTCAACTGATTCGAATGGTGCAAAGGTTGCTTCAGTTCCAACCTTATATACTTTTTCAGTCGAGCCGCCATCAGCTGGCACATCGCCAGAAGATGTATCTTCTTTTGTACCGCAAGCTGCTAACACAAATGTAAAGGCAGTCACGATCATCAATAACGTCCAAAAACGTTTTTTCATTGTAATTCCCCCTAATAATTAATAATTTTCCGACCTTATCGTTTTTCTATTCGGAAATGTTAGACTATTAGGTCAATTATAGTGTCAATAGAGTTGATATACAATATAAATTCGTATAAAAGTGATTATTTTTTCATAAAAATGAGTTTTACTGTACGCAACAGAGAGAAATTATGTAATAAAAACAAAAAACATGTCGAAAAATGTATACTTATGCAATTTCGAGATAGATTTTATCTGAATAATGGTTATTTTTGACCACAAAAAAAAGAATCCCCTCAGTTAGGATTCTTCTTTTGGACTAGTACGCTAGCCTCACGTTCGTTATGTTCACTAAAAAAATTTTTGGAGTTGTTGCATTTTGATGGTTTAAAAAGGTTCAATAGTGGGAATAAAGCTGACGAGGCTAATTCCCCATATCCCTTTCTTTCTCCACTAAGCAAGCTGCTAAACTACTTATTAGGAGAATCAAGCTATAAAAGTAAATCATTTAATCAGTAAAATGGCGCCCTTTAACGGGCTTAGTAATAATGCATTGTAAGGTTTTAACAACCTACATTTCATAATGCACTTAATACCTTTTAATACTTTACTAATAAACGAAATCTTTAGCAAGTGCTAAATGCGTTTTGTTACTAAATATTTTAATTTGCTATGTACTTTTTATATTTGTAACACTTTATAGAAGAAAGTCATTCATTATTTATATGCGTGACTTTTTTTATTACCTGTCATTTCAACACCGATAAATGGAAGCATATGGTGCAAGACTGTACGAATACGCTCTTTTCATTTAAACAGCCTTGAAATATTCTTTAAGGATTAAAGTAAATGGTTTAGTTTTCCACACAGACGGGTATCTTAATGTAGTAAGCTTTATGAGAGAATGAAAAAATTATCCGTTTGTGTAGTGCGTTTCCATTTCTTTTCGAAAGTGATGAGAAAAGAGAAAAACCCCACAACCGTTGGTACAATAACGATTGTAAGGTTTTTCTTTTATATCATAAGGTTTTCTTACATGTAAAATGGCGCCCTCGGAGGGAATCGAACCCCCAGTGCAAGAACCGGAATCTTACGTGTTATCCATTACACCACGAGGGCAATTGAGCATAAAAAAAAAGTACTCACTCTAAAGCTTTACGGTAAAGCGTGATGTAGATAATACTCATATCAAAAGCATATCTGCAACATAGTGTACTGTACTTTAACTTACGACCTTTCCATTATACAAACGTATTGCTCACAATTCAACTATAATTTGAAATTTTTATTATAGATTTTATTTCTTAATATCAGCGTTAATATTTGACCTTCCCTGACTATAATGTGTATGATAAGGTTACAACTGAAATATAATGGATGATTTCAGTAAAAGTATTCGAATTTAGCTTTTTAAGGAGGATTTAACATGAATTTAATTCCTACAGTTATTGAACAAACAAGTCGTGGTGAACGTGCTTACGATATTTATTCACGACTACTAAAAGATCGTATTATCCTATTAGGAAGTGCCATTGATGACAACGTTGCAAACTCAATCGTTGCACAGCTTCTTTTCTTAGAAGCAGAAGATCCAGATAAAGATATTTCTCTTTATATTAACTCACCAGGTGGTTCTATTACAGCTGGTATGGCAATCTACGATACAATGCAATTCATCAAGCCAAAAGTACAAACAATTTGTATCGGTATGGCAGCATCGATGGGTGCTTTCTTACTTGCTGCTGGTGAACCTGGTAAGCGCTACGCATTACCAAATGCAGAAGTCATGATTCACCAACCACTTGGCGGTGCACAAGGTCAAGCGACTGAAATTGAAATTGCTGCAAAACGCATTTTATTCCTTCGTGAAAAATTAAACGGTATTTTATCTGAACGTACTGGTCAACCATTAGAAGTCATCTCAAGAGATACTGACCGCGATAACTTCATGACAGCTGAACGTGCTAAAGAATACGGCTTAATCGACCATATTTTTGTGCGTAACGAACGCTAATACTAAACCCGCTAAGTCCAAGTGTCTTAGCGGGTTTTTTGTGCATATTTTTAGTGCCAGGCACTCAATACTCCTGCGGGAACGCACGTACCGTTAGACGCAACAGCCGGCGCGACAGCGACGGTTGCGGCTTACGTCGTGCCCGCGGAAAGCGAAGTGGATTTTTACAATGTAGGAGATTGCCGCCTTAACAAGCTTTTCATTTGTCAGCGGAACGTGCCAGGCACTCAAATATTAAATTCACCCCCGCTATGGTTTTGGAATACCCAAGTAAAAATCCACGTAGACTCTTGCGGGAACGCACGTAACGTAAGACGCAACAGCCGGCGCGTCAGCGACGGTTGTGGCTTACGTCGTGCCCGCGGAAAACGCAGTGGATTTTTACACTGTAGGAGATTGCCGCCTTAGCAAGCTTTTAATTTGTCAGCGGAAGGTCCAGGCACTCAATTATTAAATTCACCCCCGCTATGGTTTTAGAATACCTTAGTAAAAATCCACGTAGACTCCTGCGGGAACGCACGTAACGTAAGACGCAACAGCCGGCGCGTCAGCGACGGTTGCGGCTTACGTCGTGCCCGCGGAAAGCGCAGTGGATTTTTACGCTGTAGGAGATTACCGCCTTAGCGAAAGTGCCGCCCGCAGCGAAAATCAACGGCTGCAGAAAAAGCCTCTAAGTCCATGTGACTTAGAGGCTTTTATTTTTGCCTACTCTTCTTTTTCAATCAGCGCAGCTAGAGATGTAACCGCTTGCTCTGAATCGCTACCTTCGCTACTTAAAACGACCTTCGTTCCTTTTGCAATAGCTAAGCTCATTACACCCATAATGGATTTGGCATTAACTTTTTTATCATCTTTCTCCAGGAAAATATCAGCACTAAAACGATTTGCTTCCTGTACAAATAACGCTGCTTGTCTCGCTTGAAGCCCTAATTTTAATTTTACCTGGACTGTTTTCTCAGTCATTCGCAATTCTCTCCTTCACTACCGTTCATCTATTAGTTATATATTACCGCACTTAACAGCAGAAGAACAATAAGCGATTGTGCTTGCTTTCTTATCTATTACCCCTAAAAGCTTAACCGCCTATTTTTTCGCCTCTTCTTAATGCCTCTGCTATTTCGTCTATTTTTCGCAATCGATGATTGACTCCTGATTTACTAACCGTACCACTTGATACCATTTCCCCAAGCTCTTTTAGTGTCACATCTTGATATTCCACCCGTAAGCGTGCAATTTCACGAAGCTTTTCAGGCAACTGATCCAAGCCAACCGAATTTTCGATAAAACGAATATTTTCTACCTGTCGTAGCGCAGCACCAATCGTTTTATTCAAGTTTGCTGTTTCACAGTTTACAATACGATTTACACTATTTCGCATATCACGTAATATACGAACATCTTCAAATTTCATCATTGCTTGATGAGCACCGACAATATTTAAAAAATCGGAAATCTTTTCCGCTTCTTTTAAGTATGTCACAAAGCCCTTCTTTCGTTCAATTGTTTTTGCATTTAACTCGAATTCGTTCATTAAATCCATCAATGCCTCGCCATGCTCTTTATACAAAGAATAAATTTCTAAATGATAGGCAGACGTTTCTGGATTGTTTACCGAGCCACCTGCTAAAAACGCTCCAC
>Ga0213825_1002008_pt1 | contig 13302 bp, 19 predicted proteins | sample MC6MC0900MG_FD_179896 | JGI IMG/M metagenome (GOLD analysis project Ga0213825, IMG submission 179896) | Enriched soil aggregate microbial communities from Iowa State University, Ames, United States - MC6-MC0900-MG | ecosystem: Environmental > Terrestrial > Soil > Unclassified | place: USA: Iowa... | reverse complement strand
ATGACATTCGTTTAAGACAGGAGGTATGTGGTTGGCAACGCTTATTGTAAAAAAAAGCATACTGCATCGCTATCAAAGTATTAACCAGGCGTTACAAGATGCTGAAGTTGGAGATTCGATTGAGATTAGGGATGGCATCTACGAAGAAAGCTTTGAGATTTCAAAAAGATTGACGCTTTATGGTAAAGGAGATGTCACCATTACTGGTGCTGTATTTATCCGTTACCACACACATGTGGAAATGCGAAATCTACGTTTTAGCAAAGGAAAGGGCATTTATATTAAAGGGGATTTACAGCTTGAAAATTGCATCATCGAGCAGCAAATGGTGAATACGCAAGTCACCGTTAAATTTGGCACGTTAATGATGAAAAATGTTGATATAATAGCGAGTCCGATTAATCAATTTGGCATCCGCATTGATCAAGGTTCGAGTGTTATGCTGATGGATTCTACAATCCAACAGCACTCGAAAGCACAAATTATTATTCAAAATAGCGACATTTCATTATCAAAATGTATGTTGTTAGAAGGCGCAATGAATGGCATTTTCGCTATACGGAATGTGACAATGACTATAGAGGATTGTGAATTTTATGGTCACGAGAAGGCGCAAATTATTGCAGCTTCTAGCAATATTTCATTGGTGAATACAGTTATTCACGAAGGCAAAGATTTGGGCATTCAAATATTGAATGGCACTAAATTAACGATAGATCAATGTGATATAAAACATCATGTAGGAACTAATATTGTAGTCCATGAAAGCGAATTAATCGCAACAGATAGTACAATTGCTCATAGTCAAATGAATGGCGTGTATATAGGGGAAAAATCGAAGGCTGTCATTTATGATTGTCGGTTACTTGAACATATGAAACCACAGTTGTTTATAGAAAATAGTAAAGCCGAAATTCGGAAATGTCATATCACAAAGGGGGCTACATCTGGAATCACAATATTCAATGAAGCCGATGTCAATATCAATGAATGTCATATACATCATCATAGCCAATTTCATATAATTGTCGATGCAAGTGGACTTGTTCTTGATCAATGCAGCCTACAATATGGGGAGGCAGGTGGAATTTATGGCAATGATCATGCAAAAATTACGATAAAAAACTGCCACATACAGCATGTAAAGAGCCACCAGATTTATATGACGAATGCACGTCTTTTTGCAAATAATTGTATGTTTAATCATATTGTAGGGAATGGGATTACGTGTATTGATGCAATCGTAGAAGTAAAAGATAGCAATTTTTCATATTGTCAGCAAAGCCCTTATTCAATTTTTGGGTGTGACAAGTCAATGGGACGTATTGAAAATTGTGAGGTTGAAGAAACAGAAAGAACATTTTTGGCAATGACCAATCAATCGCTACTTGAAATCATTAATAACCGTTTACCTGATGTTAAAACAATAGCTGTAGTGCAGGAGCAAAGTCAGCTTTATATTCGAGGTTTCGTAACGATAGGGAAATGTCAACATGATGCGTCCTCGAGAATTATCCAGACAGATATACAACGGGCAACAAAAGAAAAAGTACAGCAAATGGTTGATACGATACGTCAACGTGCTAATGAGAGAAATGGAAAATGAGTAGTTTCAATTTTATTGAAATTACTTTTTTTTTCAAAATGAATTCACGTATATGAATGAAAAATATTAAGAAAAAATACTTGAAGATTTCAAGTATTTCATGCAAAATATTGACAAAGATTACTGATATTCGACATACAATATCCTACTTTTCAACGTTAGTAGTTAAAGTTAATTATGTCGGAAAACCTTGTAATTCAATTGGAAATAAATATTAGAATAGTTGTAATATTATATTAAATATAATAATAGCAGAATAAATAGCTGGAAATATTGTTAGAAAATTTAGTTTTTAGATTGCTTATTTTGTATGTTATATCCTATAATTAGTAAAAATGGTTCATTAATAATATGGCATGTCTTCAGTATTAGAACTTTTGATAATGTTTTTGCAATAATGAAATATTTTGCGAATTGAAATGGGGTGAATAACGATGTTTGGGCTTTCGAAAGAAGAAATTATGATGATGTTAAAAAAGGTTGAAATAGCAGACAGCCAAAAAAGTGCAATAGCTGATATTTTTCATCAAAATAATCTTCGGATTGAACAACAACTAGCATTTATTATCCATCTAGTAATAGATGAGCGCGAACGAAATACTTCAAACAATACATATTTAAATTAAATACCGGCCAAGTTGTCGAAGGGGAAAAATTTGTCCTTGCTTATTGTATAGAATGAATAATTGTAATTATGGAGACCAATGAAAAGGTTTACATCAAAATATATTTAGTTGGAAGAAATCACAGTGTTAAGAAAAACAGCGCTGTGATTTTTTCTAGTTTATGTAATTGGAAAATTATGAAACTTTAATAGTAGTTATCCGTAGAAAATTAAATGGGGAGAGAAGGAGGGATAATGATTATGACTATATTACAAAAACTAATTCAACAGGCAAAACAACCAAGCGGATTAATTGGTTCCGTTATGTTACGTATTATGAATGTCGCTCATCGTGGCATGACTAACTGGTTTATGGATAGTGGGCTAATGAAAGATGGTGATATTGTTTTAGATATTGGATGTGGCGGGGGAAGAATGATTCAAGCATTATCTAGCATAAACAAGCATGGAAAGATTCATGGAATCGATTTTTCTGAACAAGCAGTCAACGATACAACTAGAGTAAATCGGGAGGATGTAGCTACTGGTAAAGTCATTGTATCGCAAGCAAGTGTTGCGAATATACCATATCCAGACGCTTTTTTTGATATGATAACAGCGTGTCAAACCCATTATTTTTGGACTGATTTAGCGAGTGATGTACAAGAAGTTTTTAGAGTTTTAAAGCATGGAGGTCAATTTGTGATGATGTCAGAGATATATAAAATCAATTATCATAGAAAGGATTATAAAACAAATGCAGAATTGAAGCAGTTAATGCAAAGTATAGGTTTTCAATCCATTACGATACAAGAGCATACAACAAAAGGCTGGATTTCTGTAATGGCTACTAAATAATAAATAGATGGAGGTTAAATAGATGAAAAGATGTGAATGGGTAAAGCTAAATGAACCATTATATGTAGCGTATCATGACAAAGAATGGGGAGTGCCAAATTATGATGATCAGCATCTCTTTGAAATGCTGTGTTTAGAAGGTGCGCAAGCTGGACTTAGCTGGTGGACAATTTTGCAAAAAAGAGAGGGCTACCGTGATGCTTTTGACCAATTTGATGCATCTAAAATTGTAGCCTATACAGAGGATAAGCTCGCGGCATTGAAAGAGGACCAACGTATTGTTCGCAATAAACTAAAAATAGCGAGTGTGGTAACAAATGCACAAGCTTATTTACGAATGCAACAACAGCATGGCTCATTTTCCAATTACATATGGTCATTTGTAAATCATCAACCTATTGTAAATAACTGGGGTACGATGGCGGAAGTACCTGCAACAACAGAGCTTAGTGATCGCATGAGTAAACAGTTAAAAAAAGATGGCTTTAAATTTGTAGGTAGTACGATTTGTTATTCCTTTATGCAAGCAGTAGGAATGGTAAATGATCATATTGTAGATTGTAGATGTCGACAAGTACGTTAAAAACCATCAAAAGCTAGTATTGCGTGAGTAATGAAACGGCATTTGAAAGTTACTCTAGACAACTGGAATGATTTCGTATATAATGAAATTAATAAAAAGATTTCTTGATTTAAAATATTGAATTCACCTATTACAAAAAGTAATCGTGTTGTTCGGTACTTTTTATAATAGGTGAATTTTTTCTTTGAAGAAATTGTTTATTAATTTATATTTTTTGGAGGTTTCTTATTATGAAACAAGGTACAGTAAAATGGTTTAACGCAGAAAAAGGTTTTGGATTCATCGAAGTTGAAGGTGAAGCAGACGTATTCGCTCACTTCTCAGCGATTCAAGGCGAAGGTTTCAAATCACTTGACGAAGGTCAAAAAGTTGAATTTGAAGTGGAAGACGGTAACCGCGGACCACAAGCTAAAAACATCGTTAAACTTTAATTTAACATTTGTTTGAGCAAAAAAGAAGCATCCTTTTGGGATGCTTCTTTTTTTAATGTTCAAAATGATACCTCGATGCGGAATAGTATATAAATTCTGCTACCCGTTATTTTTCTTCCCATGTCCATAACAAAAGCCTGTAGAGCATGTAAACACCAATGTAAGCACCTGTAACTAAAAATAAGGGGTTCAAAAAAATGGCATGAATCGTTGTCATAAAGACGGCATCATCGACAATGATTTGATAAATAGATGTAGAAGCGATGCCTCCAAAAATAATAGTTGCCAACACTGCAAGAACGTTAAACGCTGTGCGTGCGATCTTGCTTTTATTTTGGAGCAATAGCATGACTAGAGGGACAATTATACTCAAGACAATTAATAACCATTTCAATCTACCCACGTCCTTTTCCTAATTATCCCCACGACCGTAAAGACATAAACATATAGAGAAATGAATACCTTCTATCCACTCAGTAAATTTCATATATTACAATATTTGTAAATACATAAAATAAAGGTGTAAAATAATTGGAGTGGGGTATAAAAATGAGGTGACGAAATTTTTTGCAGACTATACAGGAAAAAAATAATAGAAGAATTTTATATGAAAACGCATGATGGTCACACCTTTTAAAACATATGATGTTTTATTGGCATAGGAGTGATATAAGAAGTGAGTCAAATTACATGATCTTTAAAAGGGGGATTAAAAATAAAAATTAATCGTTATGTATACACGGCAAGAACAAACAGAGGGGTGCGTAAAATGGAAAATAACTCTGTAGTAAAAAACGGAATAGGATTTGGTGCAGTTCTAGCCATTACAATATCTTGGAGTGTCAACCATTCTGTGTTGTGGGCGATCATTCACGGTTGCTTTAGCTGGTTATATGTCATTTATTATGTGTTTACAAGATAATGCTGTACAATGCTGCTATTCATAATAACTTTCATATATTTTGCAGTTGTGGCATACATAACTAAGTGTTCCTAAGACTAATACTATGTTTAAACAACAGTCTTAGCAAATAGAAAGAACTTCATTTGTACCCCAGGTTGAGAAAGGTTGATTGGATGACACATCAAGTGACGGCAACGAGTAATATCGATTTTAGTGCTACAGGCGTTGATAAAGTATTGCAAAATGTAGCTTATATTTTATCTACATTTGTCATGTCTTACCCTGATAAAAGGCAGAGGGACAGGAAAATGGTACGTGCAATACCCTTTCATATTGCAAAGAGACGTAATACCGCTCGAATAATTGATAGTATACAACGCTTTGAACCAAGAGCAGTAATAATTGATGTAGACTATGTAGGAGATGCGTTTATAGGAAAACTAGAACCAGTCGTAAAAGTAATTGTCAATGGATAGACGATATTAATAAGAAAAGCATCTGTAAACTATCCGTAAATAGTAAACAGATGCTTTATCCTATCTTATTGGACCAATGACATTAGCTATGCTCTAGAAATGCGTCTGATTGCATCAATTTTTTGGCAATCAATGATAATAGGTTCAGCAGCTGCTCCAGCTTCAACGAAATATGCACAGCAATTTCGATTATCTAATTTAATGAAAACAACTCCTAGGAAGCTACCTCCACTGGACAAATAAACATCTACTGTAGTACCTATTTCAAAGCATTTTAGTAAGTGGCAAATACAACCTTTACAGTGATGTTTGTTTTTGCATTCATCTTTGTCTTCTTTCCAACAATGTTTTTCTTCTTTCCAACAGTGCTTCTCTTCTTTGCAAGAGCAATGGTGATGCTTGTGTTTACAGTCATCATGTTTATGGCATTTTTCTTTATGTTCAAAGCCTTTCTTTTCACCTTCGCAATGATTCCAATTCATATGTTTGCAATATCTATTATCTTCCATCTTTTTAATCTCCCTTTTGTTAGTTTTTTGTAATGCGCGCGCTTGCCTTACATTACTAATCTATGAAATGGAATAGTATTGAACTGGTAATATGTCCTACTAAATAGAATTAAAATAAATAATATATAAAAATAAAAATATAATATATTTACCTAACTGAAGGTAATGGAAGTATAGTGGGAATTGCTGATATATCGTTTGTGCGTTTAAACAAAGCATTGGCACAGTAGATATAACCAATCATTAAAGCTTCTTAGTCTACTAAAAAGGAGAATGTTCAAATATGCATAAAAGACTAAAAAATATTTTTTATTTAATGATAGTATTAACGGTAATCACTGCAATTTATTTGAAAAATCAACCGTCACCTACAGCACATTTATCCGAAAGCAACGGTCCTCAAAGTGGAGCGGAGGACATCGCACAAAAATTGCAAAGTACGCAGTTAACAAAAAAAATACTTGTCGCTTTAAGAGCAGAAGGCTATCATCCCGATAGCACGATTGAATATTTAATTGACTCATCTAATAATCAGATTATTACAATACAATTACATAATTTAAAGAAACTTGATAGCAGTACGGAGAGCAAAATCCAAGAAATAGTAAGGAATATTGCCAGTAAAAATAACTTTAAATTGTTTATTGTCGATGTACAACTTTCGGATGTAAATTGATTTTGTATAGCTACGTCATATGTTATTTCACAGTGCGCTGAAAAAAGTCTATGTTATAATCACATAGAAAGGCGTGATAAAACTGAATATTTTAGTTTTAGGTGCAACTGGACGTGTAGGTAGCCGTATTGTTTCATACGCACTAAACGATGGACATCATGTCATAGCATTTGTACGAACACCAAGTAAATTGCACATTTCTGATAAAAATCTACAAGTTATGCAAGGCAATGTATTAAACAAAGAGGACATTGAATCTGCTATCGCTGCAGCAGATGTTGTCATCAGTGCTTTAAATACGGATGGTACAACAACACTTTCAGAATGCTTGCCACTTATTTTACAAGCGATGCAAAAAGTAAAATTGCAACGTATTATTACAGTAGGCACAGCTGGCATTTTACAAAGTCGGCTAACACCAAATGTACTTCGTTATCAGTCCAGTGAATCAAAGAGAAAGTCAACTACTGCAGCACAAGAACATCACAATGTTTATAAATTATTGGCACAATCAAATATGGATTGGACAATTGTTTGCCCAACCTATTTACCGGATGGTCCATATATGGGAAACTATCGAGTAGAAAGAGATTTTTTACCCGAAGGTGGAACGGAAATATCAGTAGCTGATACGGCACACTTTGCGTACAAACAAATTCAAAGTACAGAATATGTCAAAGCAAGAGTCGGTATTGCTTATTAATAAAACACACTAGTGTTAACAAATTATTGTTAATGCTAGTGTGTTTTTCACGTTAATAAAATGTAGAGAGCGATAATTGACAAAGTGTATACAAACGTATACAATTTATTTTGTAAACGATTTGTATACGTTTGTATACATAAGAAGGAGGAAATAGCTATGCGCAGAGAAGAATTGAAGGAATATACTAGAGGGGGGCATCATCGAGGTGACCGACATAGAGGAAAAGATAGTGCCCACCATCGAGGACCTAAAACGTTCCGAAGAGGAAGAGCTATTGCTTTTTTAGAAACAATGAATCTAAAGCGTGCGACAATTAAACAGCAATTAGAGCAACCAGAGTTTCAATCGATTCAACAAATTCTTATTGGGGAATTGAAAGCAATGGATATGATTATTAATGAATATATCCAATTATTTGAAATTCAAGAAGGTGAAACAATGGATACGATAAATGGCGAGGACAATGGCATTAACCATCATAAACAATCTTTGGAGCATGAAGCGGAAGGTAAAGATCTGAATGAAACAAATTAATCACTACATCGATTCAACTTTTTATCAGCAAGATGCTTTATTGGAAAAAGTTATTTCAACTATTGAAGAGAATGGCATGCCTTCCATTTCCGTTTCACCATCCTCTGGGAAGCTATTAACAATGCTTGTTTCGATTTCCGGCGCACATAATGTTTTAGAAATAGGCGCACTTGGTGGCTATAGTGGAATATGTCTCGCGAGAGGTTTTGGCAGTAGTGGGAAATTAACTTCACTGGAATTAGATAAGCAATACGCAACAGTAGCAGCACAAAATTTAGCTAAAGCGGGCTTTGCTGCCCAAGTATCTTATATGACTGGAGCAGCTCTACAAAGCCTTGCAAAATTAAAAGAACAACAAAAACGTTTTGATTTTTTCTTTATTGATGCGGATAAAGAAAATTATAAACATTACTTAAATGAATGTATTTTACTTGCGGAGGAAGGGGCATTAATCGTTTCTGATAACGTCCTTGCGGGCGGTAGTGTAGCGGATCAGAGCGTCCAACCAAAGCGTTATACAGCATTAATGAAGGAATTTAATGATACTGTAGCTAATCACCCACAATTAAAATCTATCCTCATTCCAATCGGTGATGGCATCACAATTTCGAAAGTGCAAAAGCAAAATGATATATAGGCAAAAGCTTGTCGACATACCTCAAGAGATGAAAAGCTCTTGAGGTATTTTTTTCGTTGAAGTGGAGACGGTTGTGACTTGCTTCGGCACAATGTTCTGAATTTTTGCATAAAAAAGGCTGTAGTGAGTCACTACAGCATCAAAGAAAAAATTTTAGGGAGATTCATGGCTTTATCGTTATTATGGCAACCAAGTTGTTTTTTTATACTTCAGATGGCAGTTAATAATTCAAAATCGAAAGCATTTTTTAAACAAATCAACAAATAATAAAGTACTAAATATTTTTTCTGGGAAGTGAAGATGTTTGAAAAAGTTTATGCTATATATAATGCCTATTTGCTTTGTAGTGGTATCTGTATTTTTTGTGAGTGAACGTTTCTCTGCGGATAAAGGCAGAAAATATTATGAAGAAGCAGGGCAAATTTTATGGGAAATAAAAACAAAGGAAAAAATTATCGCGTTAACCTTTGATGATGGTCCTCATAAAAAATACACGCCAGAAATTTTAGATATATTAGCCAAATATCAGGCAAAATCAACATTTTTTATCGTTGGGGAAAATGCAGAAAAAAATTCAGAAGTAGTGCAACGAATGTATGAAGAAGGGCATGAATTAGCCATTCACACATATACCCACCCGTTAAGGACGAATGTGCCTAATTTACTTAAGGAAATTAAACAAACACACGATACGATATATGGTATAACAGGCTATACGCCGACACTCTTTCGTCCTGTAGAAGGCCAATATACGGATGGTATGATTGAAGCCGTAGCAAAAGAGGGCTACAAAGTCGTGATGTGGTCTTGGCATCAGGATACTATGGACTGGAAAAGCCCCGGCGTTCATAAAATCGTGAATACGGTATTAAAAGGTGCTAAGGAAGGGAATATCGTTCTGTTTCATGATGGGGGAGGAGACCGTAGACAAACGGTCAAAGCATTAGAAAAAATTTTAGCGGAACTTGAAAAGCAAGGATATAAATTTGTCACAGTATCTGAATTGCTGGAAGTACAAAAGGCAAATAAAAAAATGGAAGAAAATAAATAAGAACAAACAAACACCTCGATTCGTGCAAAAGAAAGCACTTTTCGAGGTTTTACTGTTCAAGTGTAATGTTTATATATTATAGTAATTAATGGAATAATTTAAATTTACTATAATGAGATGAGGGGATTTATTGAAGCAAGCTTTACTAATTATCGATGCTCAACAGGAATTAATGGATGGAAATGATCAAGAAAAAGCAGTATTTAAGAAAGAAACATTGCTTGAAAATATTAATTTTGTTATTCAACAAGCACTATTAGCGAAAGCTTTCATTATTTTTGTTCGAGATAAGGATGTAGCAAATGGTCAAGGGGCAGGCTTCCAAGTTCACAATGACATCAATCTACCAACAAATAGTGCAATATTTATAGATAAAAAAGCGACAAATGCGTTTTATCAAACAGAATTGCTGCAATATTTAAAAGATGAGAATGTTAATCATTTAGTCATCATGGGCTGTAAAACAGAGCATTGTATTGATAGCGCAGTACGGACAGCAACAATTCAAGGCTTTGATGTTACGTTAGTGGCGGATGGACATTCAACTACGGATTCAGACACACTTTCAGCCGAGCAAATTATTGCCCATCACAATGAAACGCTACACGGTCATTATAATGTAGATCATTTTGCAGTGGTCAGAAGCACCCAAGAGCGTTTATTTGAACCTAATCATAATCAATATCGCACTGAAATGTAGGTATTCCAATATATTAACAAAAGAAGAGCACAAAAATGTGCTCTTCAATACTTAACGACGATGTTCTACAAGGTCTATTGCTCCTAACACAATATGTGCTAACCCGAATCCAAAGACAGTGTTCGCAATCATTTTGTTAGAACCACTTTTTTGCTTTAAAGCATAGCCAGCAGCCGTAACAGCAGAACCTAAAATAGTTGGGATTAAACCTTCTCGAATATTGTTCATCCAAAATCCCTCCATCGTAGTTAATGGGCGTTATCACACCATTCATACTATTTGCGAATACCCATATAGTTATACTTATTTTATGTTTTTTATTAAGCTTCACCTTTGCTGTTTAAGGCCACTAATATGTAAAATAACGCTTTAAAGCAATTTAAAAGGGTCGCTTGGGGGAAGCGACCCTTTGGTATTGATAGGAGTGAAGAAGCAACTGGTCATTTCATTAAAGTCTTATTAGAGCTTAATGTAAGAAAGCTGTACCGACGATAATTAACAGAATAAACAGTACAACGATTAGTGCGAAAGCTGAGCCATTGCCGCCGCCATAGTAATTGTCGCCGCCGCCATAGTTACATCCACCACCGTAGTTACATCCACCGCCATAGTTATATCCACCATAAAAATTATTGTTCCAATTCCCTGCATTTCCGTAGTATCCCATGAAACATTCCTCCTTCCTTCAACTTTATAATATGTTCATTGTGGAAATGCGGAGGGGTATTTATCCCACTATTGCTTTTTTAAATTTATAAAAAAAGCTGCAGCGCAATAATACGCTACAGCTTCACATTGGTTACCTTTTTGGTTTGTCAGTAAGCTTATTATAGCACAAACAGACTCATAAGCAAAAATTCACTGTTGCCGTTCCATCTAAAGAATGTTTATTTATTATTCCAATTCCAATCGCATTGTATGATTCATAACTTGGAACCCTTGTTTTTCATATAAAGTAATGGCACCAACGTTTTCAGCTAAAACGTTTAATTCCAAGTAATCTAATTGGCGATTTTCCGCCCACTTTTTTGCTTCACTTAGCAAAGCTGAACCGATTCCTTGGCTTTGATATTGACTCCCAACAATAATATCGATGATAAAAGCATATTTATGTTTAACAACACATGAATAAGGAGGTGTCATCGTTTCTTGGATAAGCAAAAAGCCTACGATTTCATTATGTAATTTTGCAAGTAAAATATCTGACTCTTGATTGTGAATCGTATTGCGTATAAATGCTACATCTTGTTTAGCAGGTTGTATGTACTTTGGTTGTAACTTGGACATTTCGATAAAAAGTTCTTCATATAAAATTTCGATTTGCGGAACTTCATTTAGTGTAGCCATAATCATTTGCATCTTTATAGCCTCCAATTTTTTTATATAATAAGCTTCTAATATTTTACTATAATGGTAATTTTATATCAAATATTTAAAATGGATTATGAGGCGTAACAAGCAAAAAGTAGCACTTAGCGATAGTGCGAATAGATACATAATTTACTAATTTAAAATATATACGGAATGGTCGTTCCTTCTGTATTATTGTGAACGTTCACTGTTCAAGCAATTGAATATGCTAGGATATGAAGGCTGTGATTGCTAATATCCGGGAAAAGCACTTTAGGATAATAAAGTAGTTTTGATGCCTTCTGCTATCACCTGTGTGGGGGACTTCGATAAGAAAGTAGGTGATAATCTGGAAACCAATACACTTTGGGCATCGTTCATAGGTGGTACGACCGCATTAATTGTCTATCTAATTGGCGGTGTAGATGAATTGGTAACATCTTTAACAATATTAATGGCCATCGATTTAATATTAGGATTAATGGTTGGATGGCTAATAAAGGATATAGATTCTCGTAAAACGTTTAAAGGATTATTGAAAAAGACAGCGATGATATTAATGGTTATAGCTGCTGTACAATTGGATAATGCTACAGAAAGTGGAAATTTCATGCGCGATGCGATGATTCTATTTTTAATTGGTATGGAGGGAATTAGTATTATTGAAAACTTAGGGAAGTTAGGAATACGCGTACCAAAGTTTTTAATCAATGCTTTTGTGCAGTTGAAAAAGGATAACGATGATAAAAAGGACGATCAAAAATAACAAAGTCGTTTAATTTTTTACCATCAAATGAATCACAACACTACTAAAAGAAATTCATCCCGCACAGGAATGCAATTATGTAATATGGATGAGGGGGCTAGTCCTTTTATTCATTCGTTATCCTCTAAACCGCAGCGTAATAGGCGTACGAATAGTTCAAGAGGAGTACAAGAATTAGAAGGGACAAGTACTTGTTAAGCTCAACGATGGTTCATATTACTGTCACTTTGAAAGAATACTTCCTACTGAGTTGTGATTTAAGTCTAAAAAAATCGTTCATCCCTTTTTCCAAACAGGCATTCAAAATAAATTTTTCAAAGGAGTCACATCTATCTAGGTGTGGCTTTTTATTGTGCATTTAATAAGTATGGGTGAAGGTATGTTGGTGCTGAAGGAAAGAGAAGGGGCATTGAAGGCAACATGCCTTTTAATAAAGAAAGAGGTGATGATATGCAATTGACAGACGGCTCTTGGATATTTGAGACTGATGAAATTGACGAAGTTGTCATGCATGTAGAACGTGAAGATTATGAACGGGAAATGTTAAATGCATTTGCTCGCTATGCTTACGCTCGTTATAAGCAAATTAGAGATTATGTGAATCCACGAAAGTGTAAATATATGTTGATTGATAAAGTACGAGAACAATTGAAGTCGCCTGCAAAACTACGCAGAGTTTGTCAGTTAGTAAATATGACAGAAGAAGAAGTGCAATATATCGTTGCATTTGTTAAAAAACATTTGAAATATGTAAAATAGAGTAATCTTCACTTATCAAGGCTAAAGTGGGAAGAAGCGCTACCACATAACACAGATAGTCATGCCTATGGTAGCTGACCTAATAATTAAATAACCTTTTTTCCTAGCCATTGGGCTGTTAAAACTATTGGAAAAAATAATAGAAAAAAAGG
>Ga0213825_1002001_pt1 | contig 13325 bp, 12 predicted proteins | sample MC6MC0900MG_FD_179896 | JGI IMG/M metagenome (GOLD analysis project Ga0213825, IMG submission 179896) | Enriched soil aggregate microbial communities from Iowa State University, Ames, United States - MC6-MC0900-MG | ecosystem: Environmental > Terrestrial > Soil > Unclassified | place: USA: Iowa... | reverse complement strand
ATCTGCATTTTTTAAAAATATAGTAGATTGGTTGTCGCGTGCAGATAAAAGTTTTTTGCAAGGAAAAAAGGTTTTTATTTTAAGTACATCAAACGGAAAACGTGGTGGTTTGGGTGCGAACGAAAGTTTACAGAAAATGATCGAACGTTTTGGTTGCGAAGTTTACGAAAGTTATGCTTTTTCATCTTTTTCAGAAAACTTCAACAAAGAAACACAGCAAATTACAAATAAAGATTTCTTACAAGAAATCGATAATAAACTAAACAGAATTTTAAAAAGTTAATGCAACGGTTTTCAAAAACGTATCAGGTACAAAATATTCCTGGTTTTAAAAGGCAAATGCTTCAGTGGGCTCAACAGTTTCGCGAAGTTGTTTTTTTAGAATCGAACAATTACAAAGCCAAATACAGCACACACCAGGCTGTTTTGGCTTTTGATGCTTTTACGCTTCTGCAAACCGATTATTTTAATGCGTTCGATAAGTTAAAAGAATATCAAAACAATACCAGCGATTGGCTTTTTGGTTATTTAACGTACGATTTAAAGAACGATGTAGAACGATTAGAATCAAATAATTCCGATGGATTGCACTTTCCCGATTTATTGTTTTTTCAACCAAAGAAAATCATTTTTTTCGAAGATGATTTTGTTCGATTTGAATATCTGGGAATGTGCGATGACGAAATAGATGATGATTTTCAGCAGATAAATTCAATTGAAATAGAAAAAGCAGATCCGCAAGAAAAAATCAATATAGAAAGTAAATTAACGTTTAGCGAGTACGAAACCGGATTTCAAAAAGTAATCAGTCATATTCAGCGTGGCGATATTTACGAAGCCAATTATTGCATGGAATTTTTTGCAGAGAATGTTCAGTTGAATTCCAATGAATTGTTTTGGAAACTCAACGAAATTTCTGAACCGCCTTTTGCATGTTTTGCTAAATTCAACAAACATTTTGTAATGAGCGCGTCGCCTGAACGTTACCTTAAAAAAGACGGTTTAAAAATAATTTCGCAACCCATTAAAGGAACTGCAAAACGTGGAGTTATGGATGGAGAAGATTTAATTTTAAAACAAAATTTAGCAGAAAATAAAAAAGAACAGTCTGAAAATGTGATGATTGTCGATTTGGTTCGAAACGATCTGTCTAAAACTGCAACAAAAGCATCGGTTCAAGTTGAAGAATTATTTGGGATTTATACATTTAAACAGGTTCATCAAATGATTTCTACGGTTGTTTCAGAAGTTTCAGCAGATCAAAATCCGGTCGATATCATCAAATCCACTTTTCCAATGGGCAGTATGACGGGGGCTCCAAAATTATCAGCAATGAAAATTATCGAAGAGGTAGAAAAAACAAAACGCGGTCTGTACAGCGGTGCTATTGGTTATTTTACGCCTAACAACGATTTCGATTTTAACGTGGTTATCCGCAGTATTTTGTACAATCAGGAAAATAAATACGCATCATTCAGTGTGGGTAGCGCCATTACAATCAACGCAAATGCTACCGATGAATACAACGAGTGTTTGTTGAAAGCACAAGCTATGCAAAAAGTATTAAAGCAATGTTAGATCAATTCAAACAACATATCGTCCAAAAATTTCCCGAATCAGTAAGCGGAAAAACCTTGCTTGCAGTAAGCGGAGGAGTGGATAGTATGGTGTTGTTGCATTTGTACCATGCTTTAAAATTAGACTTTGCTGTCGCGCATTGCAATTTTCAGTTGCGTGGTTCAGAAAGTGATTTAGACGAAAAACTGGTTACAGATTTTTGCAGAAAGCATAACATACCCTATTTTGTAGAACGATTTGATACCATGCAGTTTGTTGAAAGTAGAAAAGTTTCCATTCAAATTGCGGCTCGCGAATTACGATACAATTGGTTTAAACAGATTTGTGCAGACAACGATTATCAATTTATTGCAACGGCTCATCATTTAGACGATCAGGCGGAAACGTTTTTGATCAATTTTACTCGAGGAACCGGAATCGACGGTTTGGTTGGAATTCCTGAAAAAAATGAGAATATTATTCGACCGCTTTTGAACTTTTCTCGAGAGAAGATTCTGAATTATGCTACTGAAAATGGAGTAGAGTGGAGAGAAGATCAATCGAATGCCACAACAAAATATCTGCGAAACAAAATGCGCCATTTGTTGCTTCCAGTTTTAAAAGAAGAAAATACAGAATTTTTAAAATCGTTTCAAAATACACTTAATCATTTAAAACAAACGCAACTTTTAGCAAACGATGCAGTTGCTTTTTTCGAGAAAGAATGTGTGCAGATGAATGAAGGTCAGCTGGAAATCAATTTAGATAATGCACAGGATTTCAGCAACAAAAAACACTATTTATTGCAGGTTTTAAAGAGATATGGTTTTACTTCTGCGGATGAAATTGAAAAGATATGTTTGTCTGAAGCCGGTAAAGTGTTAAAAAATGATGATTGCACTGTTTTAAAAGATCGAAACAAACTGATTGTTTTTAAAGAAAAGTCGGTGAATGATGATTTGTTTTACATAAATAGCAAGAGTGATGTTTTAAATCTGCCCTTTTTTATGAATATATCAGAAGTAGAAAAGGAAGAATTTAACTCGGATAAATGTACTATTTTCGTAAATTCGAATCTTTTAAAATGGCCTTTGGTTTTAAGACGCAAACAAACAGGTGATTTTTTTCAGCCTTTTGGAATGAATGGAGTAAAGAAAGTGTCAAAGTTTTTTAAAGACGAGAAACTATCTAAAATTCAAAAAGATAACACTTGGATTTTGGAAAATGGAGATGGAAAAATAATTTGGATTGTTGGTTCACGTGCCGATAATCGATTTAAAATAACAAGTAACAATCAACAAAACTATAAAATAACTTTAAACCAATGAGAAATTTACTCACAGCGCTGGTTTTATTCGTAACCAGTTTGGGGTTTTCACAGGTGCAAGATCCTGTAAAATGGAAATCGAGTATCGAAAAAATTTCAGATACAGAGTATCAACTTAAATTTGATGCTACAATTGAAGGCGAATGGCACATGTATTCGCAGTTTACACCAGAAAACGGGCCACTTCCTTTAGAATTTATTTATAACAATGCCGAAGGAAATTACGAACCGCAAGGCAAAGCAAAAGAGAGTGAATACACTAAAAAATTCAATGATATTTTTGGTGTAGATGAATATTACTTTGCTAAAGAAGCACATTTTACACACAATATAAAAATTACAAACCCTGAAGTTAAAAATATTCAGATAGAACTTTCTTATCAGGCTTGTATTGAAATGTGTATTCAGCAAAACAAATATTTTGTTTTCGATTTAGCTACAGTTTCATCAAAGGAAGTTCAAAACTTTGAAGATCTTGCAGCAACTTCAACAAACAATGATACAACAAAGACTGCGCCTAACACAGATAATATTAAGAAAGGTAGTAAAATTGATACAATGGATAATTGGGCAATTTTTGTTGCTTCTTTTTTAGGGGGACTTGTAGCTTTGCTGACTCCATGTGTATTTCCAATGATTCCAATGACAGTAAGTTTCTTTACTAAACAAAGTAAATCACGAGCTAAAGGAATTAAAAATGCACTTATCTACGGTTTATCAATCATCATTATATATGTATTGTTAGGATTAATCGTGACCAAGATTTTTGGAGCCGATGCATTAAATGCACTATCTACGAACGTTTGGTTTAATATTATATTCTTTGTATTAATTGTGGTTTTTGCAACTTCATTTTTAGGAGCGTTTGAAATTATGTTGCCAAATTCATGGGCAAATAAAGTAGATCGTCAAGCTGATCGTGGAGGTATGATCGGCATCTTTTTTATGGCTTTGGCATTGGCAATTGTATCCTTTTCGTGTACTGGTCCTATCGTGGGATATATATTAGTTGATGCTGCAATGAATGGAGGTATTGCACCATTAATTGGTATGTTAGGTTTTTCATCAGCATTAGCATTACCATTTATGTTGTTTGCAATGTTCCCAGGTTGGTTAAATTCTATGCCGCGTTCTGGTGGATGGATGAACACTGTAAAGGTTTCGTTAGGATTTTTAGAATTAGCATTGGCTTTCAAATTTTTATCGAATGCCGATTTAGTTTTACAGGCACATTGGATTGAACGCGAAGTATTCTTGGCAATATGGATCGCAATTTTTGCAGCGTGGGCAATTTATTTGTTCGGAAAAATTCAGTTACCGCACGATTCTAAATTAGATAAAATATCAGTAGGCAGATTATTTATGGCATTATTGGTATCAACATTTACTATTTATTTAGTTCCTGGATTATGGGGAGCGCCTTTAAAATTAATTTCAGGTTTTCCACCGCCAATGACGTATTCTGAAAGTCCGTATGGTGTAGGGAATTCTAAAGGAGGAACATCTTCTTTAAGTGAAATTCCAGATGGTGCAAAAGAAGGTCCGCAGGGAATCATCACTTTCACAGATTACGACAAAGGTATGGCTTATGCAAAAAAGATCAATAAACCGGTTTTATTAGATTTTACAGGACATGCGTGTGTTAACTGTCGTAAGATGGAAGAAAACGTTTGGTCTGAAACCAATGTGTTAAATATTTTAAACAACGACGTAGTTTTAATATCTTTATACGTTGATGAGAAGAAGCCGTTACCAGAAGCAGAACAATATGTTTCTAAGACAACGGGCAAGAAAATAAAGTCGGTAGGTAATAAGTGGAGTGATTTCCAGATTGAAAAATATCAGGCAAATGCGCAACCTTATTATATTGTTTTAGATAATGAAGGAAATTCGTTAAACACGCCGGTTGGTTATACGCCGGAAGTTTCGGAGTACGAAAATTGGTTAAAAGAAGGAGTAACAAATTATTCAAAATAAATTTAAAAAATGAGAAAATTACTAATAGCAGCAACGTTATTTGTGGCAACACAGGTAAATGCACAAATTAAAACGCCACAGGCAAGTTTAAAATCAGAAATAGATCAAACAGTTGGTTTAACAAATGTTAGTGTAGATTATTTCCGTCCGGCTAAAAAAGGTCGTTTGGTTTTTGGAGATTTAGTTCCTTACGGAAAAATGTGGAGAACAGGTGCAAACCAGAATACTGTTATTGAAATTGATACAGATATCGAAGTAAACGGTAAAAATTTACCAGCAGGTAAATATGCATTATACACGTTACCAAAAGCAGAATCTTGGGATGTAATTATCTACAAAACTACCGATAACTGGGGATTGCCTCAAACATGGAACGAGAGTGATGTAGTTATGAAAACAGCTGTAAAACCACAAACATTAAATAAAGATGTAGAGTATTTTACAATTGATGTTACGCCACAAAACAATGAGCAGGGAACAATTGATATTTCATGGGAAAAAACAATAGTTCACGTTCCGTTTAAAGTACCAACGCACAAAATAGCAATGGAAAGTATTAATTCAAGCATTAACGAAAATTCTAAAGCATCAGATTATTATGCAGCGGGTGTTTATCTGTTTACATCAAATACCGATGTTAAAAAAGCTTTAGATTTTGTAAACAAATCAATTGCAATGCAAAACGGCGAAGCTCCTTTTTACATGTTGCGTCAAAAATCATTGATTCAGGCTGCAAATGGCGATAAAAAAGGTGCGGTAGAAACAGCTAAAAAATCGTTAGAAGCTTCAGAAAAAGCAGGAAACGAAGATTACGTAAAAATGAACAGAAACTCTATTTTAGAATGGAGTAGATCATAAAGAAGAAAACGTCCCAATATTGGGACGTTTTTTTATTGTTTTATTTATTGAAGTATACATTTAAATTATTAAGATATTTTAATTGAAAATTCTATATATCTGATATGTTATATAGAAAAAACTTTCTCTCATTAAAAAGGTTAATCTTTTGTTTGTTGATTTGTATTGGCTGGTTTGAGTAGGAGATGAGTGTACATTAATATGAGTATCTTTTGCTATTAAAACAGCTCTTTTCATGTGTAGCGGATCACTAATCAATAAAGCTTCAGTTAAATTATTTTCAATCATTATTTCTTTTGCAAACTTTAAATTTTCTTGAGTAATTTTTGATTTTTCTTCAATAAATATATCTTTAGAATTTACTCCAAATCTTTCGGCATATTTTTTTGCAACATAAGATTCCGAAAATTCTTTACCATCTGCTTTTCCACCGGTAAAAATTATTTTTTTAATATACCCATCTTTATATAAAGCAATACTGTGGTTAATTCGCTCTCTAAAGACTGGTGAGGGTTTATTGTTCCAAATACCAGCTCCTAAAACAATACCGACATCTGCTTTTTGAGTTTCATTTTTCTTGGAATAATTAGAGATATTAAAACAAGTTATAATAAAATATGTTGTTAAACATAACAGAATAGTAATACTGACGATTTTTATCTTTTTTAAAAACATTCCCTTCAATATTTTAGTTCATTACAAAATGTTCAATATCAAATATACAAAACTTCGTCATAAATAAGGTTAGAGTAAAAATAGTGTTATTTACTTACTACATAGTAATCCTATTTGTATCTTTAATAAAAATTCAAAATAAAATAAGTTTTTTTAAACTGTAAATACGCAGTATATTTGTTTCTTTAAAAAATATTGGAAATATTTATGTTAACAGAATTAAATGCTATTTCACCGATCGATGGTCGTTATAGATCAAAAACAGCTCCATTAGCAGATTATTTTTCGGAAGAAGCCCTTATAAAATATCGCGTTTTAGTAGAAATTGAATATTTTATTGCTTTATGCGAATTGCCATTGCCACAGGTTGCAAATGTATCTAAAGATTTGTTTTCTGAATTGCGAAAAATTTATAATGCTTTTTCTACAGAAGATGCACTTTGGATCAAAAACACCGAAAAAACAACGAATCACGATGTTAAGGCTGTTGAATATTTCATAAAACATAAATTTGACCAATTAGGTTTACAAGAATTTAAAGAGTTTATCCATTTTGGATTAACCTCTCAAGATATCAACAACACCGCAATACCTTTATCGGTAAAACACGCTTTTGAAAAAGTTTATATGCCAACTTTTATTCAGTTGGTAAACAAATTAAAAGAGTTAAGCATTGAATGGAAAGATATTCCAATGTTGGCACGTACGCATGGGCAACCGGCATCGCCAACACGTTTAGGTAAAGAATTGCATGTTTTTGTGGTTCGTTTAGAAGAGCAGTTGCGTTTGTTGAACAATATTCCGTTTGCAGCTAAATTTGGTGGAGCTACTGGAAATTTCAATGCGCACAAAGTAGCTTATCCGCAAAATGATTGGAGAGTTTTTGGAGAGAATTTTGTTGAAGAAACTTTAGGATTGAAACATTCGTTCCCTACAACACAAATTGAACATTACGATCATTTCGCTGCTTTTTGCGATGCTTTAAAACGTATCAACAATATATTGATCGATTTAGATCGAGATGTTTGGACGTACGTTTCAATGGAATATTTCAAACAGAAAATCAAGGCGGGCGAAGTTGGGTCATCTGCAATGCCACACAAAGTGAATCCGATCGATTTTGAAAATTCTGAAGGAAATTTAGGCATCGCCAATGCTATTTTTGAACATTTGGCTGCAAAATTACCTATTTCTCGTTTACAGCGCGATTTAACCGACAGTACCGTATTGCGTAATGTGGGCGTTCCATTCGGGCATACCATTATCGCATTTGAAGCAACCTTAAAAGGTTTGAATAAATTATTGTTGAACGAAAGCAAATTTGCAGACGATTTAGAAAACAACTGGGCGGTTGTAGCAGAAGCAATTCAGACTATTTTACGTCGTGAAGCATATCCAAATCCTTACGAAGCATTGAAAGATTTAACCCGTACCAACGATGTAATTAATCAAAAATCGATTCATGCATTTATCGATACTTTAAATGTTTCGGTTGAGGTTAAAAACGAATTAAAACAAATAACTCCGAGCAATTATTTAGGAGTTTCAATTTAGAAAATATGAAAAAAATTATTGTTACTTTATTTTTGGCATTGGCATTTGTTGGATGTAACGATGACGACAAACATGTTGATGTTTTGGTTGGGAAATGGTATCCGCAAGGTGTAATCATTAACGGCGAAAACACACCTTATGCAGAAAATTCAAACTGCGGAAAAGATTATTTGCAGTTAAACGAATTTAATTCGTTTGAAATTGTTGATTATACCGAAAGCAATGTGGTTGGAAAAACAACACCCGTGCCACCATGTCCGTCACAAAAGTTTTACGGATCATATACGGTTATAAACAACGAATTGAAATTTCACGGATCTAACTTTTTTCAAGGCGGAGAAATCATTGAAAAATCTGCAGATCAGTTAAAGCTAAAACGAATGATAGATGTAAACGGCGATGGAACAGAAGATGAAGTAATAGAAGTTTTCATGAAGTTTTTAGCAGAATAAATAATAAAAAAAATCGAACTTAATTAAGTTCGATTTTTTTTATTCCTCTATATAATTTTCGTTTTTAGGGATTTGATTAACCAACTTAACAATATTTTCTGGTAATGTGGTAAGTTTTCGTGATTGTAAATCAAACCAAGCGCCATCTACATTAACCGTTGCGCTTTTGGTACCATCGGCTTTATAAACAAAATGAGTGATCGAAAAACGATTGTTAGCAATTGTATGTTTGGTCATTTCAACGGCTACAGAAATTTCTTCATCCATTTTAATTTCCCTGTGAAAAATCGTTTCTTCCCTAAAAAGAATCGGTGCAATACCGTATTTCGCACATTCGTTAACCGATAAACCTATCTGAATCATTAAATTGTTACGAGCCTGCGTGCATAAATCGCTGTAAGCAGAATGACGTAAATGCCGGTTTGCATCAATCATACTCCATAATATCTGCCCTTTAAAGAAAATATTTTTCATAATTTTACAAAATTTTTAAACAAAATTACAAAAAAATTAAGCAAGATATTTTTTTGGCACGATTAATGAAATGAAGATTAATATAAAAGATATTTTAAACATTTAACAACAATACATCATGAAAAAGATAGCACTACTTTTAACAGCATTCATAGGTTTAACAGCATTACAAAGCTGTACTATTGAAGAATACTATGACGATAGAGGAGATTACAACGAAAATATTTCGCAGGTTTTTGAATTGTCAAACGAAACTTTAAGCACAGTGGAAGATGCTTATACTTATTCTGCAACTTGGAATTTTACTACACCAATTTTTGATAGTGATAACGTTTTAGTTTACAGATGGCAAGGCAATTCTTGGGTTTTAGTTCCTGTTTCATACAATTTAGGAGGAAGCGATATGGTAAAATATGATTATGATTTTACTCGTTACGATGTAAAAGTATATTTTTCGGCTAATTTCCCAGTGAATGACTTGACAAATGCTGAATATAACGATTTTGTTTACCGTCAAACATTCAGAGTGGTTGTAGTACCAGGTGGTTTCCAACAAAAAATGAATTTTAGTGACTACAATGCTACAATTTCCGCATTAGGTTTAGAGAATGCGCCAGTAAAAACACTACAAATAAAGAAATAATTAAATGTTTTTAAAAAGACCCCCTGAATTTTAGGGGGTCTTTTTATTTTTAATCAATTTTTTATTTAATTTTGCATGGTATAACTACACAATACAAAAAATATGGCAACTTTTCGTTTCGAAGCTTTAAAAGCAGCAAGCAACCGTCCGCCGGTAGCGGTTTCTGAATTAGGTAAAAAATCAGAAATTTTTGGTAGCAATGTTTTCAATGACAAATCAATGCGCCAGCACTTAACTCCAGAGGCATACAAAGCAGTACGCTCTGCAATGGATCAAGGTACAAAAATTGATCGTAGAATGGCAGATTATATCGCTTTAGGTATGAAAGAATGGGCAATGACTAAAGGTGTAACACACTACACACACTGGTTTCAGCCTTTAACAGGAACTACCGCAGAGAAACATGATGCCTTTTTTGAAACTTCTTTTGATGGTTCAGATCCGGTAGAAAAATTTGGTGGTTCGCAATTGGTTCAGCAAGAGCCTGATGCATCGTCTTTTCCAAACGGAGGAATCAGAAATACATTCGAAGCGCGTGGTTATACTGCTTGGGATCCAACATCGCCAGCATTTATTTTTGGAACAACATTATGTATTCCAACAGTTTTTGTATCGTACACAGGGGAAGCATTAGATAACAAAGCACCTTTATTAAGAGCGTTGTCTGCAATTGACGATGCTGCGACTGAAGTTGCTAAATTCTTTGACAAAAACGTTAAAAAAGTAACTCCGACTTTAGGTTGGGAACAAGAATATTTCTTAATTGATGATGCATTGGCAGCATCGCGCCCTGATATTTTACAAACCGGTAGAACATTATTAGGACACGTTTCGGCTAAAGGTCAGCAATTAGAAGATCATTATTTTGGATCGATCCCTACAAGGGTTTTAAACTACATGCGCGATTTAGAAAACGAATGTATGTTGTTGGGAATTCCTGTGAAAACACGTCATAACGAAGTTGCTCCAAATCAGTTTGAATTAGCTCCGATTTTTGAAGAAACAAATTTAGCGGTAGATCACAATTCCTTATTAATGGATGTGATGCAAAAAGTTGGCGAGCGTCACCACTTTAAAGTGTTATTCCACGAAAAACCATTTAAAGGCGTAAATGGTTCGGGTAAACACAATAACTGGTCGTTAGCTACCGATACTGGTATCAATTTATTAGCACCAGGCAAAACACCAAACAGCAATTTACAGTTTTTAACCTTCTTTATCAATACCATTAAAGCGGTTTCAACTTACGAAGAATTATTGCGTGCGTCAATCGCATCGGCATCTAACGATCACCGTTTAGGAGCAAACGAAGCACCGCCTGCAATTATATCAATCTTTATTGGTCAGCAATTGACAAAAGTGTTGGAAGAACTAGAAGGTGTGTCAACAGGAAAATTATCTCCTGCAGAAAAAACCGATTTAAAATTAAATGTAGTTGGTAAAATTCCAGACGTTTTGTTAGATAATACCGATCGTAACCGTACATCGCCATTCGCGTTTACAGGAAATAAATTTGAATTCCGTGCCGTTGGATCAACAGCTAACTGTGCTACTTCAATGACTACTTTAAATTCGATTGTTGCAAAACAGTTGATCGATTTTAGAAAAGAAGTGGAAGCTTTGGTTGAAAAAGACGGATTGAAAAAAGACGAAGCAATCTTCAATGTTTTACGTGAATACATCAAAGAAACCAAAGATATTTTGTTTGAAGGCGACGGATACAGCAAAGAATGGGAAGAAGAAGCGGCTCGTCGCGGATTATCGAACCATAAAACTACTCCGGCTGCATTAAAGGCAAAAGTTTCTAAAAAAGCATTCGATTTATTTGCTGAATTAAACGTAATGAATCATACCGAAGTAGAATCGCGTTACGAAATTGAATTAGAAGATTACGTTAAGAAAGTTCAGATCGAAGGTCGTGTTTTAGGCGATATCGTTCGTAACCACATTATTCCTACGGCGTTTAAATATCAAAACTTATTAATTGAAAACATTAAAGGTCTAAAAGATATTTTTGGCGACAGTTATGAGGAATTAGCTGCAGAACAAATTTTAATTTTAAAGAAAACGTCTATGCACGTTAACGAATTAAATGCAAAATTACACGCAATGATGGATGCTCGTAAAGATGCAAATTCATTAGATTCTGTTGAGAAAATGGCACATGCTTACTGTGATAATGTAAAACCGTATTTTGACGAAATTCGTTACCACGCAGATAAATTAGAGTTAATGGTTGATAATGAATTATGGACGTTGACTAAATACCGTGAATTATTGTTTACAAGATAATTTTATATTTATTTATACAGAAAAACCTCCGTTTTGAATAATCAATTCGGAGGTTTTCTCATTTATTGGATTGGATCTATTGAAATTATCTGTTGAAATTAAATACAAACGTATTTCCACTGCCGGTGTAGGCTCTGCGTTCCCACATTCCAAACTGATCGCGGGTTAAAATGGTTCCTAAATCGCTGCGTAACCTGCGTTCGTAATCACGCGGACCATAGTTGTTGTTCACCATAAAGTTTAACGATACCTGTAATTGAGATCTTTGTGCGCGCGATAATCTTAAAAAATCGTATCGGCTCATTTCACGATCTACGTGATAATGGTAATCTCTGCGGTCATCATATCGAACAACTCTTCTTTGGTTGTGGCGGTAATCACGGTCGTTATCTCTGTGATGTCTGTGTACGTTGTGTTTTTTGTGGTGTTTTTTATGTTTGTGGTGACCTCTATGGTGACCTGGCTGCGCACTTGCAATTGTTGTAAAGGCTAAAAGTGCTAAAGTGAATAACGTTTTCATAACAGGTTTTGTTTAAATAAGATTGATAATTGTTTTGTTAGTAAGCAATTTTCAAAGTGTGTGCCAAAAAATGTTAAGAAATAAAAAAGACTCTACTTTAACAATAGAGCCTTTAAATATTAAATTTTGAGTTGTATTAACTCTGCTTTTTTACATATTTCGTAAGAATAACAATCTGCTGACCATCAATTTTTCCTTCGATTTGTTCGGTGTTATCATGAACCAAACGAATATTTCGTACAGCAGTACCAATTTTTGCATTCAAAGTTGACCCTTTTACATCTAAATCTTTAATCAAGGTAACGGTGTCGCCACCAATTAAAATATTTCCGTTACAGTCTTTGTGTAAATCAATACTTCCGTCGCCTTCATGATCTCCGGTTTGTTTTGCCCAATCTAACGTTTCATCGTCTAAATACATCATATCCAGTAAATCGGCAGCCCAACTTTCGTTTCTAAAACGATTCAACATTCGCCAGCTTACAACCTGTACCGGAATATTTTCGTTCCACATAGAAGTTGATAAACATTGCCAATGGTTTGCATTTAATTCTTCTCTTTTTTCGATTTGATTTAAACAGGTTTCGCAAGCTAAAATTTCCCGGTCTGATAAATTACTTGCTGTTGGAGGAACATCGTAAACTGATAAATTGTCTGTTGCTGCACATAATTCGCATTGATTTTCGCTGCGTGCCGTTAATTTGTCTAATGTTTTCATGGAGTATATGTTATAAATTTTGGCAAATATATCAATTCTGTTTATTATTTTCCATAAACTGAATCAAATCAATCAATCGAGAAGAATATCCAATTTCATTATCGTACCAGCCAACAATTTTTACCATGCGTCCTAAAACGGTAGTAAGTTGAGCATCGAACAAACAAGAATGCGTATTTCCAATAACATCAACAGAAACAATAGGATCTTCGGTATATTCAATAATTCCTTTCAACTGATTTTCTGCTGCATTTTTAAACGCTTCATTGATTTCTTCT
>Ga0213825_1001999_pt1 | contig 13331 bp, 10 predicted proteins | sample MC6MC0900MG_FD_179896 | JGI IMG/M metagenome (GOLD analysis project Ga0213825, IMG submission 179896) | Enriched soil aggregate microbial communities from Iowa State University, Ames, United States - MC6-MC0900-MG | ecosystem: Environmental > Terrestrial > Soil > Unclassified | place: USA: Iowa... | reverse complement strand
GTGAGTTAGGGACAAGACTGTATTGATATTTGAAAGGATTATTTCTTTGCATGGCTCTTGCTATCAGTTTATTAGAGGTTAAAGGGATGGAGGCTCGATAAAATACCAAATAGTATTCAAACCCTTTGTCTGTAGAAACGATTTGTAGAGTGGAGCCCTTTCCACCATGAATAAGATGAAAGCCCTCTAGTGTGTATTTTGTTAAATCGATCTGGACTTCTGCACCACCACCTGTAGAATAAAGAAACATATTAGCAGGTAATTTATATGATTTTCCTATTTCCTCAGGTTTGAATAGCTCATATCTTATATCGAGCACTTTAATCGTTGCATGATTCCAAAGAAATAGAAACTCCTCTTCTGGTAGCATCCTACATCATTCCTTCCAATTCATCACTACCTCCAAGTTTATTATAATTGATAATCATTCTCAATATAATTTTCTAACAATAGTACACAAAACATAGAAAAAATCACTCAAACTTTCCAATGCTTGAGTGATTTATTCAATTTCATTTATTTATCTTGTGCATGCTGTACTAACAACTCTGTCACTTCCTCTATTTGCCCTAATATAGAGATAGGGTCTGAAAACCAGAAACTCCATCCATCAATTTCAAAAATTTGGTCATTTTTCACAGCATCTAGTGTTTTCCAAATTGGCTCGGTTTTATAATCGTATGTTTCCACAGCTTTATCAACAGCCATAAAAATATAATCACCTGCATAGTCTGTAAGCAATTCAGGTGATAATTGCAGCCAAGGCTTATCAGGATCAATATCCTCCACTATCTTTGCGGGGGGAGTTAGTCCAAGCCCATCATAAAATGATCGCCCTGTATAACCATTACCATATAATGTTATGTCATTTTTTGCTCCACCAGCAAAAATCGTAACTGTTTGATCCTTACCAATAATATTTTGAACGGTTTGTCTGGCTTTAGCTACCCTTTGATTATAGTCATCTAACCAAGCCTTCACTTCTTCCTCTTTATCTAAAATTCTACTAAACTCCTCCAATGTTGCATCCATTTCTAAAGTAAATGGTATTAAGACAGTAGGAGCTATTTTAGCAAAGGCTTCATATTTTTTCTCGTCTCCAGTAATTATAAGGTCAGGTTTTAAATCAACTACTGCTTCAAGAGAGTCTTCAAAATAAGTAATTCCTTCATTATGCTCCTTTAAGTAAGGACTTTTCATATAAAGCTCCTGTGTTCCAACTGGTTTAATTCCTAGGGTCAATAAAAAGCCTGGATAATTATCCGTTACAATACGTTTTGGATCAATAGGAATTTCTACATCACCATTCACAGTAGATACAATTTTCGTTGCTGACTGTACTTCTGTTGATTGATTAGTTGGTGCTTTTGTCTCTCCATTAGAGCTATTTATTGCTGTACCACCAGAACAGGCACTTAGAAATAAGGTGAAACAGAGAAATAGAGTCGCCATAATTGAAGACTTTGTTTTCTTATTCATCGGTAAATCTCCTTTTTGTATATATTGATAATAATTATCATTATCATTATCAATATAATGTTGCAGTAACTTCTTGTCATTAGACAAAGAAAGCCGATGAATAGGACGATACGATTCATTCCGTTTATGCTGATTTTGTTGTTTAAATTGTACAGGGGTTAACCCATTGTATTTTTTAAAAATACGAATAAAATAGGAAACATCTTCATAACCAACACTGATGGCTATTTCCTGTAAGCTTACTTGGGTATGTAGTAGTAATTGTTGTGCCTTTTGAATTCTTATATGAATGAGATAATCAATAATACTTCTACCTGTCTTACGTTTGAACTGCTTTGCTAGATAGGGCACACTATAATTTAAAATTTGTGCAATGGATTCTCTCGTAATTGGCTGACTATAGTACTCTTCAATATAATCTTTAATTTGCTCAACTAGATCAGGTTTATGAACATGCACCTGTTGTTTATAGAGCTGTCGTAAAAGCTCGTAAACAAATTGATAAAACAATGCTTTAACATAGAAATGCTCTAAGTTCCCTTGTGTTTCCCATTCCCTATGCATAGCTGCAAGTATTTCTTGTAAAGTCAATGCATGATAGACTTGAAACGCATATTGAAACTGAAATGGATTATCACGTTCCATTAATGCTAGTATCTCAGGTTTGCAAGGAAGAGGCATACTCGCTTTGTAAAGAATCAGGTAATACTCAAATGCTTCCTCTACAGAGCTGATATGTAGGCATCCCCCTTTACCACCATGTAATATATGAGAACTCTCTAGCTTATAGCTCTTACCATCCAATAAAACATTTGCTTTACCCTTCGTGGCATATAGGAAACTGCTTGCAGGAAATCGATATGAGACAAGCTGTTCATCTTGCTCCATCCTTGTATAACGGATATCAAATATGCGAAGGGAAGCAGATTTCCACAAAAGTAAATGATCCTCTATTTTCATTGTTTATTTCCACACCTTTCTAATGAAAACATAGAAAAATTAGGTGATTACTTTTTCTTCATTATAAATGATAAACATTCTCAATGATATTAATAAATATTTCTGAATGGTTTTTCTACAGGAATCTGTACCAACGAAAGGTGCCACTTTCTATTTTTATGGAAGATTAGTTTCGTGATATGCAAAATACTTCCCTGCTTTATCAACAAGGAAGTACCATTTTCTTATTTTTTACTTGTAAGCCATTTGGTTAATTCTTCAACCTGAGCAAGGACAGCTGTTGGATCGTAATACCAAGAACGTTCCTCTGGCCAGATGTAAAGTTGATTATTTTTTACTGCTGGTAAGCTACTCCAAATTGGATCTTTCTTGAAATCCTCAAGCGTTCGAGTATCGGAAGTCAAAACAATATAGTCACCTGCGTATTCTGTTAGCATTTCCTCTGAAATCTCTGCCCACTGCTTTTCCATAATTTCATCGGCAATTTTTGCAGGTGGCTTTCTTCCGAGTGCCTGATAAGCTGGCTGTCCACCACGACCAAAGTTATCACCATAAACATACAGTTTTTTGCCCGCATCTTCAATAATTGAAAAGCTTGCATCCGCTGGGATTATCGCATCCACCTGTGCTTTAGCATCAGCAATTTTTTGATCATACTGTGCTAGCCAGTCCTTTGCTTCCTGTTCCTTGCCTAGTAATTGACCAAAGTATGTAAGTTCTTCATGTGCATCTTTTAATTCACCATAAGGAATCACAACAGTTGGAGCAATTTTACTTAAAGCTTCATAATTATCCCCATTTCCTGTAATAATTAAATCTGGTTTTAATTCTATAATTTTTTCTGTGGACGGCTTTCCATAAGTTCCAATGCTTGCAACTCCTTTTAAGGCATCCTTTAAATAATAATTTTCAAGTGTTAATCCTGGTGCACCTATAGGCTTTACATTTAAGACGATTAAAGTAGCAATATATTCTTCAGCAACTATACGCTTTGGGTTTATGGGTATTTCAATCTCTCCATTCATAGTTTGAACCTTTTTTGTATCTGCTGATTCACTCTCTTTATTCGTAGTGGTTGAGGTTGTCGTATTCCCACAAGCCGTTAATAGAAGCAGTAATCCAAGAAAAAGTGAAGCAATGATTTTTCTTTTTTGTAAAAGCAATCTTATCCCTCCATACAACTTAAATGATAATAATTCTCATTTATTGTAGAAGAGTATACTATAAATGTCCATGCATGAAAGTGATCTGTCACCATGTACTTTTATGATGTCAATACTCTCATCAATTCTTCCAGCTGAGCGGCTGTTGACAATGGGTCATATCCATAAAATAACTCATACTGATTGATAAAATACACTTGTTTCTTGCGTACAGCCTCCATAGACCGCCATTGTTCTGAGTGTAGCACCTGCATAAGACGTTTTTTACCGAAATCTTGCTTAGGAGTAGCTGTAATAAAAATATGATCTGCCGGAAAATGAACAAGCTCTTCAATTTCTGCTGAAAAAAAACCAGCTTCCCTAATACTTTGAGAAACAATCGAATTGGGTCGACTAAATTCTAAATCGTCATATAATATTTGACTTCCCCTACCATAGCTACTATCTAGACAATAGGCTGCATTACTACCTATTTCCCAAACAATTGCAGTACCCCTTTGACCAATCTGTTGATCGAGGATATGATTACAATCCGCTACCTGTTCATTATATCGATATAGCCATTCTTCAACTAGCTCCTGTTTGTCAACAATATTGGCAATTAGGCGAAACTGTTCTCGCCAGCTTAACTGCATACATGGAAGCTCGAATACAGGTGCCAACGAAAGTAATGCTTTTCTCTCTCTTTCACCACTATAGTTAATAATGACATCAGGGCATGCAGCTATAATTTCTTGATAATTTGTGGCAACATTATGCTCATAGCCTTTTAGTTTATGTACAGAGGGAACTGGCTTTAAGCTCTCAATATATGGTGAAAATACACCTAATTCAGGTATAATCCCAAGCGCTAATAAGCATGCGGTATGATTTGTGTTCAGGGCAATAACACGTTTCGGTTTCTGATAATAGACGGAAGGTGATACACCCACTAGCTGTTTAAATTTTCGACTTAAATAGGTTCCTTCTCGATAGCCAACATCTCGCGCAAGATTATCTAATTTCGGCATTTCATACAATAGCTTCTTTTGTGATTCACGAACTCTTAGTAAAGTTAAGTATTTAGTAAATGGATAACCTGTATGCTTAAGAAATGTACGGGAAAAATGTTCTGGACTCACTTGTGCCTTTTCCGCCATTTGTTCACGAGTCAATTCCTCATGAAAATGTAAATGAATATATGCTAGTGCGATTTCAATCCATGATTCTTCTTTTTGCTGTATAGATTCATTTAAATCTGTGTAAAGCGTCTCTAACAAATCAGCGAATAGTTTCTGTAGGCGGAATGGATGCGTTTTTTTCATAGCTCTCGCTTCCCTCTCTATTTCCAATGCTAGACTCATAATCTTATGGGAACATTCTTGAATCATGGTGATTTTTTGAAATAAACTGGATTCTCTTACCCCAAATGGGCGATACTCGATGACTATTCCACTCACATTACTATTATTGGGAATATGAAAATTACTGATATGATCCCAAAACATTATGGTTCTAGCATGAAGCTCAATTTGCTGATTTTGAAGAGTATAGCTAACATTGCCATCATAAACGATGATGATACATGGAAATGGGGATGAGTGTTTATAGGTATCTAGCATATCTTCTAAATGAATTATTTGTATAGGCTGATAAAAAATATGAGAAAGTAGGCTATTTTCTAAAGACATCTTTTTCTATCCTCCCAAACGTTTAATCGATATTGATTATCATTTTCATTATAATAAAATTTTATAAGGCTGTGAAATCTAATCCTTCAACAAGCGAAACAAGCGAATATCTTTCACCCGAAAATCACTCTTCTCCCATATCTTAAGCTGATCTTCTACATTTCTCATAGATTGTTCCCCTCGGTAAATGGCTGAGAAAATTTCTTTAATACCTCTCTAGGATTTATTCCATACTTCCCTTTAAACGCTTCAGCAAAATAGCTTGGATTGGAATAGCCCACTGCATTGGCAACCTCTGTTACATTCATTGAGCCGTTTTGCAGTAAATAACTTGCCTTCTCTAAACGTTTCTCACGTAAATAGCCAAATACTGTTGTTCCATACATTTCTTTAAAGCCCTTTTTTAATTTAAAATCATTTAATCCGATTAAACGTGACAATTCCATTAAGGATGGTGGATTCATCATATTTTCAATTATAATAGCCTGTGCTTGACGTATCTTTTCCCTATCACTATTTGAGAATTCCGTTGGATTAATTGGGTGGCTAAGAAAAGTTTGGAATGTTCTCATTAACAGTTGTATAACAGTATATTCGAGCTCTAAGTTCGTCATTTTTTTAGCCGCAATAGCATTCAGCATTTGTTTCAAAATAAGCGTATCGATAGCATCAATTTTTTCCTGAAACAGGCGATAGGAGGCTCCTTTAAGAACTTCATGGAAATTCATAGAACTCTCACCGTTACCATCTATCTTATCCATATAATGATTAAAGGTTGAAACTGGAATACCAATACCAACCATTTGATAAAATTCATTTTTATTGAATAAAAAACTAGCCTCTATTTGCTCAATAAATTGTAATGAACATGTCCCTGCAGTTATTTCATAGGCACAACCCGAAATTTGAACTCCCCTAGTCCCTTGTAGACAGAAGCTAATCTCTACCATAGGCTTGATTGTGTGCATATCCATTTGATGGTTTTTATAAAATGAATAATCAGAAACAATCACTTCCAAATCCTGACGTGGGCTAAGTCGATGTATAGTTCCATCTTTTACACTTGACTGAAAAGCCATGTAATCCTGTGGTATTTCCTGTGGACTCAGTATTTCTAATGCATGATAAAAATGATTAAAATTTTGATGAAAATCAACTTTCATAGAGGTTGTCACCACCCTTCAGTTCTTTATCGAGAATGATTATCAATAAATAACCAAAGTATAGCAAACAGAATTACTTTTAGCTATCAATTTCGCCCCAGCGTAATTGCGTTCAGATTTTTTTGAGCGAGCTCGAAAAAATTTGTGACATCCGCCAAGGGGCTTTATCGTTTCTGTATATTTTCACCTTTAAGAACAGTTGACAGAAGTAGTGTAAAAAGAAAAATGACTGCACCAAAGCCATAAGCCATTTTAAAGCCTCCTGCATACTCGATTAGCCAGCCTGCAATTCCCGGTCCCATCATTTGACCAACCGCATAGAAAATGGAAATAAAACCTATAGCAGATGCTACATACGAAGGTGACACCTGCTGGCTAGCCTTCATTTGAATCAAAACAAGAACTCCGCCAAGTGAAGAGCCCCATATAATGGAGGATAATATAAACCCTCCTATATTTTCTATCATAATTGGAAGGAGATCTCCTATAACAGATAATAGCAATGCTGCTATCAAAGCTTTTTTTACACCGATTTTATCAGCCAACATTCCCCAAAATGGAGCTCCTCCAATAGAAACGATGCCTGCAATTGCATAGATGGAGCCTGCTGTAGCAGTTGAGATGTCAAGCTCCTTCATATAGCTTGTTTGATATAAATTTGGGATAAGATAGACTAATCCAACAGCGAAATACATACCTGCAATCATATACAGCTCCTTACTTCGCCAATCAGCGTTACTATCTCCAGTAGTATCCTTTTCAGCTGTAGCCTGTGGTTGCTTTATCACCCAAAATGCTAACAACACTACTACAATGGTCATGATTGCGAATATTAACCAGGCTCCCCTCCAGCCTAGCTCTGGAAATTGCTGTAGCATAAATGGCACGAGTAAACCTGATAATAGCATCCCAATACCAGCTCCACTCATTAACAGTCCCATCACAGTGCCTCGTTTCTTTGGATACAGGCTAACAGCTATGGATAGTAGAGGTGTATAAACAAATGCACTTCCAGCTCCTGCTAAGAACAAAGTAATAGCAGCCCACCAAAAGCCTATGACAAATACTAGACCTCCCAAGCCTAAAATAACAAGGCCTCCTCCAACGAGCAGAACATTTTTTGCTCCAATCCGCATTGTTAGCATTCCCGAAAGCCCTACGGTTAGTAAATAGCCTAGAAAGAGCATTGTTCCTAATAGCCCAGATTGTGTTGTTGACAGTGATAGCCCCTGCTGCATAAAGGGTAAGATAATGCCATAGGCCATACGTGCAAACCCTGTCGTTGTTACAATCAATAACATACCAGTTGTAACAAACAGCCAAAAATTTTTCATTTCCCTTCATCCTCCCATTATTGATAATTATTATCATTTGGAAACATGGTTAGTTTAATCTTTTTAATTATCGTTCTCCACCAATTGGCGGATATTTTAACGGTTACACGGATTTTATTTCCAAAATCTACATGATCATCAATTAAGTTTTGGATAAAAATAAATGGTGCTACTTTAATTTCTCCATTGTGAAAGTTAACATGCTCCTTTATGCTAACTAATGTCGATAATGATTCTCATTATCTATTAAATACTATTTTGGAGGACTAGGCATGAAAACGTTTAATAAATATATGCTTCTTTGTAGCGTATTGCTAACTTTAGGATTAGTACTAGCTGCTTGTGGCTCAAAAAATGAAACATCAAAAAAAGAGGAAGAACAACCAGCAGCAAGCAATGTACGTGTTTATAAAGACTATTTAAATCATGAGGTGGAAATCCCACTAGAGCCAAAACGAGTGATTTATCATGGTGAGGGCTATGGTGATATTGTTGCGTTAGATGCCCAAACAGTAGGTGCAGGTTTCTCCTGGATTACTGATTATGCATGGGAGAAAGAGGTACAAAATGTAGAGGATGTCGGCTTCCCAATCAATATTGAGAAAACACTTGAGCTAAAACCAGATCTTATTATTGTGACGACTTCAGATGAAAAGATCTATGAACAGCTATCCAAAGTGGCACCAACCATTGTATTCGATTCCTTTGCACCTTTAGAACAACGTTTAACAGAACTTGGAGATATATTAAACAAGAAGGAAGAGGCAGAAAAATGGCTCAGCAATTATAAAGCTAAGGCAGATACAATGTGGAAATCCTTAGTTGATGAAGGAATTATGAAAGAAAATGAAACGGCATCTGTTTTAACCTATTATCCTGGGGATCGATTGTTTGTGATGGCACGTGCAGGGCTTTCACAGGTTATTTACGACTCCAATGTCTTAAAGCCTGACGACAAAATACAACAAATCCTAGATGATGGGACAGGATTTGCTGAAATCTCCACAGAGCTTCTTCCTGAGTATGCAGGAGATCGAATTTTCATCCTTACGCCAGTACCTGATGAAGCGAAACAGTCTACAAAGGAAATGATGGAAAGTCAAATTTGGAAGGGCCTCCCTGCTGTGAAAAATGGACATGTCTACACAATTGACATTCGAAAAGCTGATAGTGATGCCTCAACTAGAGAATGGCTGCTAACTGAACTACCAAATATGCTAAAAAAATAGATAGTAAGAGACATTTCATCTTTGTTGAAATGTCTCTTTACTTTTTATACAATACAGTTAATTGATAATGATTTTCATTTAGAAAGGAAGTCAACTAATGGAAGACAAAAATTCAGCTTCTTTTAACAAAGACTTACTTTTTCATTTAGAAGCTATTGACTGTATTTCACAGAGCTATCCGTTTATTTCAACCTCTTATCACACTGTGATCCTTTTTACGGATGGTTGTGGAACGTTAACGATTGATGAAATTCCCTATCTTGTGACTAAAGGTAAGATTTTTCTTGTACAGCCTCATTCTATGATTGATTTATCGGATATAACTAAATGTTTCCGTTTCTATAAAATTTCCTTTTCAGCTTTTCAGTTAATACTAGGCCCATCTCCATATGTAGGACCCATTTTTTCTGAGCAAATTGAATATACGTTATACCCTTCTACCCGCTTTACTCGTCTAACAGAGGATTTGTATACTATGAAGCCTCATACAGATTATCTTAAACAACAAGTGGTCTTGTATGAATTATTACATTTATTATTTGAACATCAGCTTCATATGGATTACCAAGTAAATATTACAAAGGCTGTTGAACAAACAATCGACTATATACATAAGTACTATCAGCAGTCTTTACCAGTAAAAAAACTCGCTGAATTAGCCCATTTAGCTCAATGGCAATATAGTGCAATCTTTCAAACTTTAACAGGGAAAAAGCCATTGGATTATATAACAGATTTACGCCTAAAAAACGCAAAGGAATTACTGCTGAAAACAAATGAACCTTTAAAAGATATTGCCCAACAGGTTGGATTTGATGATGAATATTATTTTAACCGCCGCTTTCGACAGATCGTTGGCATTCCACCAAAGCAGTTTGCTCGTCAATATAAGCAAAGGACTATTGTTAAAGATTGGACAGGGCATGAAGTAGAAATTCCTACCTCACCTCATCGAATTATTTATCATGGAGAAACATTTGGGGATATGTTGATTTTTAATGTACAGCCAATAGGTGGTGACAAAAAATCTATTAGTAAATCATTTTATAAAAACCACGTTCCCTATGTGCAAGATGTGGCATTTCCAATTAACGTTGAAAAATCTTCGAAGCTGAATCCAGATTTAATTATCTTTACAAATAGCGACGAGCAGCAATATCAGGCATTATCGTCTATTGCTCCAACCATTACACTAAATTCCTGGGATTCTTTAGATGAACGTATCCTTCTACTAGGGCAGTGGCTTAACCAAAAACAACAAGCAGAAGATTGGCTAGTACATTTTAGACTACAAGAAAATACAATGTGGCAGCAGTTACAAAAAGTTGTAAAGCCTGGTGAAACGGCTACAGTTTTTACTTTTGACCATGGTAAACGGCTATTTGTTATGGGCTGTACAGGTCTATCCCCTGCGCTTTTTCATCCATGTGGATTCCAGCCTCATAGACAAGTTAAAAAATTACTACAAGCAGGAAAGGGCTATAAGGAAATACCAATTGATCACTTACCTCAGTACGCTGGTGATCGAATCTTTATGCTATTATCTGACAAGCCTGAATCGCAAATAGCTACTATGGAATTGCTCAATAGTGATAGTTGGAAAGAACTCTCTGCTGTTCAAAATAACCACGCTTATTTAATTGACGCAACAAAATGGAATTACAGCGATGCTTTTACAAGAGAGAAGTTACTTGGTGCATTACCGAAGCTATTGGTTAATGTAAAGTAATTTTCACACTAACATACAAGAGGTGACATGTTAACATGAAAACGGAAAGTGCTACAGATATGATGACAACTCAAATATCATTAAAGGATATTCGAAATTATATTGCGAAAAACCATCATCAGCCTCTAACGATTGATCATTTAGCTTTCATTTCTGGTCTCAGTCCCAGCTATTTTGGTGAGGCATTTAAAAAGGCATTCGGCCAAAGTGCTACTGATTATTTAACAGAGCTACGCATTGGACATGCCAAACAATTACTACGTGATACGGACTTATTGTTCCGTGATATTGCTAGAAAGGTTGGCTACAGTGACGAGTTTTATTTCAGTCGAAAATTTAAAAAGGAGGTTGGGGTTTCGCCATCCTCTTATAGCAAAATAGCTCGTCAGCGCATTTCTACCTTTTCTGTGTCTACTACTGGAAATTTACTAGCACTAGGATTAATACCAGTCGCGGCGCCACTTAATGCTAAGTGGAGTCCTTATTATTACAACCATTACCAGGATCAAATTCATGTGCATTTAAATATATTTGATGCGGAATCGGAGGATAACTTCAGAAAACTAGCATCTGCAAAGCCAGATATTCATATTTTTCAGGAAGAACCATCCCTATCAATGGTAAATTGGCTTGAATCAATTGGCGTCAAAAATGTGTCTATAAAAGCAAAGGATTGGAAAAATCAGTTAACAGAAATAGCAGATGCCATCAATAAACAGAGCTCTTGTAAACATTTCATTCAAACGTACGAGCAAAAAGTATTGCAGGCAAAGCTGGAGATTAAACGAGTTGTTGGAAAAGATACTTTTGCTGTACTTCGATTATGTGGAGATCAATTATTTTTATATTGTAATAAAGGAATTCAAGATGTTCTTTTTACAGATTTACAGCTTCATCCTATTGATGCTCAACAACAAACATGTAACGAGCTTATCACCCTTGAACAGCTACTAGACATAAACCCAGACCGTTTGCTATTCATCATTTGCCCTGATGCGGCAACTCGAAATTATTGGCTCGCTTTACAATACCTTGACAGTTGGAAGAAGTTGCAGGCTATAAAAAATGGACACGTCTATGTTTTACCATCGAATCCTTGGTTTGAGTACTCTGCTATTGCCATTAATCGAATGTTAGATGAAACATTGTTAATGTTAACCGGAAAAAATCCAAATCCCTTTCCTGTTCCCGTCCATGGCATCCTATCTAACACTGAATTATAATTCTACTTGAGAATCATTATCAGTAGAAGGAGACCTTGATGAACAATGAACGAAAACTTTCGTAATTACTGTCAAACAAATTTAAAATCTTTCTTTGTGTTAGCCTCTTTATTACTTGTTATTGGCGTACTTACTGCCTGCAATGCTCAATCAAGTAATAAAGAAGAAAAGGTAGAAACACAGGCAGTCTCAGAAAACACGAAGAAGCAAAAAGATGTTTACCCATTAACAATAAAGGATGAGCTTGGAAATGACGTGACATTACCTGTTAAGCCGACAAAAATATTTGCTCCTGTCATGGAGGATTCGCTGCTTGCTTTAGGCATTAAACCCATGATGCAATGGTCAAATGGCGTTAAGCCACAGCTCTATTTGCAAGATCAGTTACAAGGTGTACCAGAAATTAGCTTTGCAAGTGGTCCCCCATCTGCCGAAGCAATTATGGCTAACAAACCAGATTTAATTATTTTGCACAATTCTTTTTATGTTGAAAATGGCACATATGAAAAATATGCAAAAATTGCTCCAACATACGTATTCAAAAATGCAGCAAGTGATTTAGAAGGTTCTATTAAAGTATTGGGGCAGCTGCTTAATGAACCAGATAGGGCTGAGCAAACATTGCAAAGTTATCAAGAGAAAGTGGATGCTGCAAAAGCAAAGCTGGTTGCCATTAGTGAAGGGAAAAAAGTGGCGTTAATTCGCTTTAATGCGAAAGGTATGTTCTTCATGACTGATGAGTATTTCAGTGGTTATGTATTAACACATGAATTAGGATTTGAACAAAGCAGCTTAGTGAAGAATGGTGCCTTCGAAGTATCATTAGAAATTTTACCAGAGCTTGATGCAGATTATATTTTCCTTATCAATGATGGTAATCTTGGAGATGAATTTTTAAAGGAATTTAAGGAAAGTAAAATTTGGCAAAGTACAGCTGCCTTCAAAAACAATCAAGTATACGAAACATCAGGAGATTATTGGCTAAATGGGGGCATTCATGCACAAGGAAAAGTTATAGATGACGTATTGGAGTTTTTAACGCCATGAAAACAATGACAAAGAAACCTTATGTGTCAGAAGGCTATTATGAATACACTGTGACATCCCAACAACAGTTAGACTATCGAATTTTGATTGCGGCCCCAGCAGACGAGCCACCAGCAGATGGCTATGCTGTGGTTTACGCCTTAGATGGAGATGCACTTTTTCCAACCCTTGCAGAGGCAATAAAGCTACAAACAAGAAAACCAAAAGGCTTCGACCCCATTCTGGTTATAGGTATTGGCTATCCCTCGAAGGAACCATTTGATATGGAACGACGATGCAATGATTTTACACTACCTGTAAGTGAAGAAAATCTGCGACCACGTCCTGATGGTAC
>Ga0213825_1001991_pt1 | contig 13382 bp, 14 predicted proteins | sample MC6MC0900MG_FD_179896 | JGI IMG/M metagenome (GOLD analysis project Ga0213825, IMG submission 179896) | Enriched soil aggregate microbial communities from Iowa State University, Ames, United States - MC6-MC0900-MG | ecosystem: Environmental > Terrestrial > Soil > Unclassified | place: USA: Iowa... | reverse complement strand
TAAACCGATGTAATTATTTGGTTTAACAATAGTATATTTTTACCAAGAAAATCAATATTAAACATTATTCATTATATGTAGTGGCTGATATTATGTTTCATTAATCATCATGATACATATTAAAAGGCCAATCATCAATCAAAATTATTCTTAATGTCGTGGTCCAATAAAAATCCAATAGATAATCCCCCATAAAGCGGACAGACCAATAAGAATACTAAACAAAATCCAGTTACTTCTCTTCATGAAATTGCTTCCTCCAAAAATAGTTTTGAAGATGTTGTCCACGACCTCCATTCTACACTAAATTACAAAAATAATCTATTCTGCTTACAAATTTTGCATTTTCCCAGTTAAGATTTACTATCTATGAAACTTCCACGTTGTTATTTACGTTATTATTAGTGGAATCGGTTATATTATATAAATGAACGATTCATTACTACCTTTTAGAGTTGACGAGGAGGAAACTATGAAAAAAATTCTTATTTATTTACTGTTAAGTTTGTTAATTTTCAATCCGGTCCACACTTTTGCTGACATGGCTGAAGGTGATATGATTGTTACACTTGGTGAAAATTTAACAACTAGTCAAAAGGAAACACTATTATCGGAAATGGGTGCCCCAGAAGATGTTCAAATAGTAACGGTATCGAATCAGGAGGAACATCAATATTTAGGGAAATACGTATCAAAAGCGCTTATCGGTACAAAGGCAATATCATCTTCTGCCATAACGATTCAACCTAAGGGATCTGGGATTTCCGTCAAAACCAAAAATATTAACTGGGTTACGGACGAGATGTATGTCAATGCCCTTATTACAGCGGGTGTTAAGGATGCAAAGATTTATATTACAGCCCCCATTACGGTTTCTGGAACTGCTGCGCTAACTGGCATTATAAAAGCCTATGAAATTTCAGCAGATAAGACGATTCCTGAAGAAGTAAAACAAGCCGCAAATCAGGAAATGGTCGAAACCGCTAAACTAGGTGATTCCATTGGTAATAAAAATGCTACAGCATTAATTGCTAAAGTGAAAGAAGAGATTGCCAAGAATAAACCAAAAAATGATCAAGAATTACAAAAAATCATTGAACAAGCCGCCAATGAATTAAATGTTACACTTACTGATGAAGAAATGAAACGTTTAATGGACTTTTTTAATAAGCTTAAGGATTTAGATATTGATTGGAACCAAGTTAGTGACCAGCTAAACAAAGCCAAAGATCGTATTTCAAAATTTCTTCAATCGGAAGAGGGGCAAGGATTTTTAGAAAAATTAAAACAGTTTTTCATCTGGCTCATTGATGCCATTAAAGCATTGTTTTCTTAACAAAAGGCTATTTTCGCATAGATTGTTGTCTTTCGTATAAGTTTATAAACCCGTATAACTAGATACTTCGTGGCATCTTTTCGTAAGAACATTTGCGAAAATTGCCCAGGAACTAAGTAAGTGAACAGTATTATGCTCCAAAAACAACAAAGTTTACGAAAAGAGCCTAACAAAAAGATGCCGCTATTTTTAGCGGCATCTTTTTCTATTTCAACGGTAAGTCATGCTGGATTAAATCTGCAAAAGTTTCTCTTTTTACTACAAGAGTAGCTGTCCCGTTTTCTACAAAAACAACTGCTGGACGCGGTATTCGATTATAGTTATTTGCCATAGAATAGCCGTAGGCACCCGTGCAAAAAACGGCAAGTATATCTTCTTCTCCAGTTTCCGGAAGCGGTAAATCCCAAATTAACATATCCCCAGATTCACAGCATTTCCCTGCGATGGAGACTGTTTTATTTGCTTTCGTTAACGGCTTATTTGCTAGAACAGCCTCATACTTGGCCTGATAAAGGGCCGGTCGAATATTATCACTCATTCCACCGTCAACTGCTAAATACTTTCTAACACCAGGGACTTCCTTGGAAGAACCCACTTTATAAAGGGTAATTCCTGCGTCACCAACAAGCGAGCGACCAGGCTCTATCCAAATTTCCGGCATTTTTAATGAATAGGTTTCAGTTAACTTTTTGACCTCACGTATAATTTCACTTACATATTGTGAGGGTTGTAAGGGTTCATCCTCTTTTGTATAGCGGATTCCAAAGCCCCCACCTAAATTTAATACTTTGGCTTCAAAGGTAAGCTTATGCTTCCATACTTCCATTTTTTCAACAATCTTTTTTGCCGCTAATAAAAATCCGGTTGTTTCAAAAATCTGTGATCCAATATGGCAATGGAGTCCAAGGACCTCAAAGTTTTCAACTTCAAGTGCCATTTTTAGCGCTTCTTCCGCTTGTCCATTTTGAAGATCAAACCCAAACTTCGAATCTTCCTGCCCAGTTAAAATGTAATCATGCGTATGTGCTTCAATACCCGGAGTGATCCTTAGCAAGATGTTCACATGGGCATTTTTTTCGATGGATATAGTTTTCAAAAGTTCAAGCTCAAAATAATTATCAACCACAATACAACCAATTTCCTGATCCAAAGCCATTTCTAATTCTTCTCTGCTTTTATTATTCCCATGAAAATGAATTCGCTCAACCGGGAATCCTGCAACCAATGCAGTATATAATTCCCCACCTGATACTACGTCGAGTGACAACCCCTCTTCCTCAGCAAGCTGAATCATCGCTATAGTAGAAAAAGCTTTACTCGCATAGGCAACTTGAGCCTTAATATTTTGTTCTTCAAATGCCTGCTTAAAGGACCGGGCCCTCTCTCGCATTAATGCAACGTCATATACATAAAGGGGAGTTCCAAATTCTTTTGTTAACTGGACAGAATCAACTCCGCCAATTTCCAAATTCCCATTTTTATTTACCCCTGTTGTCCCGTAAAAATACATTCCCTTCCCTCTCTCCCAATCACTTACTATAGTTTATGCGTACAATCCCTAATGATAATAATAAATAGACAGAATCTCCAAAAGAAACTGCCTATTTTTACACTTTATTCCTTTATTTAATTAAAATATTCTAGCATACCTGTTTGAAAAGTGCAATTATTTCTCGTTTGCTTTAGGTGGTTGTCGGTAACGGTTTCTTGGATGGACAATACTTGGTCTGAGTACGGAACCTGGTATGGCTCGGCGCACAATAATTTGTAAAAATCCTTTTGGCTCAAATGGAAGAAACGGCCATAGGTATGGTGTATTTAGGGCACGGATTTTTACTATGCAGAGAAAGAACACAGTCGTCCCAATCACAAATCCTGGCAAATGAAACAACGAGACAAAAATCAACAATGTCAATCGACCAATTTTGTTTGCAACGCTTAACTCATAACTAGGAGTTGTAAAAGAGCCAATCCCTGCAACCGCGACATACAAAATTACCTCCGGAACAAACAGCCCAACACTAATCGCTATCTGTCCAATTAATACCGCAGCTATTAAACCCATGGCTGTCGATAGTGGTGTAGGTGTATGTATGGCGGCTAACCGTAAAAACTCAATCCCAAAATCAGCCAAGAAAATCTGAACAATAATCGGGATATTTGTTGTTTCATTTGGTCCAATAAACGAGAATCTTTCAGGTAATAAGGATGGTTCTAATACGAATAGCATCCATAGTGGGAGGAGTAAAATAGACGTTAGTACGCCTAAAAAACGCGTCCAACGCAAAAATGTTCCCATTGCAGGAGATTCGCGAAATTCCTCTGCATGCTGTAGATGGTGGAAATATGTCGTAGGAGTGATTATGACACTTGGGGAGGTGTCAACATAAATTACAACATGCCCTTCCAGAATATGCGTTGCAGCGATATCAGCACGCTCCGTATATCTTACGAGCGGGAAGGGATTCCAACCCTGTTTTAGAATGAATTCTTCTATGGTTTTATCGGCCATTGGAATTCCATCTGTTTTAATAGCTTGAATTTCTTTGCGGATAATATTTATCATATCCGGATCTGCCACATCTTCCAAATAGCCTAAAGCTACATCTGCTTTGGACCGTTCTCCTACCTTTAGCATTTCAAAGCGAAGACGTTCATCTCGAATTCGCCGCCTCGTTAAGGCAGTATTCAAAATAATATTTTCAACAAACCCATCACGAGACCCTCTAACCACCTTTTCTGTATCGGGTTCTTGAGGCTGCCTTCCTGGATAGCTTCTAACATCAATGACAAAAGCTGTATTTTCCCCTTCCATTACTACAGCAACTAATCCAGACAAAACCTTATCAACAATGTAATCAAGTGTGGTTGCTTGTTCAACCGATTGATTAATTAGCCTATTTTCAATTACCTTAAAGAAATCTGATGATAATTTTTCATGGTCATTGATTTCAACTAATTCTTCAATTAATTCAATTACGAAGCGGGAATCACATAAGCCGTTTACAAAGTAGATATGTACGTCTTTTTTGAGAATTTTTAATTTCCTAACGCCAAAATCAAAGCTTACCCCAAGACCTACCCGTTGTTTCATATAATTTTCAATTTCATTTACTGATTCGGGGATTGGCCATTTATGTTCATTACTTCTTGACATGGAAGCCACTCCTTTCAAGTATAAGCTCCACTGCTTTTTTCGTTATTGGGGACCCCTTCTTGTAGGAGTCATGTCTAGACATTTTGCCAATATCGCCAATTCCTACGATGATAGGGACCTCCAATTCATCCAGACAGTACACGGTGTCACCATTTATTCTTCCAATTTCAAGCTCAGGTATACCATATTTATCTACACCATATGGAGTTAAATTCCCATCACGATCGATGCTTACATCCACTCTTGTCCATTCCTCATGCCTTGATTTTGCTGCAACCGCAATGATGCCCAGGACATCAATATCTTCATGTCCGGCAACAAATTTCAAAGCATTTTCACCTGCACCTTCTCCAACTATTCCACTATCATCAAACATCACTAGAACAGGATCGTGCGGAGTTTTTTTTATTAACTGGACTATTTTCTGACCAGTTAAGGTTGACGGATTACCTTGGGAACTAGAAATACACCTGCCGCCAATTTCCTTAGCAACAAGCTGTACAGCCCTCTTTGCATATTCATCACCATCAGTTATTAAAATAACACGCCTCCGATTGCTCATTCTGTGATGTCCTTTCATCAGAAAAGCGTAAGCGCCCTGCTAAGCGCTGGTGCTAGACTGTTTTCAATAGTTTTTAATGATGGACAAAGTAAACCCATTGGAAGATAGATCCGAAAATCTTCCCTAATACAATCGCCATAATTAATATGGCAATTTCTCCATCTAATCGGATTCTTTTGGCAAGGATAGGGAAGACATTTAATACCTCTGTAAGGGCGGCAGCCAGCATTCCATAAAAAATCCCACCAGTGATTCCTAAAAAAATTAGCGGAAAGGAAGGAATATGTAAAACAGGATCTCTAAGACTCGCTCCTACCCCGGTTAGCGCACCTAAAACCACGGCCCATTCATATTGTTGAATCATTTTCATCGTCTTGCTCAGCTGTGTTAGTCTTGGGATAACCCCGAGAACGGTAAGAAAAGCTACAAAACCAGAACCTACTGCCAGTCCGCTTGCTACACCTAAAAAAATAATCGCTAAAATACTAATCATCACTGATTTTTTTCATACTTTCTTTATTTTCATGAATAATTACGTAGTTATCTAAATCCATTTGATAATTAAACATTTCTACCTCTAGAGGACTTGGTTCATCATTAATCCGTTTCTTAAAAAAATGATTAAAAAATAGAATCATTCCCAAGCCTAGTCCAACAGAATAGGGGATTTGAAAAAGTAAAGGTTTTGTTTCTTTTTTTCCTGTTATGATAGTGTATATTTTTTCTTGGACACTTTGCATACTTACATCATCATGAAAATTCATTATTGCCATGGCTGAACCAAAAAATAAGAGAAACCATATTAACAGAAAATAGGGAATGGAAACTCCTTTTTTCTTATAAGTAACTTCAATAATGGTTTGAGCTGGGCCAATGGTCTGAACTTCCATTTCTCCAAATTCTCTTTTTATTAAGTAGATTACTTTCATGACATCTATGATGACAATATTCTGTTCCGCATCTAATAATTGATGAATCATCATAGTTTGTAAATGTGAAAGAACTTCTTCTGGGGCAATGACTTGGGCAATATCTTTTAACAATACTTTTTCTTCAGGCGGAGATTGGACACGATTCCGCATGCGGATGTATATTGTTTCTTCCAAAACATTCACTTCCCACACAAAGATTTCCTCGTAAAAATAGTATGAGTAATAAGCAACTTTTTCATGAAATCCAAAAAAATCCAGTATACAACAAAAAAAACCGTATGAATCAGAGATCCATACGGCCTTTCATTTGCTGCAATATCTTTTTTTCAAGTCGTGATACTTGAACCTGGGAAATCCCAAGCCTAAGGGCAACCTCAGATTGTGTTTGGTCCTTATAATATCTTAAATAGACAATGAGTCTTTCACGTTCATCTAATTCACGGATAGCTTCCTTTAAAGCGATTTTATCAAACCATTTCCCATCATTACCGTCATCAATTTGATCAAGTAATGTAATCGGGTCCCCGTCATTTTCATAAACGGTTTCATGAATGGAAGATGGTGTCCTGCTTGCTTCTTGAGCAAGGATTACATCCTCCGGTGTAAGCTCCAGATGTGCTGATATTTCGTTAACGGTTGGAATTCTTCCAAGCGTTTTCGATAAATCGTCCTTTGCTTTTCTGATTTTGTTTCCCATTTCTTTCAAAGAGCGGCTAACCTTAACGGTTCCATCATCACGGATAAATCGCTGAATCTCACCAATAATCATCGGGACGGCATAAGTCGAAAACTTCACATCATATGAAAGGTCAAATTTATCAACTGATTTTAATAATCCAATACAACCAATTTGGAACAGGTCATCCGGATCATAGCCCCGATTAAGAAACCGTTGAACAACAGACCAGACAAGACGCATATTTTTTTCGACGATTAAATCCCTTGATGCTTGGTCCCCGTCCTGGCTCTTTTTGATGAGCTCTTTTACTTCATGGTCCTTTAAGTATGTTTGACCTTTATCGTTCTTAACCTCCACATCCATTGGCAAGTCTCCTTAATTGCAAAGCATTTTGCGGTTTTGTAAATGCTTTCGTAATCTAACCTCGGTTCCTCGACCTGGCTGTGAATGAACCTCTACCTCATCCATGAAATTCTCCATGATAGTAAAACCCATACCGGAACGCTCTAGGTCCGGTTTTGTTGTAAATAATGGCTGACGAGCTTCTTCCACATCTACAATTCCAATTCCAACATCTTTAATTGTCAGATCAATTAGACTATCTTCAATAATCAATTGAATATAGACAATTCCATTGGGATCATTTTCATAACCATGAATAATCGCGTTAGTCACGGCTTCTGAAACGACAGTTTTTATTTCGGTCAGCTCATCCATATTAGGGTCTAGTTGTGCAATAAACGCTGCAACAGTTACACGGGCAAAGGACTCATTTTGACTTAACGCACTGAATTGAAGATTCATTTCATTCTTCACTCAGGCCACCCCCAATCTTTGCAATGCAAATTCTTCTGTCGGTTCCATTTTGATGATTTTAAATAAACCGGACATATCGAATAATCTTTGTATTGCAGGGGAAATTGCACAAACGACCATTTCACCATGCACCTGTTTAATTTGTTTATATCTGCCTAATATAACTCCTAAGCCTGAACTGTCCATAAACGCAAGATGTTCCAGATTTAAGACAATATGACGAATATCATTTTTTTCAATAACGGTTATCGCTTTTTCGCGAAGTTCATCCGCGGTGTGATGATCTAACTCACCGCTTAAACGAATACATAGAACGTCATGTTTTGTTTCCATATTAATATTAAGACTCACTATCCACGTCCTCCTTAATCTGGGTATAGTGAGTCAATTCTCTTTACGTGTGGTAATATCCTTCTCCAATTACAAAACTAGTCGTAATTCGCTAAAAGAAGTGACATATCTTGTAGTTTCGACACATCGAAAAGCGGAAACCCCGTTATTTTCCAGCCTTTGTAAACATCCCGAATGAACGCTTATAAAGGGTCCACCAGCCTGCTTCCTTTACATTTTTATTTGCTAATATAGGACTTTCCAGAAAAACTTCTCCATCCTTAATCAACTTGATGGTACCTATCTTATCTCCTTTTTTAATGGGAGCTTTAAGATTTTTTTTGATCGTTACCTTTCGTTTTACATCCTCGGATTTTTCGCCTTTTTTTGTCAGTAAGGAAATTGGCTCACTAGTTACAGCTTCCACAGACTTTTCCTGTCCTTTGCTTATTCTCACCTTGGCAATGGTCTGGTTTCGTTTATACATTGGATGTGTTTGATATTGATTAAAGGCATAATTGAGCATTTTTGTTACTTGTGCATTTCTTTCCTTTGATGTAGGCGCACCAAACACAACTGCAATTACCCGCATGCCATTCTTTTGAGCTGTCGCTGTTAAGCAATACTTTGCTTCTGCAGTGAAGCCTGTTTTAAGTCCGTCCACCCCAGGGTAAAAGCGCACTAACTTATTGGTATTAACAAGCCAGAACTTTTTGTCTGTATTTTCACGAAGGTATGCTTCATACAAACCAGTGAATTTCGTTATGTCTTCATATTTTAATAGTTCTTTCGCCATAATAGCCATATCACCTGCTGTGCTAAAATGACCACTGACCGGAAGTCCTGTCGTATTTTTAAAAAATGTATGTTTTAATCCAAGTTCTTTGACCTTATCATTCATCATGTCTACAAAAGCTTCTTCTGAGCCTGCAATTCTTTCTGCCATTGCAACTGAAGCATCATTTCCTGAACCAATTGCAATTCCTCTTAACATTTCCTTGGTTGTCATTTCTTCGCCAGCTTCAAGGAAAATTTGTGAACCGCCCATCGAGGCAGCATACTCACTTGCGCGGACTTTTTCATTCCAAGTAAGCTTACCCTGATCAATTGCCTCCATAATTAAAAGCATCGTCATTATTTTGGTCATACTTGCAGGGGGGAGTTCTTCATTACTGTTTTTCTCATAGAGTACTTTCCCAGTATCACGTTCAATTAAAATAGCGGATTTTACATTGTTGACGATATCAGCATTCTTCTGTTCGTCAGCATTCTTTTTTTCTTCAGCCGCAAAAGCAGATGGACCCCATAAACTTGTAAGTAAAAAAAATGTCACTATCAAAGAGACAAATCGTTTCATTCGCATAACCCTCCATTCTTTATAGCATCCATTTTTTCCAAAATTAATAACTTTATACAATAATTGCCTTCCGAGGAAAATAAAAATAGGGTGTCAGGCACCGTGTGAAAAATTCACATGGTGCCTGACACCCTTTTTGATAAAATCATTCGGTTATTTCTTCATGAACGAGTATCGGTGCGTCTATTTTTGTTGGTGAAATTTTAATATTATGATAAAGCTTTGTTTTTACTTCTTCTACATTTTCGAAATTGCTGTAAATCGTTACTAACGATTCACCTTTTTTAACTTGGTCACCGATTTTCTTTCTTAAGACAAGTCCCACTGCTAAATCAATAATAGACTCCTTCGTTGCTCTTCCAGCCCCAAGAATCATCGCGGCTGTGCCAACTTCATCTGCAACAATTTCGGATACATAGCCATCTTCTTTAGCTTCAAGTTCAAAGGTATATTTTGCTTGAGGCATTTTTGAAGGGTCATCAACAATGGATGCATCTCCGCCTTGCGAGCTTAAAAATACTTTAAATTTTTCAAGTGCTGAACCATCCTTAATGACACCTTCTAACAGGGTGCGTGCTTCTGCTAATGAGCCCGCCTTTTCTGCTAGGTAAACCATATGACTGCCAAGGGTTAAACAAAGTTCTGTTAAGTCTTCAGGACCTTCCCCTTTTAAAGTATCAATTGCTTCTTTTACTTCGAGGGCGTTACCGATTGCAAACCCCAGTGGCTGGCTCATGTCAGAAATAACCGCCATTGTTCTTCTGCCAACATTATTTCCGATTCTCACCATAGCTTTTGCTAACTCTCGAGAATCATCAAGTGTCTTCATGAATGCTCCTGCTCCGGTTTTTACATCAAGAACGATGGCATCAGCTCCAGCAGCTATTTTTTTACTCATGATAGAACCTGCGATTAATGGAATGCTATCCACAGTTGCGGTAACATCACGTAATGCATAAAGTTTCTTATCTGCAGGAGTTAAATTTCCACTCTGACCAATAACAGCAATCTTATTTTTATTAACGAGTTCGATAAATTCTTCATTTTTAATTTCAACATGGAAGCCTTTTACTGCTTCTAATTTATCAATTGTTCCCCCGGTGTGACCCAATCCGCGTCCAGACATTTTTGCTACGGGTACCCCAAGTGCAGCAACAAGTGGTCCAAGGACAAGTGTAGTTGTGTCACCTACCCCTCCAGTAGAATGTTTATCCACTTTAATGCCTTCAATTTGTGATAAATCAATTTGATCACCTGAATTGACCATCGCCATTGTCAAATCGGCTCTTTCCTGTTCAGTCATCCCTTTAAAAAAGATTGCCATCGTTAGGGCGCTAACTTGATAATCTGGAATCGACCCATCGGTATATCCATTAATAATAAAATTAATTTCTTCGGTGGATAGTTCCTGCCCATCTCTTTTTTTCTCAATTAAGTCAACCATTCTCATCCTAAACACCTCTTTACGAAATTGTTTTTACGATTTCTTTTATATATTGAAGAAAGTCAGCTTTCACTCTTTCGGTTGTTTCAATCACTTCATCATGGGTAAGGGGTTGGTCAAGAATACCTGCCGCCATGTTCGAAATACAAGAAATACCAAGTACCTTCATCCCACTGTGCCGGGCAACGATTACTTCTGGAACAGTCGACATTCCGACTGCATCTCCGCCCAAAGTACGTACCATTCGTATTTCAGCAGGCGTTTCATAAACAGGTCCAGGGTTTCCGAAATAGATACCCTCTTTGACACTGATATTTAAGCGATCGGCAATTTCTTTTGCAACAGCACGTAATTCTTTCGTATATGCCTCTGACATATCAGGAAAGCGGACACCTAACTTGGAATCATTCGGTCCGATTAATGGATTGGTGCCCATATTATTAATGTGATCAGATATTATCATTAAATCTCCCGCAGAAAAGCTTTCATTTACGCCGCCAGCTGCATTCGTAACGATTAACATGTCAACACCTAGTTCCTTCATGACGCGAACTGGAAAGGTTACTTTTTCCATACTATACCCTTCATAGAAATGGAAACGTCCCTGCATGGCAATAACCTCTACCCCGCTTAATATTCCAAATACTAATTGTCCTGCATGACCTTCAACCGTAGAAACTGGGAAGTCAGGTATTTCATTGTATGGAATCTTAACAGGATTCTCAATTTCATCAGCTAGTACACCAAGTCCGGATCCTAAAATAAGTCCAATCTTTGGAGTAGTTGCATATTTTTGTTTTAAGAATCCTGCGGCATTTTGAATTTTTTCAGTATTCATTTTTATACCCCTTTTGAATTTAATTCGTTTAAAAAACTTTTTCCAAAGTTCGGCAGTTTCACATTGAAATTTTCAGCAACAGTTGCCCCAAGGTCAGCAAAGGTTTCTCTAATTGGGAGCTCTTTCCCTTCACCCATGCTCTTTGAATAAACAAGTAATGGTACATATTCCCGTGTATGGTCCGTACCTGGTGCAACAGGGTCATTCCCATGATCTGCTGTAATCATTAATAGGTCGTCTTCTTTCATTTTTGCAAACACTTCTGGAAGGCGTGCATCATATTCTTCGAGTGCTTTTCCATAGCCTTCAGGGTCACGGCGATGGCCGTATAAGGCATCAAAATCAACTAGATTTACAAAACTAATGCCGGTAAAATCCATATCCAATGTTTCTATTAACTTATCCATACCATCCATATTAGAAACGGTTCTAAGTGATTGAGTAACGCCTTCTCCATCATAAATATCAGATATTTTCCCGATCGCAATTACGTCAAGCCCAGCATCTTTTAATTCACTCATTACAGTACGGTCGAATGGTTTTAATGCATAATCGTGACGGTTAGAAGTCCGTTTGAAATTTCCTGGTTCTCCCAAGAAAGGTCTCGCAATCACACGGCCCACCATGTACTTCTCATCCAGTGTCAATTCACGTGCAATTTTGCAGATTTTATACTGCTCTTCAATAGGAATAATTTCTTCATGGGCAGCAATCTGAAGGACCGAATCTGCAGAAGTATAGACAATCAATGCCCCAGTCTTCATATGCTCTTCGCCCAACTCCACAAGGATTTCCGTACCGCTTGCTGGTTTATTGCCGATAATTTTACGGCCCGTACGTTTTTCTAATTCAGAAAGAAGCTCATCCGGGAAACCTTCGGGAAACACTTGGAATGGGGTTTGAATATTCAAACCCATGATTTCCCAGTGACCTGTCATGGTATCCTTTCCGTTGGAAGCCTCCATCATTTTTGTAAAATATGCTAATGGTTTCCCTGCTTTATCTATACCTTTTATTTCACGGATATTGCTTAAGCCCAACTTGCCCATATTCGGCATGTTAAGACCGTTCATTCGCTCCGCAATATGTCCAAAAGTATCTGCACCTTTATCACCAAACTTTTCAGCATCCGGCGCTTCCCCTATGCCTACCGAGTCCATTACGATTATAAAAATACGTTTATATCTATTTGCAGCCATTTAACTCTTCCTCCTTTATCTATAGAAAACGTTTGCAAATAACAAAATTACACATAAATATGTTGCCCTCATTATATATGTTTATGAAATTTAATATAATTCTATTCGTCAGAAGTCTGACATCTATATTGTACTAAATGTTTCAGAAATTACAAGAAAAAAGCCGCCAATATTTAGGCAGCTTTTTGACAATTATATTTTTAGATACGAAACTCACATTCTATTAAGCTCGGGGGTGGAATTTGCTATATACGTCTTTTATCTTTGTTTTCGATACTTGTGTATAGATTTGTGTTGTTGAGATGTCAGAATGACCTAACATTTCTTGAACTGCTCTTAAATCAGCACCATTCTCTAACAAATGCGTTGCAAATGAATGACGAAGAGTATGTGGTGTAAGATCTTTTTCTATTCTGGCTTCTTTAGCAAGTCTTTTTAATATTTTCCAAAATCCTTGGCGTGTCAACCGCTTTCCTTGATGGTTTAAAAACAAAGCATTGTCCTCTTGCTTCATGGAAATAAATCGAGGTCTTCCATAATCCAGATACTGTTTTATAGCATCAGCTGCTGCTCGCCCGATCGGTATAATTCGTTCTTTATTTCCGTTACAACGAACAAACCCCATCGTTAACTGGACATTCTCAATCTCAAGTCCTATTAATTCACTAACACGGATACCTGTAGCATAAAGCAGTTCAAGCATGGCCTTGTCTCTTATCCCAAAATGATCCT
>Ga0213825_1001986_pt1 | contig 13398 bp, 14 predicted proteins | sample MC6MC0900MG_FD_179896 | JGI IMG/M metagenome (GOLD analysis project Ga0213825, IMG submission 179896) | Enriched soil aggregate microbial communities from Iowa State University, Ames, United States - MC6-MC0900-MG | ecosystem: Environmental > Terrestrial > Soil > Unclassified | place: USA: Iowa... | reverse complement strand
GCGTCAGCGCAGGAAGCGGCTCGTCGCTCGCCCACTGGAAAGCGAGTAGCCTGGAACGGAAATCACCTTCATTTTGACTAAATATTCACAAAGAGTCCCTTGACCATTTAGTTTTTCAACACTATGACTCCAACAATCATTCCTTAAAATGATGTTGGAGTTTCAATTCACATTACGCCCGAATCATAAGTTCTTCTGATTTTCACCTTTTTTATAAAAACCTTCTATAAATTGTATTAATTTATCAAACTCCACTGAAAAAATATCCTGAATACCGAAATATCCCTCACTGTCCCCTATAATATTAGCGAACTTTTTATAGAGTCGATGGATGTATCCATGATGACGATAGGCATAAAATTGAACTTCCTTTACATCCTTATGTTCTTCTAAAATATGCCTTAGCATTTGTAAAAAGCCATTAACAAAGGAACGACTGTTTTGATATTCTTTCTTTAATAGGGCACAATCGATAAAGACAATTTCTTTATTTTTAAAATGATCCTCCCGTAATCCCAACGTATAGCTAGCTGCCGCGATTACTTCCTGTTGGGTATTATAAAAGAGCAGTAGATTTGTCTCTTCTATCATGATAGATAAACTTCCCAAAGTCTCCAAAATGGGATACATATCATTCGGGACAGCTTGCAGGTTTTATGTTTTATTTAAATAATTCAGGATAAACAGCCTTTACTACTAGCTCAACAGCTTCACCAATACGAGGGCCAGGGCGGTTTGTAATATCATTATCTATATAATAAACTGCTTTGTTTTGAATAGCTGTGATAGAATTCCACCCATCACGCGTAAGAATTTCTGCTTCTGGGTCTTTTGTATAACCTACCGTAGTTAAAATAACTTCTGGATTTTTCGCAATAACATCTTCTTCGGTTACTTTTTTCCAGCCTTGGAGTTCAGCAAATACATTGCTTACATTGGCAATATTTAGAATTTCTTGCTGGAATGTACCAGATCCCGCTGTATAGATGTCTGGTTTTGGGCTAATTTCTAAGTAGATATTTTTTGGTGCTTTTACATCTTTAACTTTTGCTTGTACCTCAGCAATTTTTGATTTTATATCCTCGTTTAATTTTGCACCTTTATCTTCAATTCCCATAACCGTTGCTATCTGTTCAATATCTTCATATACATCATCAAATGAAGCTGCAGATTGAATGGCAAATACTTTTACACCTGCATCTTCAAGACTTTTTAGAGCATTTAAGTTATCTTCATCTTTTCCTGTTGTATAAGCAATGACCACATCTGGCTTCAAAGCTAAAATACGCTCACTATTAAACGTAACAGAATTAGAAACACGTTCAATTTTTTGTGCCTCTTCCGGATACGTATCATAGTCAGTTGCCCCAACAATTTGATTGCCAACACCTAAAGCAAATAAAATTTCTGTATTGCTTGGTTGTAATGAAATAATTGTTTTAGGTACTTCATCAAACTCAACCTCTATACCACGGTCATCCTTCACTTTATAACTTGCTTTTTCGATTTGATCTTCCTTAGTAATATCTTCTTTAGTAGTTGCTTCATCCTTCGCACCACAACCTACTAATATGAGCGACAGCATCATTACTGAAAGCCATTGAAGCTTCAACAATTTCTTCATTTTATTTATTCTCCTTTTTCTTTTTCATAGGGTATGACTTGCTTACAAACGGAATTTCAGCAATCCCTGCTTGCTTATTCATATAAACAGCCATCACAAAAAATACATTGGCTAGTAGTCCTAAATAATCAAAAAGAATTGTCGGTACTTCCTTTTCGTCAGATACCTTATGCAAAATACGATAAGATTTTTTTGCCTCACTACGACATACATGTAATGCAGTAGCAGCCTCTGTTCCCTGAGGTAATACAAAGCTCTGAATCTCCTCTTTCACATAACTAACATAAAAATCATAGCGAGCACTTAGCCATGCTAAATCCTCTTCACTGACCGCTAATTTACCTCGAACCGAGCCATTAACATGGTAGGCCATTGGTAGGATTGTATAGAGATCTTGTGCAACAACCTCAACTGCCTCTTTTTTTACTACTGTCAAAGCCATACCTATATGTGTAGTAAGGCTATCTGTTCGTATTTCAAAATCCACTGTATATGCTTTTTCACGCTTAAATGGATAACAAGAATAACGTGCATCTTTTTTCAACTCTAAATCCTCACTTTCTTTACACAATCAATTTTGCCCCAACGTAATTGCGTCTGGATTTTTCTTGATTCAAAGGCATATAAAACGCCCACTGATAGGAAAAAAAACCTCTATCCTGCCCATATAAGGGGCTGAATCAAAATAAAAAACGCCGTTCCTACTCCTAAGGAACGACGAAAATAACATAATTAGAATCGTATATAGATACGAAAGAGACTACGTATTTGCCGTATATCCTCCTAGCTTCCGAAGAGTATTTATACGTTCAAATAAAGGTCGGTCTCCTGGCTTGTACAGTGTACATCACTTAATGTATGTCATAAAAACCTTCCCATCAAATTGACAGTGGTCTACGATTATGATTCCTGTACTTACAGTTGCGGAAACAGCTTCGGATTTTCACCGAATTCCCGATTATACTATCTTAGTACCCTTATCCTGCAAGAGCTATTCACTTATAAAGCAGTTTATCACATATTATTATGAAAAACTATAAAGATAAAAGTTTTATAGTTGTACTAGAAATTTATAGTATTTTTTCAATAGCCTGCTCGATATCAAGCTGAGAATCAGTAGGCTCAAAGCGTTCTACTGTTTTACCATTTGCATCGATTAAGAATTTTGTAAAATTCCAGCGGATATTACGTCCTTCTAAAAAACGAGGTGCTATTTGAACTATTGATTCTGCTAGCATTTTTTCCTGCATGCTTGCTTTTCCAAATGCGCGGTAATCGACCTCATGCTTTAAATAATTAAACAGTGGATGTGTTGCATCACCATTGACCTGCACTACCTCAAAAATCGGGAATGTTACACCATAGTTAACCTGACAAAGTTGTGTAGTTTGCTCACCATCTTCAGGGTTTTGATTTCCAAATTGATCGCAAGGAAAGCCTAACACAACAAAGTTTTCCTTGCCATATTTATCGTACATTTTTTGCAAGTCTTCGAACTGATATGTAAAACGACATTGATTAGCTGTGTTGACAATTAACAGCGTCTTTCCTCGATAGGTCTCCATTGATAAAATCTCACCGTTCGGCTTCTTTACTAAATAATTATAAATACTCATGTATAAATCCCCTTACTTTTTTCCTATATTATAGTAAACTTTTTTCTATTCATAAAAGGATTTGCATTAAAAAAAGCCATTCCATTATTTTTAACGAATGGCTGCCCTATATTTCTTTTTGTATTTCATATCTTGCTCTTCCTCAATTAAACGTTTCACAATGTCTAGCACCTTTGAATTATTCGTAGCATCATGTAATTTCTTAAAAGATACTACAATATCATAACGTATTAATGTTGGATGTTTTTCATCTAGACATGTCTGAAATCTTTTAGCCAAATAAGAAATAACTAAATCCCGTTGTACCTGCCCTGCTAAACCTATTTTCCAGATGGCCTGTAGAGTATTCCTTGCCGTTGCAGTATTTTCATCATATGTCACAGCCCAAATCTTTAAAAAGTCCTCCAATACTCTTTCTTCTGGATCACTTTTAGCTGCTAATGCGCATAAAAATTGTGCTGCAAGTGCGCGCATATGACCATCTTTATATGTAAGAGCTTGGACAAGTTGTTCCCAAACTGCATATGTCCAATCAACTGGTTCTTGCATAATTTTCATCAATTCTTCGTAAGAATCGTATTGAATTTCACGGTCACGCTCTGTTAAATTACTAAAAAGCTGCAAAATTTCTTTTTCCATCATTCATCCCTACCTTTATTGTGTCAGAACGTAAAATTTTTATGGTACACTTATCTTAATTTGCGTAAAGAAGGTGAATATATGAATAAATTAAATACTAGGAAACTGATATTTAGATTAATAATGATTATTTCTATAATCGTAGCTGCATATTTTATTATCCCTGTTTCCGTACCAATCATCTTAGCTGGAGCCACCGCATTTTTTTTAGAGCCAATTGTTATGTTCTTTAAACGGCAATGGAAAATGTCACGGAAGATTGCAGTTGCTTTTATTTACATAGTGAGTGTTATTCTAATTTCTATTATTTGTTACTTTACGATTACACAACTTATGTCTCAAATAATATTAGTTTCAAAGCAAGCTCCCTACTATATTTCAAAGCTATCAGAAATGTGGCTTACTATGCAAGAAAACATTTCTAAATACACTGAAGACTTTCCACCTGAAGTAAGTGCCTCGCTTCAAAATACAACGATGGATTTCATTAAGAAAATTGAAGAATCTTTTTTGAATTTCTTTAATTATACCAAAGTTACAGCCTTCTTTTCAGAAATTCCAAGTCTATTCATTAGTCTTCTCGTATACATGATCGCTCTCTTTCTATTTATGCTAGATTTGCCAAAATTAAAACAGATCACTTATAAATATTTGAAGCCTAGCACTGCAAACAAATTAAAGATTATTTTAAATCGCTTAAAGGATGCTATTTTTGGATACATGAAGGCACATTTATTTGTTAGTTTTATCATTGGTGGTGTTACACTAATTGGTCTTTTATTAATACAGCCTAAATACGCAGTGACAATGACCATCATCATATGGGTCATTGACATTATACCTTTCCTTGGCTCCATTATTATCTTGGCACCATGGGCACTGTATCATCTGCTGATAGGAAATATATCTATCGCTGTAAAATTATTCATCTTAGCAGCTATTTTACTCATTATTCGTCGAGTAGTCGAGCCTAAATTAATGGGTGACCATATTGGGTTATCCACTTTACCAACATTAATAGCTATGTTTATTGGTCTACAATTATTTGGTGTAATAGGCTTACTTGCAGGACCCTTTGTTATTATCTTCTTCGTTGCTTTAAAAGAAACTGGTATTATCAAATTGAATTTTAAAATTTAATCGAGAGGAAATAATGTATCAAAAAAAAGGCCATCTTTGTAAAAAAGATGACCTTTTTGTTCATTCAATCGTCTATATATTAGTTGAGCTTATTGAATTCGACCGAAGCCAACTAAATACTGATTCCACCAATCAAGTGATTCAACAACAACACCCTTATTTTGAGCATCGATCATTGTGTTGTTTCCTAAATAGATACCTACATGCGCTACACCAGAGCCGTAGCTGAAGAATACTAGGTCACCAACACGTGCTTCATTTGCTGAAATACGTTGAGTTGCTAAATATTGTTGTGATGCTGTACGTGGTAAAGATACACCTGCTTGTTTGTAAGACCATTGTACAAGACCTGAACAGTCAAATCCTGTCGATGGGTTACTTCCACCCCAAACATAGCTACGGCCTAAGAATTGCTTTGCCGTTGAGATAGCATCACCTGAAGATGCAGTGCCTGCACCTGAACCGAAAACAATTTTACCCCCATTATTTGAAGCATGTACAGCCGGAGTTGCTGCTTGAAGTGCACGTAAACGAGCTGCTTCTTCCTCTGCCGCTTTACGTTCCGCTTCTAAACGTTCTTCCTCTTGCTTCGTTGCAATTTGTGCTTTTAATGCAAGTGATTTAGCTTCATTTTCAGCCTTTTTCACTTCCATTTCACTTTCCTTTTGTTGAAGCTCTTGGAATTGTTTTTGAAGCTCTTTTTGTTTTTCATCTAATGTTGCCTTTTGTTGCTCTAAGCTAGCCTTGTCCGCTTCCTGTTGATTAACTAGTTCTTGGTCAGCATCCATTAATGTTTTAACCGCTACGACACGGTCCATTAAATCTGCAAAGCTTTTTGCCTCAAGGACAACGCTTAAATAAACACCCACTGTGTTATCCTGCGCTTGGTATGCAGCCATACGCTCGCTTAAAATGGCTGAACGCTGCTCAATACGTTTTTCAGTTTCAGCAATACTTGCATCGACTTCTTTAATGTCTGCCTGTACTTGATTAAATACTTTTACTTTTTCATCGATCTCTTGTTGTAGTTTTGTTAATTCTTCTTGAAGCTTTTTAACTTCTGCATCTATTTTAGCTTTTTTCTCGATCATTTGTTGAGAAGTTTCTTCCGCATGCACTTCTGTTGGTTGTACTGTATTAAATAATAAGCCGCCAGCTAGTGCCAGTGCTAGTACCATCGACTTACGCCATTTATTGCGCTTACCCACGTTAACTTCTTTCCCTTCATCTCGTCAATTTCGTTTCCTGTGTTTTATGTAATCACTTGAACGATGTATATTTGTAAATTTATTTTTATATTTTCATTAGCCTTTTAAAGTTTAGCATTAATAGCATAACTTTTATACTATTTCCCGTCTATTTAATACTTTAGTAAAACTCGAAATATTTCTGTAACATTCAATAAAATACTTATAAATTCTATTTCAATCGATTTTTTTCTACAAAAACACCACTTTTCCATTCTACACTATTTGACCTATTTCGAAATTTGTAATGTTTCTGTAATATTTTTTGCACAAAAAAGGGTAAGGGTTTTTCCCTTACCTCATGTTGTTGAAATACTATTATGTCAATGAAATCAAGGTGACAAATTAAAAAGTATATCCCTTTTTCAAAACGACGGGTTAATCTCCGTTCCGCCTGAGTGCTTTGTAGCTGTCGCTTTGCTTTCGCTACAGAAAACATTTTCCGCTGACGCTTCGCTTTCGTGCAGAGCAGAGCTTCCTGGGGAGCGTCCGATCAGCCGCTTGGGGCAACAGGAGGTTGGTCACGAAGGCGTTGTCACAGGATAGCCATAAGTAACTTTATGTAAAGTTACAAAGTAGTTTTATACATAAAATGTGAGTAAAGTGCTTTTACCTTTTGAAGGAAGAAAATATTTAAAGTTCTACACTATTGCAGATTGGAGTGCAAGGCTACTCGACTCCCGTGGGATAGCGAGACAGATGAGACCCTGCACGGAGCGTCAGTGCAGGAAGCGGCTCGTCGCTCGCCCACAGGAAAGCGAGTAGCCTGGAACGGAAATCATCTTCATTTTGACTAAATATTCACAAAGAGTCCCTTGACCATTTAGTTTTTCAACACTATGGGGTAAGGGTTTTTCCCTTACCTATTGCTTCATCGATCGTAATGCTTGAATGGAAAGCCGTACTAATAAAATTGCACATAAAAATAAACCTAAATATGCTGCGGTATTCAGATAAACAGCATATGAATCATGAATAAATTGTGAGATAGCTAATAGCGCTACTGATATAATCCCAAAGGTGATACCGACGAGAAGTAAGACAAAACGTGAAAACAAATTGGTAATAAAGCGAGCATTATGTTCATCCGAAAAAATATCATGATGTAAAATAATTTTCCCGCTCTCTACTCGTTGAATTAGCTGATCAACCCGCCTTGGCATTTTGCGCAATGTCGGAATAAGCATTGATAATTCTTCTTGTAGGCGCTCCTTTGTGGCCATCGGTTCTTTGAATGGCTTGAGGAATGATGACCGCATATAAGAAGCGGAAAAATCTTTGGACTCGGTAAAAATATCAAAGCTCGGATCGATGACTCTTAATGTTCCATCTAATGTTACTAGTGAACGGAGCGCTAAGCCAACTGCAGGATAAAAGGCAAGTCCAAAATCACGGACAACCGTAAATAATGCATGTATCAATTCTTCAGTCGGTATTTTATCTACATAAGAAATTTTCAACAAAATTTGGTCAATTGCCTGCTCCATTCTTGCACGCTCAGCATGATCTGCATGTTCAACCAATAATGTTAAGCCGTCATATAAAATACTCGAATCATTTAACTGTATGCCCATTAAAAATAGCTTCAAGCCCTCTTGCTGAGTTGCTCCCAGGCGACCAACTGCTCCGAAATCTAGCAGGATTGGTAAACCATCTGTCTCATCGATATGAATATTCCCTGGATGTGGATCTGCATGGAAGATACCCGAAAAAAGCATCTGCTCAAAGAAGGAATATAAAACCGTACGCGCAAACTGTCTACGATCAATTTTTAAGCGTTTAAACTCAGATGCTCCACTCGCAACACTTTTTCCCCGTACAAACTCCATAACAATGATATTTTCAGTACAATAATCTATATAGATTTTAGGAATCCGTACCTTGTAATCACTTTTAGAAAGAGCATTTGTCACCTGTAATGTATTTCGCACCTCAATATCTAAATGAATTTCCTCACGCAATCCATCTGCAAAACCACCAGCTAATTCTCGAAAACCTAGAGATTCAGCCCATGTAGACTTATTTGTCAGCCAATTTGCAAATTCCTCTAGAATATCAAGGTCATCACGCATAATCCCCTTCACTTCTGGACGCAGTAACTTTACCACGACTTCATCATAATTCTTTAATCGTGCTTTATGTACCTGTCCAATAGATGCTGCTGCGATTGGTTCCATTTGAAAGCTCGCAAATACCTCATTCACGGGCCTTGGAAGAGAACTTTCTAAAATTTGAGTCACCTGCTCTGGTGGTAAAGGTTTTACATTATGCTGTAGCCTTTCCAGCTCATCAATAAAAATTGGAGAGAACAATTCCTTACGTGTAGAAAGGACCTGACCAAATTTAATGAAAATCCCACCACATTGCTCCAATGTAGCCCTTAAAGCAATAGCAAGTTCCTTTTCATTTTCCCGTTGTCGTGCGTATTTGATGGTTTGGACAACACCATTTGTGACAGCAATTTTTAACACCTGTCGTAAACGTTTTTGCTGTCGCCAATAACTTCGAAGACGTAACACTAAGGTTTTTTGACCATTGCGCCGATCTCCAGCTGTAATACCACTTGAATCAAAAAGCTCAAAGACAAGATATAACAGCATAGAAATGAGCAGCATGCTTCCAATCCAAATAAGTGTACTAACCTCCGTTACTGTTTGCATCATCGTCTCGGATAAAAAATCCGTATGGCGCAAATAAGAATACCAGTAAACAAAGGATGTTAGCGTTACACTAATGAGTACTGAAAGAAACCTACGCACAAAGTTAATATTTGAACCAATTAAGCGCCCGCTAACAAAATAAATAAGCCCAGATACAACAATAATTTGGATTAATAACTTTAAAAAAATCAATAATGCTACCCCCGATGCTACTTCCTAATACTGCTAGTATAACAAATATAGCCACTTATTTTCTTTTACTAGGTTTACCTCAAAGTAGGGAAAAATCGAAGTGCTTCCCTTTTCTCTTTATTACCCTATTTCAAGGATTTTATTTTATTATTACCGTTGATAAAATACCTATCAGGGTATATTATGTATTTATATCAATGTTTTTTAAAGTTCTAATACTAATTCTTTGTTATAAATCCTTATTTTCAGACCTAAATACCCTTATATGTATAAAAAGAAAAGGATGTGACTGTAAATGCGTAAAAAATTTTTAGTAGTCGGTGGTGTAGCAGGAGGAGCCTCTGCGGCAGCACGAATTCGCCGACTTGATGAGCACGCTGAAATTATTATGTTTGAAAAAGGACCAAACGTTTCATTTTCCAACTGCTCTTTACCCTTTCACTTAAGTGGTATTGTTGATAAAAGTGACAAATTGATTTTAATGTCACCGCAAGCCTTTCAAACAAAATACAATATTGAAGCACGTGTTCATCATGAAGTGACACGTATTTCTCGAGAGAAAAAAATGATTACTGTAAAGGATTTACACACAGGTAATGAATATGAGGAAAGCTACGATACGTTAGTGCTATCCCCTGGAGCCAGTCCAATCGTTATTTGGATGGCATTCATTCTTCTCACGTTTTTACTGTTCGTAATGTCTCGGATATAGATCGTTTAAATCGTTATATACAGAGCGATGATATACAAGATATTGCTGTCATTGGTGGTGGATTTATCGGCGTAGAGGTTGCAGAAAATTTGCAACTTGCTGGCTTTAATGTCTCACTCGTAGAATTTAGTCAGCAAATTATGATGCCATTTGATTATGATATGGCTCAAATTTTACAAAAAGAAATGATGGATAGAGGAGTTAATGTCATTGTCAATGATGGCTTAGCTAAGGTTGCAGATGAGTATGTAGAACTAAATTCCGGCAAACAAGTAAAGGCACAGGCTGTCGTTTTAGCAATTGGTGTCCGACCTGAAATCTCTTTAGCGAAAGAGGCTGGACTGGCAATAGGTGAACTTGGTGGTATTAAGGTAGATGCTAATTATGTCACATCTGACCCCTCTATTTATGCTGTCGGTGATGCCATAGAAGTATTTCACCAATTAACTCGTAAACAAACACGTCTGGCACTAGCTGGTCCTGCACTTAGACAGGCACGGGCAGCAGCAAACCATATGTTCAATATGCCTCAGCAAAATAAAGGTGTTATTGGTTCTTCAAGTGTGCAGATTTTTGATCTTGCATGCGCTTCTACTGGCTTAAATGAAAAAACTGCACTAGCACACGGCTTTCAAGCTAAGAGTGTATATTTAATTGCACCAGACAAAGTTGGTTTAATGCCGACTAGTCATCCACTTCATTTCAAGCTTGTTTTTGAACAACCTACTGGAAGAATTCTTGGGGCACAAGCGATTGGAAAAGGTAGTGCCGATAAACGTATTGATATTATAGCAACTATGATTACAATGGGTGGCACTATAGAGGACTTAAAGGAGCTAGAACTTACTTATTCTCCAATGTTTAGCACTGCACGGGATATTGTCAATTTAGCAGCGCTCGTCGCTCAAAATCAATTATACGGCACCTACAAGCAGATAAAAGTTGATGAGGTTAGAGATCTTGTCGAAAATAACGCCTATTTTTTAGATGTGCGTGAAAAAAATGAATATGAGGCTGGTCATCTCCACCATGCACATAATATTCCATTAAGCGAGCTACGTAACAGGATGAATGAGATTCCACAAGATATTCCTGTTTACGTTCATTGTCGTTCTGGACAACGAAGCTACAATGCAGTAATGGCCCTACAGAATAACGGATTCACGAATGTTTTTAATGTAGCAGGCTCCTTCTTAGGGATTTGCCTATATGAATACTTTACAGATATCACTACAAACAGAAAAAAGATTGTCACAGCCTATAACTTTAATTAAGCTTTAAGGGATGCCGCAAAATTGCAGCATCCCCCTTTTTTTAATTAGTGGAAAGCACTTGCTCCCAATTGATTGTGCCATTTTTTACTTGATCACGTTTTTCTTTATCCATGATATCATTCGGACGTCCACCCTTAGGCCAGTCTTTATCATGATTTGCCCATTCAGGTCGGTCCTGGGATAAAATGAAGGCAGCTAAATCAGCAGCATCTTGATCATTAAGTGTTCCAACTGCACCAACTGGCATATTGTTTTTTATGTAGCCCGCCATTTTTGACATACGTGCAATACCAGCACCATCATTAAATGAATTTTCACCCCATAATGCAGGTCCTGTATTAGCTCCGGTACCGGCACCATCTGCTGCGTGACAGGCGATACAAGATTTTCCATATAATGCTTCACCATTTGTAACATCTGGTATAGGAACATCTTTCATATTACTTGTGCCTGCCCATTCACGTTCAGCTCCAATTGGAACTCCTTCTGAAATATAGGCGAAATAAGATACCATTGCCTCTAATTCCTTGCTATTCATGTCAAACTTTTTACCATTCATACTACGAACCATACAACCATTAATACGCTCTTCTATTGTCACAATATCACCAGACCGCGCAATATATTGTGGATAGTTTGCCATAACGCCAACTAATGACGATGCTTGCTCATCATACCCTGCTCCTGCATGGCAGCTTGTACAAGACAATTGGTTCCCAACATATTCTTCCGCAGCAACATGTGTATTATTAACAAGCTCATAGCCGTACAAGATGGCTTCCTTCATAGGTCCCTCTGGTACTTCCTCGATACTTGGTGGTGCATAGACAACTGACTGCGCAGCTGCTGATGTTGGTATTTTTGATTGTGTTGCTGCTTCTTCAGTTTCTCCATTAGCATCACCTAAAATTTTGTCACTTATGACAGCTCCTATAAAGAGTGTGCCTGCTAACAGCACTGTTCCCGCTACTCCTGCTACGATAGGTTTCATCTATAATACCCCCCTTTGTATAATCACCTATATTTTAGCAAAATAATGTATTTATAGATGTGATTTTTCTCACACCTAATCAAAATAGAACCATTCAGATGATAAAAATGGATAAATTATGAAATAAATATTGTTCTATAACACAATAAACACGACTTAATACCTCTTGTAGTATATAGATTTTTCTGAAATAAAAATGCCGAGTACTAATTGTACCCGACACCTTATACTTTTTTATATTTTACATTCACCAGTAGCACAAGAAGCTACTCCGTCACCTGCCATCTTTAAATCAGGTTGAATACCTGCTATCTCCGCCGCTTGATGCAACGTTCGAACGAAAACCTCGTTCGGCTCTGCTCCTTTAATACCGTAGCGATTTTCAAAAACAAAGAAGGGTACACTTTGTACACCAAGTTGCTGTGCATCATAGCGATCTTTATCTAAATCTTCACTAAAGGCAGTGGATGCGATAATTTCATTAGCGAGGTTGACATCTAAGTCTAAGGATTCAATGACTGTTAATAAATATTTAGAATCATTTACATCTTCACCCTCTAAAAAGTATCCACTCATTAGCGCTTCCGTATAGACTGATTCTTTATCGAATTGCCTTACCCACTTTGCTAATCGATGTGCTTTTTCAGTATGTGCTGTTTTCATTTCTTCAAAATTGTAATGAAGCCCCACCTCTACCGCTCGCTCGGCAATGTCCCTCGTCATTTCCTTTACTTCTTCTAGCGTTGAGTCAAATTTCCCCATCATTCCCTCATATAACAACGGAGCATTCTTCTGAGGTGTATCGGGCGCTATTTGAAATGCTTTATACTCAATCTCCACTTGCCCAGTGTATCCAGCTAAATCGATGGCACGTTCCAATTCACGTTTGCCAATATAACAGAATGGACAAGTAAAATCTGAGAAAATTTCAATTTTCATTTTCTACAACCCTCCCTATCAATTAAGCCCCAGCGTAATTCATAGTGTTGAAAAACTAAATAGTCAAGGGACCCTTTGTGAATATTTAGTCAAAATGAAGGTGATTTCCGTTCCAGGCTACTCGCTTTCCTGTGGGCGAGCGACGAGCCGCTTCCTGCGCTGACGCTCCGTGCAGGGTCTCGTCTGTCTCGCTATCCCACGGGAGTCGAGTAGCCTTGCACTCCAATCAATAATAGTTAGAACTTTAAATATTTTCTTCCTTCAAAAGTAAAGTAAAAGCATATTACTCACCAACATTAAATGGATAGAATAGTAGTACAATTCTATAGCTGTCAACCTACATTTTGTGCATAAAACTACTTTA
>Ga0213825_1001975_pt1 | contig 13428 bp, 15 predicted proteins | sample MC6MC0900MG_FD_179896 | JGI IMG/M metagenome (GOLD analysis project Ga0213825, IMG submission 179896) | Enriched soil aggregate microbial communities from Iowa State University, Ames, United States - MC6-MC0900-MG | ecosystem: Environmental > Terrestrial > Soil > Unclassified | place: USA: Iowa... | reverse complement strand
GCCACCGCACTGGCCTGGATCCTGGGCGTGATGTTCATCGCGCTGGCGATCCTGCTGCTGGTCGAAGGCATCCGCGAAGGCAAGGTCCAGCGCGACCGCGTGATCGCGATGCTGATCATCTTCACCTTCAACGTGATGTTCTGGATGTTCTTCGAACAGGCCGGCAGCTCGTTCACCTTCCTGGCCGACAACATCGTCAACCGCAACCTCGGCGGCTGGGAATTCCCGACCGCCTGGTTCCAGTCGGTCAACTCGGTGGCGATCATCACCCTGGCGCCGATCATTGCCTGGATCTGGATCAAGCTGGGCCGCGCCAACCCGTCGATCCCGCGCAAGTTCGGCCTGGGCCTGCTGTTCAACGGTGCGGCGTTCGCGCTGCTGATGGTGGCGCTGTCGAGCATGGTCGTGGACGGCAAGATCCCGTTCTGGACCCTGTTCATGGTCTACGTCATCCAGTCCATCGGTGAGCTGTGCCTGTCGCCGATCGGTCTGTCGATGGTGACCAAGCTTGCCCCGGTGCGCCTGGTCGGCTTCGGCATGGGCGGCTGGTTCCTGTCCACCGGCATCGGCAACAACATGTCCGGCATCTTTGCCGGCGTGGTCAGCGGTGAAGGCGGCATGACCGTGGAATCGGCCTTGAAGGGCTACACCTTCGGCTTCTGGGCGTTGATTGGTTCCGGCGTGGTCCTGTTCCTGGTCGCGCCGCTGATCAACAAGCTGATGCACGGCGTCAAGTGAGGTCTGCGATGCGCATGAAAGCGGCGGGAATGTCGATGATCGTGGCCGGCCTGCTGGCCGCCTGTTCGCCGTCGTCGGCGCCTACCGCTGCGCCCGCGCAGCCGCTGGATACGTCCGAGCAGAAGGCCCCGGTCGCCGATCCCGGCGCACCGGTGGCCTCGGGCAACACCCCGGCCGCGGCGGATATCGCCGCGATCGCCGCGCTCAACGCCCAGTTCGATCCCGCACGCGACCCGGTCGCCGATCTGGCCACGGCCAAGGTCGAGGCCCAGCGCGGCGGCAAGCGGATCATCCTGGATGTGGGCGGTGAGTGGTGCCCGTGGTGCCATCTGATGGACGGGTTCATCGAAGGGGATGCGGAGATCCGCAGCTTCCGCGATGCGAACTACGTCTGGATGAAGGTCAACTACAGCGAAGACAACGAGAACGCGGCGTTCCTGTCCCAGTTCCCGGCAGTAAAGGGCTACCCGCACCTGTTCGTGCTCGATGCCGATGGCAAACTGCTGCACTCGCAGTTCACCGGTGAGCTGGAAGCGGACAAGGGGCAGAAGAAGGGCTACGACCGTGGCCGCTTCTTCGCCTTCATGAAGCAATGGGCGCCACCGAAGGCGTCGTGATCGACAAGGCCGCGGATTCCGCGGCCTTTTTTTTGCCCTCAATTTCCGCGCCACTCTGCCGCTACCCCCAAGGACCTCATGCCGCGCTGTTCGTGGCGGGCAACCGACGGAATTGGACGCATGCAGCCGGGCACCAGTGACACCACCACCGATGTTTCCCTCGATGCGCCGGCCGGCGTGAGCCTGCCGCCGGTCGATGTGCTGCTGGACGACCAGACGGCACCGGATGCGTTCGATGGCGAGGGCGAGGGCGAGACGCCGGCACCGGGTGCGATCCGCTACCGCTTGCCGATGGTCTCGGTGCCCGACAACGTGCTGCTCAAGGCCGCGGTGCAGAAGCTGGTCGAGCAGAAGGCGCAGCTGGACGCGCTGGCACGCCAGGGCAGCCTGCCCGGCCTGATGCCGGCCGAGTGGCAGGGCAGCGGCCTGCGCGGGGTGGACCTGCAGGGCTTCGTGCTGAGCGTGGTGCCGTTCCTGCAGAGCGCCAGCAAGGACGAAACCGCCCCGGCGCGCCTGCCGCTCAAACACGTGCTGGGTGATGCCGGCCGCTGGGACCAGCACGACGTCGAAGAACCCAGATCGCTGGCGTTCTTCCTGGCCAGCGATGATCGCGCCAGCGCCGGCGCCAAGGATCCTGCCGAGGCCTACCTGGTCGGCGCGCTCGGCCTGGCCTGGGCGCACGAAGGCCGCACCCGCCCGGGCTTCCTGCGTGAGATGGGCTACGACAGCATGGCCGCGCGCGTGCACCTGCTGCCTTACCCGGCGGCGGCGCAGCTGGCGCTGTACAGCGTGACCGCGCACGGGGTGACCCAGATCTGGTGCGTGCTGGATCGTCGCAAGGTGCGCCCGCTGCTGGCGCCGTGGATCAGCGTGCCGCTGCTGACCGCCTATGGCGTCAATGCTCCGCAGACCTGGCCGACCAGCTTCCCGGCGGTCGACGAGGTGGCGGCGATGCTGGCCGCCGCGCGGGGTGGCAAGGGGCCGGTCGAAGCGGACCTGGGCAAGGTGGCGGCAAAGGTTGCCCAGGACGCCTCCGGCGAAGCCTGGATGCCGGTCAGCCTGCTCCAGGTCGGTACGTGGTCACCGCGCTGGCGTTACTTCATGGCCACCTTCATCGGGTTGCCATCGCTGCTGCTGGTGGTTGCCGCGCTGGCCCTGCCGGGGGCGATCGAAGCGGCCGCCGTGGCGGCCTCGCTGGGGTTCGCCGGTGGTGCGATCGGCGCGCTGGCCGCGCCCTGGGTGCATGCGCGGCGCAAGCACCTGAGCTGAGGCGCGTGCGCCAACGACCCACGCTCGTCGGCTACTCGTCCATCCGCTGCAGGCCTTCGCCGGCCAGGCGCAGGATCAGCGTTTCCAGCATCTGCTCTTCGTCCTCGCTGAGCACGGACATCAGCTTGCGGGTGATGTCGATCACCAGCGGGGCGATGGTCTCGTATACCTCGAACCCGGCGGCCGACAGCGCCAGCACCGAGCGGCGGCGGTCGTCGCCGTGGGTTTCACGCTTGATGAAGCCCCGTTCGAGCAGTCTGGCCACGGCGCGGCTGACCGCGACCTTGTCCATCGCGGTGCGATCGGACACCTCGCTGGCCGACGAGCCCGGGTACAGCGCCAGAACCGTGATCACCCGCCACTCGGGGATCGCCAGGCCATAACGGTCCCCATACAGCTTGGCGATGTTGCCGCTGACGCGGTTGGACAGAACGCTCAGCCGGTAGGGCAGGAACTGCTCCAGATCGAGCAGGGCGTGCGATGCGCGGATGCTGTGACTGCTGGGATCGGGCGGGCTCATGCTGCGGTGCACCTTGATGGTGGTTTCATGTGAAACTATAACCTACGTTCCGGACTCCGCATTCTCGCGGGTCTGCCTTCCTACCGCACCTGGTTTTTTCCGATGCGGACTGCTTTGGAGCCACAGCATGACCAGCCAAACGAGCACCGCGTCCTTCGCACCCGATCCGGGCATGCAGGTCACCACCTTCGAAAACCCGATGGGCATCGATGGTTTCGAGTTCGTCGAGTTCGCCGCCCCGGCCGGCCGTGGCGCGGAACTGCACGACTATTTCCGCAAGATGGGCTTCACCGCCGTGCTGCGCCACAAGCAGCGTGCGATCACGGTCTATCGCCAGGGCGACGTGAATTTCCTGGTCAACGAAGAGCCGGATTCGTTCGCCTCGGACTTCGCCGAGAAGCATGGCCCGTGCGCCTGCGGTTTCGCCATCCGCTTCAAGAAGCCGGGCGATGAGGTCTACCAGATGGCCCTGGGCAACGGCGCCGAAGCGATCGACTTCAAGCCCGAGACCCGCGCCGTTGCGGCCCCGATCATCAAGGGCATCGGCGACTGCATGCTGTACCTGGTCGACCGTTACGGCGCCAACGGCAGCATGTTCGATACCGATTACGCGCCGATCGAAGGCGTCGACCAGCGCCCGAAGGGCTTCGGGCTGACCTTCATCGATCACCTGACCCACAACCTGTATTTCGGCAACATGCAGCAGTGGTCGGATTACTACGAGCGGCTGTTCAACTTCCGCGAGATCCGCTACTTCGACATCAAGGGTCTCAAGACCGGCCTGGTGTCCAAGGCGATGACCGCCCCGGACGGCATCGTGCGCATCCCGCTCAACGAATCGTCCGATCCGAAGAGCCAGATCAACGAATACCTCGACGCCTACAAGGGCGAGGGCATCCAGCACATCGCCTGTTTCACCGAAAACATCTACGACACCGTGGAAGCGATGCGCGCCCAGGGCGTGGAGTTCCTGGATACGCCGGACACGTATTTCGACGTGATCGACATGCGCGTGCCCAACCACGGTGAAGACGTGGCCCGCCTGGCGAAGAACAAGATCCTGATCGATGCCGACCCGGAGACCAAGCAGCGCAAGCTGCTGCAGATCTTCACCACCAACTGCATCGGCCCGATCTTCTTCGAGATCATCCAGCGCAAGGGCAACGAAGGTTTCGGCGAAGGCAACTTCACCGCGCTGTTTGAAAGCATCGAACGCGACCAGATGAAGCGCGGCGTGCTGTAAGACGCGCGCTGTAACGCACCGGCAGCCGCCCGCGTTACGCTGCAACGATGGCCTCCGCGTCCGCGCGGGTGCCATCGGCTGTATTCCCTTGCCATCCACGCCTCCGGCGGAGCAGGACCATGAACAACCCGATGTCATCGCGCGGCTATCAGACCGGTTTCGGCAACGAGTTCGCCACCGAGGCGGTGCCGGGTGCACTGCCGGTGGGGCAGAACTCGCCGCAGCGGGTCGCCCATGGCCTGTATGCCGAGCAGCTTTCCGGCACCGCATTCACTGCGCCGCGCGGCAGCAACCGCCGCAGCTGGGTGTACCGCATCCGCCCGGCAGTGACCCACGGCGAATTCACTCCCTTTGCCCAGCCACACCTGCACGGTGACGTCGCCCAAGGGGCGGTCTCACCCAACCAGCTGCGCTGGGATCCGTTGCCGCTGCCAACCACGCCCACCGATTTCATCGAGGGGCTGTACACGATGGGGGGCAACGGCTCGCCCGACGCCCACCATGGCGTGGGCATCCACCTGTATGCCGCCAACCGCGACATGCAGGGCCGCTATTTCTACAACGCCGATGGCGAGCTGCTGATCGTCCCGCAGCTCGGCCGCCTGCGCCTGCTCACTGAAATGGGCGTGATCGAGATCGAACCGCAGCAGATCGCGGTGATTCCACGCGGCGTACGTTTCCGTGTCGAACTGCCCGATGGCGACGCACGCGGCTACGTCTGCGAGAACTTCGGCGCGCTGCTCAAGCTGCCGGACCTGGGCCCGATCGGCTCCAACGGCCTGGCCAATCCGCGCGACTTCGAAACCCCGCATGCCGCGTTCGAGAACGTCGATGGCGCGTTCGAACTGATCGCCAAGTTCGATGGCCAACTGTGGCGTGCGGATATCGACCATTCCCCGCTGGACGTGGTCGCCTGGCACGGCAACTATGCGCCGTACCGCTACGATCTGCGCCGCTTCAACACGATCGGCTCGATCAGCCACGACCATCCCGATCCCTCGATCTTCCTCGTGCTGCATTCGCCCAGCGACACGCCGGGGACCAGCAACATGGATTTCGCGATCTTCCCCCCGCGCTGGCTGGTCGCGCAGAACACGTTCCGCCCGCCGTGGTTCCACCGCAACATCGCCAGCGAGTTCATGGGCCTGATCCACGGTGCCTACGACGCGAAGGCCGAAGGCTTCGTGCCCGGCGGCGCCTCGCTGCACAACTGCATGAGCGGCCACGGCCCGGACGCGGCGACCTTCGAGAAAGCCTCCGCTGCCGACCTGAGCAAGCCGGACGTGATCAAGGACACCATGGCCTTCATGTTCGAAACCCGCGGCGTGATCCGCCCCACCGCCCAGGCGATGGACGCGGCGCACCGCCAGCGTGGGTACCAGCAGTGCTGGCAGGGCCTGAAGGCGAATTTCTCGGGGTAAGTGGGCGCTTAGCTGCCGTCTGAACCGCGGGTGGGCAACACGCGGTCGATGTAAACGTCGTTGCCGTTGCGTTGGTAGGCGATCAGATACCGGCCATCGCGTGTTGCATACACGAACGTCCCTTTGATGGCATCGAGGCGATATACCGCCGGGCCATCCAAGGCATCTCCTTCGTTCTCGATCGCATCGTCTCGCGCCAGGGCTGCGATGAACAGATGCGGGTCCGGCAGTGCCACGGCGCGCTCGAAGGCGGCAACGAGTTGCTGGGTTCTATCCTCGATGGCCAGCCTGCCCCACGCAACCGTCATTTCGTGGACGAGCGGCGCTTCAATGCCGTCTGCAGGTCGTCACGGAGTCGCGCTTTCAGCGCCGCCATGTGCAGGTGCGCATCGGAACCGGATAGTGCCGGCCGTGAATCCGCGCGCGCTTCGGCCACTGCTTCACGGATGCGTTCCAGATAGGCCGAGTCTTCATGCAGCTGCTTCAGCACCCGTGCCCGATCCGGTCGCGAGCGGCGCGGAGGCTCGGCGCCAGCCGTGGCCGTGGCGTCTACGCGATAGCGTGTGATCCCCAGCCGGGCCAGGACACGTGCGGCCGCCGGGACCCCAGAGAAAATGCGGGGCGTCCCATCTTTGGTGGCCAAAGCACGGTCGCTGTTCTCCAAGGCGAAGGTGACAACGTAGCCTCCCGCTTCGGCGGTCACCGTCGTTTCGCGCAGGCTCCCGGCTTCGGCGAGTTCCCGGGCAGTCGCCAGCTTGATCGTGTCGACCATGTTCGACTCCCAATTAACTGTTATTTGGGAATCATACATTAGTAAAATCTCACTCGCGGATAGGCTTCCACCTTGCGCGTCGCTGCTTGCCGCGTCCAATTCAATGTCTTCATCGAAACCGGATCCGGTCGCTACAGGCTCAAACCGGCGCGATCTGGACGCGGTCGGCATGTTCCTTCGGCAACACCTCCAGCAACCGCTGCCGCACCCGTTCGGCATAGCCGGTGGAGGTCAGGTCCGGCAGAGCCTCCAGCGCGGCGTGCAGCGCCGCCATGACCGCGTCGTCGCTGCGCGCCTGCTGCAGGGTGTGGAACAGCGCTGCCGCGCGCGGATGGCGCTGCAGTTCCAGGATATCCAGCAGATAGATCCGGGCGGCGACCAGCGAGCGGCGGCGTTCGGTCACCGGCGCCACGGTGGGCATCACGCCGGGCACGAGTGTGGCAGGCGCGACAACGGCCGCCTCCGCGACCGCACTTGATACCAGATACCCGCTCTGGATCAGCTGGATCACCATCGCCGGGGTTTCCGGGCCCACCAGCTGGCCCAGCTGGACCAGGTCACGCTGGCCGTCGCACAGGATCAACAGCCGGCGCTGGCGCATGTCCAGCGGGGCACGGTGGGCCTGCAGCGCGGTGCGGGCGAGATCGGTCTTCTGCGGTTGCATGGGGGCGGGGTCGATGCGGTGCAGGCCGAGCCTGAACGCGGCAGGTGAAACGCGGATGACAGCGACAGCCTGCATCCCGCCCACACAGCGTTCGCGCTAGGCTGCGCCCATTCACCGGGAGGATGCAGGCATGAAACAGCTGGGAAGCATGATCGCACTGGGTATGGTGCTGGCCTTGGCCGCGTGCGAGCGCACGCCGGAAACCCCGTCGGGCGATGCCGAGGCGGCCGTGCCGGCACCGGCGGCGGACACCGCGCCGGCAGCGCCTGGCACGGCCGCGCCAGGCACGGATACGCAGGGGCCGGCACGCCTGGATGGCTACGGCCCGGTGGCGCTGGGCAGCACGCTGGACGAGGTCAGGGCGGCCTGGAAGGAACCGCTGCAGGGGGACGTCGCTGACGACTACTGCCATGCGCTGCGGCCCGAAGGCGCGCAGGCCGAGGACGTGATCTTCATGATCGAAGGCAAGCGACTGGTGCGCTACGACGTGCGCAACGACCGCATCGTCGCCCCCGGCGGCGGCAAGGTCGGCATGTCGCTGGGCCAGCTGCAGACGCTGTACCCGGACCGCGGCGACCTGACCCCGCACAAGTACGATCCGCAGGGCCACAACCTGCGCGTGCGCCCGGCCACTGAGGGCGGCGCGCTGGTCAACTTCGAGATCAATGGCGATGGCAACGTGACCGCCTGGCGCGTCGGCAAGACCCCGCAGGTGGACTACGTGGAAGGCTGTTCCTGAGCCACCGGTACCGCCCCGGTCGCATCGACGGGGCGGGCCTTCACTGTTCGGGCCGGGCTGGCCCTAGAATCGGCCCAGATCTGTCACCGGGGAGCACCAGATGATCGCTGCCACTGTTTGGTTCGTGCTGGGGCTGGTGCTGTTGGCACTGGGCGGTGATTCCATCGTCCGGGCCGCATCGGGCCTGGCCCAGCGCTTGGGCGCCTCACCGTTCGTGGCCGGGCTGCTGCTGGTGGCCTTCGGCACCTCGCTGCCGGAACTGGTGGTCAATGCCCGCGCCTTCGTGGTCGGTGCTGAAGAACTCGCCCTGGGCAACGCGGTGGGCAGCAACATCGTCAATGTCGGCCTGACCCTGGGCCTGGCGGCGCTGGCCGCGCCGCTGCTGGTGCGTGCACGGCTGCTCTCGCCGCTGCTGGTGTGCCTGGCGGGCGCCAGCGCATTGCTGATCCTGTTCGGTCTGGATGGCGTGATCGCACGTTGGGAAGGGGCCGTGCTGCTGCTCGCCTTCGTCGGCCTGCTGGTGTTCCTGCTGCGCCGCGCGCGGCTGGAATCCGAGCCGGTGCGCGAGGGCATCGCCGGCTACGCGATGACCCGCACAGGGCTGTTCCTCAACCTCCTGCGGCTGCTGTTCGCGGCGGTGTGCCTGTATGTCGGCGCGCGCTGGATCGTGCAGGCCGCGCCGGTGTTTGGCGCCGGGCTGGGGTGGTCACCGTTGCTGGTCGGCCTGCTGCCGGTGGCGATCGGCACGGCCTTGCCCGAAGTGGCTGCGGCAATCGCGGCGGCACGCCGTGGGCAGGGCGACATGGTGCTGGGCCACGTGATCGGCTCGAGCCTGTTCAACCTGCTGGTGGTGGTCGGCGGCATGGCCGCGCTGCGCCCGCTGGCGCTGCCCGAATCGTTCGTCAAACTGGAGCTGCCGGCGGCGATCGCCTTCGTGCTCGTGCTCTACCCGATGCTGCGCGGTGACCTGACCATCAGCCGGCGCGAAGGCGCGGTGCTGGTGGTGGCGTTCGTCGGTTGGGCCGCGCTGGAGCTGGCGTTGATCTGGGGCGGCTGACCGTCGCAGGACGCAGCGCCGACCGTGGGTCGGCTGCCCTCCGGTACGATGCAGGCGGCCGACCAACGGTCGGCGCTACTGGCTGTCCCGGGAAACGGGTGCCTTCGCCTCATCGGCCTCGTCCGCACGGCGCGGTTCCGGCGGCGGCAACTGTTCTTCCTTGGCGGTCTTGTGGCCCGGCAGGTCCGGTCGGGTTTCCATCAGCAGCGACAACGCGGCCTTGGCCATCATGTGCGCGCTGATCGGTGCGGTGATGAACAGGAATACCGTGATCAGCAGTTCGCGCGGCTGCGGGTCCTCGCCGAGGAAGATGTGATAGCAGACCGAGCCGACCAGCACGCAGCCCACGCCCAAGGTGCTGGCCTTGGTGGGTGCATGCAGGCGCTTGAAGAACGTGGACAGCTTCACCAGACCGAGCGCGCCGACCAGGATGAAGAAGCAGCCGAACAGCAGCAGGATCGACAGCACGATCTGGATGAAGGTGATCATTCGACGATGTCCCGGCGCAGCACGAACTTGCTCAGCACCACCGTGCTGCCGAAGCCCAGCATGGCGATGATCAGTGCGGCTTCGAAATACACCGCCGAGTTGAGGTACATGCCGAACAGCATCAGCTCGGCGATCGCCGTGACCGACAGGGTGTCCAGGGCGAGGATGCGGTCGGGCACGGTCGGGCCGCGCAGCAGGCGCCAGGTGGCCAGCAGCATGGCCAGGCCGACCACGTGCATGCACACCACCATCGTGGTCTGGATGAACATGTATCCGGTCATGGGAAAATCTCCATCAGCGGGGCTTCGTAGCGGGATTTGATCTGCCGGATCAGCGCGTCCGGGTCATCCAGGTGCAGCACATGCACCAGCAGATACCTGCGGTCATCGGACAACGCGGCCGAGACCGTGCCCGGGGTCAGCGTGATCATGCTGGTCAGCGCGGCGATGCCGTGGATGTTGGCGATATCCAGCGGCAGCCAGATGAAGCCGGGATGGATGCGGCGCTCCGGTCCCAGCACCTGGATCGCGACCCGGATGTTGGAGATCAGGATGTCCCACAGGGTGACGAACAGCAGCTTGGGCAGCGGGCGGAGCGAGCCGATGCGGGCGAACTCGCGGTCCAGCCGCGCCGCGAACAGCGGCACCACCACGCCCAGGATCATGCCGAGCACGATCTGGCCAACGGTGAAGCTGTCGGACATCAACAGCCAGAACACCACCACCATCACGCTCAGCGAGGGCGAGGGCAGCACGCGTTTGTACAGGGAAGGCTTGCGCGTCATGGCTGGCGGATCTCCGGCGTGGTGGCGCGCAGTTCACCCACGTAGTCCTGGGGCTGCAGCAGCTGGGTGGCCATCGCATCGGTGTGCTGCATCAGTGGCCCGGCGAACACGCTCATCGCGATGCCGTAGCTGAGCAGCAGCGCGGCCGCAAACAGTTCCACCGTGCGCGTGGGTGCCTTGCGCGGTTTGGGTGCGCCTTCTTCGACCACCGGCACGCGCCAGAACAGGCGGATGCCGCCGCGTGTCAGGCCGACGATCACCATCAGGCTGCTGCCCAGCACGGCCGCCCATACCGCCCAGGTGTACTGCGCCGGCATGCCGGCCAGCAGTGCCGCCTTGGCCAGGAAGCCGGACAGCGGCGGCAGGCCCGCCACCGAGACCGCACCGATCAGGAACAGCACCGCCGGCGTTTCCTTGCCCGGCATCGGCGCGATGACCTCCTTGCGATCGCTGGCACCGCCACGGCGGCGGCGGATCAGATCGGCGATGAGGAACAGTGCGGCGGCCACGAAGGTGCTGTGCGGCAGGTAGTACAGGCCGGCGGAAAGCACTTCGGGGGTGCGCACCGAGAAGGCGATGAACAGCGTCGCTGCCGAGACCACCACCAGGTAGGAAATCAGCACGCGCAGGCGGGCGGCGGCCAGGACACCCAGGCCACCCAGCACCAGCGTGGCCACACCGGCCCAGAGCAGCCATTCGCTGCCGTAGCCGGCCATCGGGCCGGCACCCTCGCCGAACCACAGCGTGCTGACCCGCAGCACCGCGTACAGGCCGACCTTGGTCATGATCGCGAACAGGGCGGCCACGGCGGCCGGCGCACGTGCGTAGGCTTCGGGCAGCCACAGGTACAGCGGCATCAGCGCGGCCTTGCTGCAGAACACCAGCAGCAACAGCCCCATGGTCGCCTTGACCAGGGTCAGGTGCGAGGCCGGCACTTCCGCGATGCGCTGGGACAGCTCGGCCATGTTGAGCGAGCCCAGCGAGGCGTACAGCAGGCCGAGTGCGATCAGGAACAGGGTCGAGGCGGTGACGTTGAACACCACGTAGTGCAGGCCGATGCGCATGCGCAGGCCGCGCCCTCCGCTGAGCAGCAGGCCGTAGGAGGCGATCAGCATCACCTCGAAGAACACGAACAGATTGAAGATATCGCCGGTCAGGAACGCGCCGTTGAGGCCGACCAGCTGGAACTGGAACAACGCATGGAAATGCGGCGCGCGCCGGTCCCAGCCCGAACAGGCATGCAGCAGGCAGGGGATGGCCAGCAGCAGCGTGGTCACCAGCATCCAGGCCGAGAGGCGGTCGGCCACCAGCGCGATGCCCAGGCGCGAGGGCCAGTCACCCAGCAGGTACACCGCAATGCTGCCGTCGGCGGTCTGCGCGAACAGCAGCGCGACCGCTGCCGCCAGTGCGGTCAGCGTGGTCCACGCCACGGTGCGCTGCACCTTCGGCCCGTAGCGGCGGTGTTCGACGAACAGCGAACAGGCCGCGCCGAACAGCGGAATCAGGATGGGCAGGATCACCGCATGGTTCATGCGCCGCCCTCCCGGCCCGGCGCGGTATCGGCGGGGAGTTCTTCTTCTTCGTGCGCGTCCACGTGGTCGCTGTGGTTGTCGCTGCGGCTGCGCATGGCCAGCACGATGCTCACGGCGGTCATCGCGAAGGCGATCACGATCGCGGTCAGCACCAGTGCCTGCGGCAGCGGATCGGTGTAGTTGCCCAGGTCGCTGTCGATGCCCTCACGCAGCACCGGCGCCTTGCCCTGCACCAGCCGGCCGCCGGCGAAGATCAGCAGGTTGGTCGCATAAGACAGGAAGGTCATGCCGAGGATCACATCGAAGCTGCGCGCGCGCAGCAGTAGATAGATGCCGATTGCGCTCAGTACGCCGATGGCGCTTGCCAGAGCCAGTTCCATCAGTGCATCTCCCCGGTTTTTGCCGAACGGCGGTTGGGATCGATCTCGCCTTTGCGGGCATTGCGGGTGCGCGAGGGCTTGATCGTGCCCATCATCGAGAGCATCAGCATGACCCCGCCGAAGACCACCAGGTACACACCGGTATCGAAGCCGATCGCACTGGCCAGCGGAACCTCGCCGATCAACGGAATGTGCAGGTCCAGATGGCCGCTGGTCAGGAACGGCACCCCGAACAGCATCGAGGCGCAGCCACTGAGGATGGCGATCAGCAGACCGGCACCGATGCAGCGGATGTAATCGAAGCCGAAGCGCGATTCCACCGACGTGGTGCCCTGGATCACGTACTGGATCAGCAGCGGCACGGCCAGCACCAGGCCGGCGATGAAACCGCCGCCGGGTGCGTTGTGGCCGCGCAGGAACAGGAAGATCGAGACGGTCAGGGTCAGCGGGAACATGATCTGGGCCAGATCGGCCGGCACCGGCAGCTTGATCGGCGGGCCCGGCATGATCTGTTCCGGCGCCATCCGCGAGCGGCGCAGCATGGCGTGCACCACCAGCGCGGCAATGCCGAACACGGTGATCTCACCGAAGGTATCGAAGCCGCGGAAGTCGACCAGGATCACGTTGACCACGTTCTGCCCATAGGCCTCGGGCAGCGCACGCGCCAGCAGCTCGCCGGCCATGGTGTTGGGCGGCAACGTCATGGCGGTGTAGGCCATCGCGGACAGGCCGCCACCGGCGACGATCGCGATCACCGCATCGCGCCGCTTGCGCCAGACCGACTTCTCCGGCGGCGACTGGATCGGCAGGTAGTTCATGCCCAGCAGCATCAGCACCAGGGTGACCATCTCCACCAGCAGCTGGGTCAGGGCCAGATCCGGCGCGGACAGGAACACGAAGGTCAGCGACACCATCAGGCCCACGCCACCGACCACCAGCACCGCCAGCAGGCGCTGCCGGTACACGAACAGTGCGCCCAGCGCGCAGGCCATCATCACCAGCCACAGGGCCCAGCCCAACAGGGGGATCGGCTGCGGCGAGGGCCAGTTCGGCGAGGCCGGATTGGCCACGAACGGTGCCACGGCGACGATGATCGCCACCACCACCAGCGCCATCAGCATGCGCTGCAGGCTGCCGTTGGCCAGGCCCTGGGTGAGCCGGTGGGCGAAGCCGAACACCAGGTCCAGTTGCTTGTGGAACAGG
>Ga0213825_1001967_pt1 | contig 13452 bp, 12 predicted proteins | sample MC6MC0900MG_FD_179896 | JGI IMG/M metagenome (GOLD analysis project Ga0213825, IMG submission 179896) | Enriched soil aggregate microbial communities from Iowa State University, Ames, United States - MC6-MC0900-MG | ecosystem: Environmental > Terrestrial > Soil > Unclassified | place: USA: Iowa... | reverse complement strand
AGCCCTATGACGCTTGCACCTTTTAACTTCGCCATTTGGATTAAGTTTTGACCTACTCCACCTGCTGCTGCATGAATTAACACCGTATCCCCTGGTTGGATAGCGTAGCTATCCGTTACTAAATATTGTGCCGTTAAGCCTTGTAATAAAATTGCAGCCGCCGTTTCAAAAGAAATTTCAGCTGGCAATACAATACCTTTATCGTGTGGCACTGCTACCAATTCCGCATTGGCAAACGGTACATCTGCAAAGGCAATGCGGTCACCAACTTGAATATGTTTAATATTTGCCCCAACCTTTTCAACGACCCCAGCGCCCTCATAGCCCAAAATAAAAGGAGGCTGACCTGCTAAATGGTAATTGCCTTTGCGTCTGTATATATCCGCAAAATTTAATCCAACTGCCTTTGTGCGTACTAATAGTTCATCGTCCGTTATGCTAGGATCTACGATTTCTTTGTATTGTAAAACTTCAGGACCGCCAAATGTTTCAAAAACTAATGCTTTCATTTTTTAACCCCTTGCTTAGTGAATGTAGCATTATCTTACGCTAACGAAAAAGGGAATGACAACTAATTTGTTTCCACATTTAATATGGAATAAAAAGGGTTTTCATATTTAGAATCGAATAGATAATCTATTGGAGGTGAAATAAAATGGACGTTACAATAATGAGAACGACAGAAAAGGATGCAAGCGTACTTTTAGCTATTCAAAAAGAAGCATTTCTGGATGATTTAAAGCTTTATAACGATCAAGAAACGAACCCTGCAAACGAATCACTAACAAGGCTTATTTCAAAAATTCAACACTTTACCCATTATACAATATGGCTTCATGATGAAATCATTGGTGGTATAGATATTCGAGAGTTAAAAAATAACCAATTTCGTTTACATCGAATCTTTTTAGCGAAGGACCATCAAAATAAAGGTTTTGGCAGTCATCTAATGCAATGGATTGAAAATCAGTTTCCTTCTGCACATGAATGGCATTTGGACACGCCTCATTTAAATACAAGAAACCATCACTTTTATGAGAAACTCGGCTATCAAAAGGTTGGAGAACATCGCCTCTCAGAAACATTGACTTTATATGACTACGTTAAAAAAATGAAGTAATCCGCACCAAAATCAAAAAGTCAGTAGCGAATCACTCACCACTGACTTCTCTATCTGTTACTTTGCCGTTAATGTCATATTATCGGCAGTCGCCCAATTGTTGATTGGTCGGACTTTATATGTGCCACCCGATTTTAATGGTTCGTCAATTACATCAAAAATACCAACCGCTCCTTTACGTGAAGAATAACGATATTGTGCTTGTAATATTGAACCGTCTTCTGCTTGTAGCTCTACAGCACGGCCAGCAAATAGCTCCATGCCCGGATCTTGATTGAGCGTTACTTGGAATGACGTTGCATCAATCGGCTCGACTGATTTAATCGTTAAAGGCGCAATATCAGTTGCCGTAAATGTTGGATTTTTAATTGTTGCCCAGTCGGCCGTCACCGTATATTTCGTTCCTGCCTTCATTGCTTTTCCTTCTGGTAAACGGAATTTCGGTGCCTGTCTGCCATCTGCCGCTTGTGTGAACAGCACATAGTCTGCTTGTAACTTCTCACCGTTTTCTGCCGTCAATGTCACAACCCGGTCTCGTAAAGATGAGATTACTTGATAGTGCTTGCCTTTGTCATCTTTATTGTCATCATTTACTTGAAATGACAAGTCTCCCCTTGCCTCCTTATATGCTTCAATAATATTTGCATAATCTGTTACACCTTGCTCTTTAAATGACTCCAATTCAAATGTATCATTGGCCACTTGTTTTGCTTGACTAATATTTATTTTTTCATCACTACTATCAAAAGCTTTCGTTTCACCATTTTTGTATCTTAGTGTATAAGTAGTATCAGCCTTTTGCATTGTAACAGGTACGATATACGTACTTTTAGCCCCAATTTTTAAGCGCGGTACATTAACGATCGTTAAATCATGATTAAACGAAAAATTTCTTTTGATTGTTTCTAAATTTTCTACTTTCACACCTTCTTCTGATAATGGTTCACTAAACGTTACTTGCAATGTCATAATGTTTAAAGGTTTTATTTCGGTAATTTGAACTGCTTTTTCACTATCATTTTTCATCTCTTGCTGCGTTTGCCCTTGCTGTGTTTCCGTCTGTTTATTAAAAAGATTACACCCGGATAGTGTGAATATAGCCGTGAACAAAACAGGTATAATGATACGCCATTTTTTTGTCATTTGGATAACGCCCCCTCCAAGTTTTAGTAGTTCCTCCATAGCCATTCTTGCCCATGCACTATCATTGTTATACTTGCCTCCATTGTCTATTGTGTGGCCTTTATCTAGAAAACAAAAATAGTATGCAAGGATAATTCCAAGCATACTATCGATATATTGCTATTTAGTTCATTGCAAGTTTATTTCTTTTTATTATTTTTATTACGATTTCAATTAACAAAACTAAGATTAATAACAGACCAAATAACGGCATGATAACACCTAATAGTATAATAATGATGATAAAAGGAATCGAGATTTTTGGTGAAAGTTGAGGTGGTGCAGACAGTAAACCTTTTTTCTTGCGCAACAACCACGTGCGGAATCCCCAAAAAATGACGCCTAGAAATGCGACACAAACTAGTAAGTTTAATAATTTATTAGGCCAGCCAAATAAATGACCTTCATGTAAAGGAATGCCCCATGTAAACCATTTTGCTAAAATGCCATAGTCTTCATAGCTAACTTTTGAAATAAATTCACCGCTATATTGATCAAAGTACATCGTCGCTTCGTCATATGGGCTCACATCTAGACCAGTTACACCGGTATTACTTGATTTAGCAACTGTAAATACACCTTCATCACTTGTCGGATAAATGATGGAATATGGTTTTGTAATACCATTAGCCTCAATTTGTTGTTCAAGGCTTACCACATTTACTTGATTTGGATTTCGGCTTATCGTTGTAACGCCCATACCGTGATGCGCATGTTTAGATGAAGAAGGCGCTTCTTCTTTACGTGTCGCCCAAGGAATTTCGCTTACATCAGATGTAGGTGGTTGCTGTTGTAATAATGGCGTACCAAATGATGGGTGTTGTTGAGATGCATTTAATATGATATTCCCCATAAATGCAGACCACGGTAAACCCGTAAAAATAATGACAATCATCGGAATGGTAATGATGATACCAATTAGGGCATGCCATCTTCTATTTCTTTGTCGCTTATTCGCTTGCTTTACTTTTTTTAATACTTTTCCTTTAAAAGTCATGTATAAACCAGATAGCAGCAAAAAGATTGCCCAACAAGCAGCTAATTCTACTAAATAGTTTACAACGGTACCTCCTAAAAATAAGGAGCTGTGCAAACTTCTAATTGCATTGGCAAATGTGTAAGTAGGATCTTGATATCCAACAATTTGATTATTTTGATCTAAAAATAAATATCGTTGTATACCTTCAGCATTGGTCATCGTTAATCGCGTATTGTAAGGTTCCTCTAACTCGATAATTTTCGTCGTCGAATAGCCTGCAAACGCTGCTTCAGCTTGTTGCACGCCTTCGTCAATTGTTAATTTTTCTGTTTTTCCACTATCCCCAAAGAAATAGTCTTCATATAAATGATTTTCTACATTTGTATAAAACAAATACCCTATACCACTTAATGTCAGTGTAATGAGCAGTGGTGTAATAAATAATGCAGCATAAAAATGCATTCGCCAAAAACTTGAATAGGTAGCATTTTTCATTTCTTGTTCCCCAATCTGTTAATATAAAAGCAAATTTATTATATAAAACAAAAGTGAAATAAGAATGAAGTCCTAGCAAAATTTTAATAAAAAAATAAAAAAGCTACGTCCACATCTTTTAAGATGTCTGAAGTAGCCTTCGTTATTTTAACCGATTAATTCTTTTCTAACATTGCAATAAACGGTATAAATGTCTGATTGATGTGCTTTATCTTGCCCGAAAAAATATTCAACAATTTCCTTTAATGTTATTCTAGCTCCGTCAAATTGCTTTTGCATAATTTCATATTTAAAAAGATTTTCATAGTACTCGATAATTTGTGGATTCATGTGTACACTCCTTCATTTTTAGCATAAAAAACATCTTTCACTCTTTAGAAAGATGCCTACTATGACAAATCATGAAAGCTCTATTGAACAGAAGCCACCCTTTACCTGGCTTACATTCATCCTTCGCTGCCCTCCCCTTTACCGGAAAATATGCTCCATTGACAGGTGCGCGACCGCGTTGCTTCGTAATATATGGACATTGACACTATCCTAATAGATTACTAATATTTAGTGTAACGCCATACATTTCCAATAAATACATTTTAAAGAAATACCTAACTGTTACCAAATCACGTTGCAACAAAGTCTATTTTTTTTGCAACAAAACGAAAAATCATCGTAAGTAACGACAAGTGTTGTTACGATAAAATCAGGAAGGAGAACAAATGAAATTCAACTATATTTGGAACAACAATCACTCAAAATCCGAAATCGATATTATTAGTAACCCATCAAATAAAGAATGGCTTTCGACATTTGAACAGCAAGTTTCCCAACCTATTACAATAAACGCAACTGATCTTAAAACAAATCGACAAGTGATGATTGAACTTAATCATATCGAAGCGATAGAAGCATCAGGTCATTTTACGAAAGTCTTTTTACTAGACGGGACAGAGCTTTTGCTGAATAAAATTTTAAAGGAATTAGCGTACTTGGAATCATTTCATTTAGTTAGAATCAACAATTCGATCATTTTGAATTTGAAGCAAATTCACTCATTTGCTTCGGGAAGACATGCAAGATTGGAAGTAATCACAAAACAACAACATAGGTATATCGTCAGTAGACATTATGCAAAATCCATTAAGGAGAAATTGAAATGTTAAAAAACTTAAAAAACAACTTTTTATCGACTGCATTTTGTGGATTCATTTTACTTGTTTTTTTAATGACCATTTTTAATCTTCACCATGATATGGTCAATTTCCTTTATATTTGGAATTTAATTGGTATTAGCGTGCTAATGGGTATTATTTTTGGCATAGCTTATCCTTACTTATGGAACTACTCTACATTAAAAGTAACTGCAAAAATAACGATTAGTACTTTATTGAACTTTTGCAGTGGCGTAAGCAGTATTTATCTTTTGTCACTGAAAGTATTTGATTTTATCAAACCTTATTTGTTGGTGATTTTAGTTATCACCTTAATTGGTCATATTATCGGATTTTATTTTTTCTCAAAATATGAAAATAAAAAAATAGCGGCTAGTTTGAATAGCTCGCTAGAACAATAAGGAGACGGAAAAATGAACCTCGACACTAGCTTACAAGTACTATTAAATGATATTGCGCACAAACAAAAGAAGGGGCTACCTTTTATTATGGCATCCATTTTTATATGGGGCGTGATTACAACCATTACATTGCTACCTTTAGATTTAATGATTAAAAATATCGCCATTTTATCTTGTGGTGCATTGCTATTTCCTATTTCAATAGGTTGTGCCAAAATATTAAAAGTAAATTTATTTTATAAAGAAAATCCTTTAATTAATGGACTATTAATTGCTACAAATAATCAAATTTTATATTTAATTATTTGTATTCTTCTCTTAATAAAAGCTCCTATGTGGGTTTTACCTGCTTATGCCATTATTTACGGCGCTCATTTATTACCATATTCTTACTTTTATCAATCTAAAAATTATCGCTATAGTTCCATTTTTATTTGTTTCGCTATTTTAATCAGCCTCCTTTTCTTCCATTTAAATATAATTTTCGTTCCGCTAATCGTAGTAATCGGTGTAATCTTCTTATTTTTAAATCTGAGAAAGGAAATAACAAGCTAGTCTGACAATCATCTGACTAGCTTGTTACTTAAAATCATTTGCTACGGAAATTTATGATTAAAATAATATTTTTTTATTCATTTTTTGCTAAATTATCATAAATATTAAAAATTTTCATTACCACACAATAAATTTCCTAAATATTTTTATTTATTTAATGCTGGAATACTAGCTTTATAATAATTTTATATTAAATTAGTTTACTTATTAAAATAAATTTAGAAAAAAATCTACTGAGCATTTTCCTACACAGGGACTGCAAAGCAAAGTTAGACAACTTCATGCAAAATCCTACAAAATAAAAGGTATTTAAAGTAATTTATAGAAGTATATAGTTATCACTAGTTTTACAGAGGAGGATAACTATGATTATCGGATTACACCACGTACAAATTACCATTCCAAAAGGTACTGAGGAGCAAGGCAAAGCGTTTTATTGTCATGTACTAGGTCTAAAAGAAATCGACAAACCAAAATCCCTTCAAGGGCGGGGTGGTTTTTGGTTACAAGTTGGTCAGCATGAAGTCCATGTTGGAACAGAGGACGGTTTTGATCGACTTACAACGAAAGCGCATATTGCCTATCAAGTAGAAGATGTAACCTATTGGAGGAAAGTATTAACAGAGCATCAGATTGAAATACTAGATTCTGTGCCCATTCCACATTTTGAGCGTTTTGAATTTAGAGACCCATTCGGTAATCGCGTAGAAATAATCCAGCCAATTTAACCTTTGCTAGGAAGAATCAGGAGCCTTTCTATTTTTGCAATGATAGTAATGAAGATGCTAACTTATTTAAAAAGTGTCAGACTTTGACGTCCATGATAATGCAAAAAGTGTTAGATTGATTGTATTCAATCTAACACTTTTCACTTTTAGAATAGCTAATACTTCTTTACAATTTAAAAAGCTGAACCTCTTGGTTTAAATTCTCTGCCATCGATGCTAAATGATCCGTATTTTTTGAGATTTCATCCATTGTTGCGACGGTTTGGTCAATTGTTGCGGTCGTTTCCTCAACGCCTGCAGCCGATTGTTGCGAAATAGCGGCAATTTCATCGATAGATTGATTAATTTGCTCCGTTGTTGTGGAAATGCCTTGTAAGTTTTCTGTTATACCCTGTATATTGTTAAACATACTGTTGACCGCAGTAGCAATTTGTTCAAAAGTTGTATTGGTAGTTGTAATTTGCTCTGTGCCTTTTTTTACTTCCTCATAACCTGTCCGAAGTGAGGCTGTGACGCCGACCGTTTCATTTTGAATGCGTGCCACTATAGAAGAAATATCCGTCACAGAATAAGATACTTGTTCTGCAAGCTTGCGTACTTCATCGGCGACTACGGCAAAACCTTTGCCTTGTTCTCCTGCCCGTGCCGCTTCAATGGCTGCATTCAATGCTAGTAAATTCGTTTGATTGGCAATATCATCAATAACTGACACTAATTTAGAAATTTCTTGCGATTGTTTATTTAAACCTTCTACATTGGCAACAGCCTCTTGGACAATTTTATCAATCGTAAACATTTGCTGTGTCGAGCTGTTCATTAACTGTTGCCCACTGGCTGTTAGTTGTAAGACTTCACTCGAATAACCTTGTAAATCTTTCCCTTGTCCATTCGCTTGCTGAACATTTAGTTTAAATGCGTCCATTATTTGCGCTAAATCACTTGCATTATGCGCTTGCGATTCAGAGCCACCTGCTAGTTCAAGCATGGTAAGTGCAATTTGTTGCGCACCTGTTTTAACTTCTAATGAAGATTGAGCCAATTGTTCACTGCTGGCAGCTACATTACCTGACACAACATGGATAGAACCAATAATTTCATGCAGCTTTCTATTTAATGTATTCGTGGATTGTACAAGCAAACCGATTTCATCTTTCATTCTTTCAGGCAATGCCGGTTGACTAATATCACCATTAGCCATATGCGCTATTTTTTCGATAACGGCTTTAATTGGATCGGCAATCAAACGCGCCGAAATGTATGCGGTTACAATCCCAACAACTGTTGTTATAATGCCGATTAATAACCCTATATTCATCGTTTGCTTTGATTGCACAATCATTTGCTGCCCAAGCTGATTAATAGAAGCTTCTCTTGCATTTGCTAGTTCCTCGTATCCTTCTCTAATTTCTACAGCGAGACTATCGACGGAAGTTAAATTTTGTATGGCCAATTCAATGTTTCCTTTATCATATTCCTCAAACACTTTCGATTGTACAAAGCTCCGCCATTCTCTTGCTTTTTCCACTATTTTTGTTAAACTTTGATCCGTCGATAAATTATTTACTATTGTATTATTAGCTTCTGCTATTTTAATATATTCATCGAATTCCTGTTTATATTTAGGGTCTCCAGTGAGTACATAGCTTTTAGCAGCCGTTGTCCGAACACTGATAGTTGATGCTAATTTTTCACTGGCAGTTAAGATCTGCAATTCTTTATTGACAATTTCTTCTCCTGCAGTAATGACACGTTTATTGGCGAAAAAGCTATAGGTATTAAAACAAGCAATGAAAAATACTACAATAAAAAATGCACCTAAAATTTTTGCGCGAATTGTTTTGAACCTAAGTTTTTGCAACATACCATTTTCCCCTTTCGATCGTACTACTATTAAAATAAACTACAATTTTCGCCACGATTTGTGAGTAAACTACAATTTATTTCCACCTAAATATAACATATATTACCTATATCACCCATGACTCGAACTATGTATTTATCGCTGTCCTTAATGCAATAAAATGTGGACAATACATGCTTTTCTCCGTACAGTTCTACTAATAAAGTTATTTTTATATCATTACTTATCCTTATTTTGATTTCTCTATTTGCATATTGCCTATCATCTTTTCTATTTGAAGGCTGTTTAATTTATTTCTTACTATAATATTAATACAATAACTTTTACGACCTTGTGTAAACGAGGTTTTACAACCCTTATTTAACAAACTGAAACATTTGTAACGAAACTGTAAATTCAAGCGTTCAGCCCTTTTATATCAACGTTTCCGGTGAAGGCAACCCCGCCCGTGGAAACAATTACCTCCCGGAACCCCTACTTTTTCATGCTACGATTATTGCAATGGCAAGCAAACAGAAACTTACTGCTCGCTTACAGGAGGTAAAAGACAGCATGAAAAAACAATTTTTAACTACTACATTAGCACTAACGATTGGCTTTAGCTCATTCGGCATCGTTCAAGCAAGCATAGAACCAATCAAAGTCGAGGCAGCAACGACCAATGCTCAACATAATGACCGAGCTGTTGCAGCGAAGGCCGACCAACTTATCCAAACAGGTAAAAGCTTAATTGGTAAAGCGACATACAGTAATTCAGTGTACAAGGCTACATATCCATACAAGTTTTCTTGTGCTTCATTCATTATGTATATTTTTGAAAAAAATGGTGTAGATCTTGGAACATATAATGAAAACTATATGATCCAGCAAGGGACTCCCGTTGCGAAAAGCCAATTGCAAAAAGGTGATTTAGTATTCTTTAAAAGTAAGAAAACAGGCACTGATCCTGATCATGTAGGCATGTATATCGGCAATAACAAAATTATTCATATGGCTGATACGAAGCAAAATATTGTCATTTCGGATATGGGTAGCAAACCTTATTATACAGACAACTATGTAGGGGCACGACGCGTATTACCAACATTGTTGTCAGCTAATCCAGCCACAAAAGGCGATAAAATAGTGGAAAATGCCATTACTTATAAAAACAAAGCAACAATTGGTTCAACGATTAATGAGCAAAGCTTACGTTTTACAGCTCCAGGTTTCGTAGAATATGTTTATCGTAAAAGCGGTGTAAAACTTGGTACAACGAACTTAAAACAACTAATGGCTAAAGGTACGACAGTATCACGTGCTAATTTAAAAAAGGGAGACTTAGTGTTCTTTAATAGTGTAAAAGGGTCAAAAAATCCTTCTCTTATTGGCATCTACGCAGGCGACCAACGCATCATTATTCCTACATCAAGTGGCGTTACGACTAGAGTACTTTTTGTTGATTATTATAAGGAACATTATTTAACAGCTAAACGTGTTTTTTAAAAATAGGTGATAACACAAACTCGCATGATGCAGAATGAGTTATCGAATAAAGCAAAACATAGCATCCGAGCAGTGACTGTCACCGCTTTGTATGCTATGTTTTGTTATATATGTTAAGTTGCTAAAAATGAATCGCAAACGAATTTTCACCGCAAAGCTATTGCCAATTAGCAGTTATAGTGCCTTTAATTTATTGGCAAATTCAATCATTGATTTACTAGACATCGGGCCCTTTATGAGAACTATCGTGTCTTTATCAAGTTTTGGTTTGAGTAATTCTAAAATGCCTGTGACCTCTTGAAACATGTGAACCTCTGCGCTTGTGCCATCTTTTTTTGCCTGTGCGGCTATATCTTCTGCCCTTTTACCAATTGTAATGAGCGTGTCGATATTTCGTTCGGCTACCATTGAACCAATCTCACGATGATACTTTTCTTCGAAAAGACCCAATCGCTTTATATCACCTAATATAAGGATTATTTTTTTATCTTTTCCTATTGTATCTAACACTTTCAAGGCTGCTTCAACTGAAGTTGGGTTATTTGTCCACGTATCATCTACGATGGTACTTTCCCCAATACCTGTTGAAAATTCAAGATGCCTTGCCATCGGTTTAAATGTTTTTAATCGAGAGATTGCCTGTTGGATAGATAAGCCCATTTCTTTTATAGCTGCGATAGCTGCTAATGCATTATATACTTGATGTTCACCGTAACCAGGTACAAATATCGTATATTGATCTTTGGATATTTGCAGGGTAAACTTCATGCCATTGTTGGAGAATTGAATGTTGGATGCTTTGTAATCAGCTTTTCCATGTACCCCTATCGTAATAATTTTACCTTTGAACGTATGCAAGGGGACTTTTTTTGTATTTTCATCATCTGCATTGATAATTAACGTGCCATCCTGTGAAATACCCTCAAGAATTTCGGACTTCGCTTTAATATAGCCTTCAAGATTTTTACATCCATCTAAATGATGCACACCGATATTTGTTATAATACCAATTGTTGGTTGATAGATCATACATTGATGTTTAATATTACCTGTATTTCCTAAGCCTAACTCAAATACTGCTGCTTTTGTTGTTTGATCGATGCCCATTAAATAAGGTAACGATTGTCGAGGTTCATTTTTACTACTTATAGATGCCTGCACATTCCAGTCTTTACTGGCAATATGTTTTATCATTTCTTTCGTCGTAGTTTTCCCACACGTACCGGTTAAGGCCACTACCGGTATATCAAATAGTCCTCTGTAATATTCAATAAACTTCCAATATGCTTGTAATGTACTTTTTACTCGAATAACAGTTGTATTTGCTAGCGCCTGTGTCAGTTCTTGTAAAGGCTTATCTGATATGACAAGGGATGGTCCCTTTTTATCGATTTCTTCCCAATTAATGGTCTCACTTTTATTGACAAACATAAGGCTATTTTTTTTGGTCAAATCATGGCGATTATAATAGATGGCATGTTTGACAAGCCAATGCTCAGAACCGCTAACTAACTCTGCTTGTAATAACTTTCGAATAGCAGTTACACTAATATTTTGCACGTTCACACCTCCCCCCTCTCATTATAGTATGAAATTTGCTTTCTAGAAGTTTGGGTTAAGAGGTCCAACTCAACCCTTCTTCTAGCAATAACTTGTAATGGATAACTTCCTTGGTCTTTTATTTAGAGTGCTCCTTTCTAGTAGATTACTATACAATATTATGAAGTAAATACTTGTGACACTGTATTTATCCACTTACAATAGTAAACTGTTATTGCTTCGTATCTTTATTAGGTGGGAATGTTGGTTTGACCTTTAAATCCGCAGCTAATTGCGAAATTTGCTTACTGTACATATCCCCTTTTATCAAGACAATTGTATTGTTATCTACTATTTCATGTAATAACTTATAGACAAGTATATTATTATTAAACGTATAAACTGGTTTATTAAATCCTAACTTGACTGCTTGATCTGCCATAATGCGTGCATGCTCGCCGATTGTAATAAGAACGTCAACACCAATTCGATGGATTAATTCTCCTGCTTGCTCATGGATAATATAACCCCAGGAACCTAAATCCGTTATTGTACCTATCACAGCTACTTTTTTCTTGCCCTCACCTAGTGAATTTAAGACTTTTAATGCTGCTTCTAGTGAAGTCGTTGTTAAACTCCAAGTATCATCTATTAACAGCGAGTCATTAATCCCTTCAAACAGTTGTAGTTGTTTTTTCACTTTCCTGAATGTCGCTAACTGTTTAATCGCAACGTTTATCGGTACGTGCAATTCACAAATTGCAGCGATGGCTGCTAGAGCATTATATACTTGGTGCTCTCCAAAGCCAGGGACAAACACATTATAGGTTTGCTTTTGATGATGCATTTTAAAGCGCATACCGTTTTCAACATAGCGAATATCGCTCGCTTTAAAGTCACAGGTTGCTTGCTGACCAATGTAAATGATACGTCCTTTAAATTTGGATAAATCAATTTTCCGTATATTAGCATCTTCTGCATTAAGAATTAATGCACCATCAGGGTTCACAATTTCAAGCATTTCACCTTTCGCCTGTATATACCCCTCTAATGTTTTACAGTAATTTAAATGATGTGCACCAATATTGGTAATAATACCGATCGTCGGCTTGAAATATGCTCCCGCTTTTGTTACATCCCCAGGTGACCCCACAGCAGTTTCAAAAACAGCAACTTCTGTTTCATCGTTAATACTAAGTAAATATTGCAATGATGCTGTTCTGGAATTGCTGCTTAACATCGTAGCCGCCACTTCTTTTTCAGCAGAAAGAATGTGTTTAATCATTTCTTTTGTTGTTGTTTTTCCCGAAGTACCGGTAATGGCAATAACAGGAATGTCAAATTGGCTACGATAATAATGAACGAATCTCCAGTACGCCTCATCTGCATTTCTTACTTGAATGATGATTACGTTTTGAGGAATATCAGGCTGACTATATACCCTATCTGTGACAAGCACTAATGGCAAAAGCGTTTCAAGGTTTTTCCAATTAACAATGCGCTTATTTGTAAAAAGGGCCGTATAAGGTTTTTTTACTTGTTTTAGTCGATATGCGCCATACTGGATCAGCACCTCATCAGACCCTTGCAACAGTTTACCTGCAGTTATCGCTGTTAAATTTTTCACCGATAGAGGCTTCATATCATTTCTCACTCCTTTCTTTTCTATTATATGAATCGTCACAAAAGTTGCTTGGATGTAAACATGATACATAACTAGAGGAAATCTATTTCACAGCATATATATAAAATGTATATTAATAATCCAAGTGCCAATTGAAGGAGTGATTATACTGAAGGCAATTATATTTATCGGTACAAACAAATCTGGGTCTAGTCGCGAAGCAATAAAAGCAGCTGAGAAATTAGGTTACTTTACAATACTGTTTACTCACAATGAAAAACAGTTACAACAGAGAAAAGCCTACCCTGATATTC
>Ga0213825_1001962_pt1 | contig 13494 bp, 18 predicted proteins | sample MC6MC0900MG_FD_179896 | JGI IMG/M metagenome (GOLD analysis project Ga0213825, IMG submission 179896) | Enriched soil aggregate microbial communities from Iowa State University, Ames, United States - MC6-MC0900-MG | ecosystem: Environmental > Terrestrial > Soil > Unclassified | place: USA: Iowa... | reverse complement strand
CTACTTATAGAAAACTCTGGTCTACCAGTTAGATTTCTATTTTCTTCTTCTGAAAATGCTTTTTCTCTTCTTAATATATTACTTACAGACATTATAGCTATAAATAAGAGAAATACTACTGCCATTAACCTTCTATTTACCTTGTTATTTTTATCCATTTCTCTCACTCTGCTTTCTTTAAAATCTAAAATATAGGAAAGGATTATAACTTTCACTAATTAAATAAACTACAGATATAAATAAAACTAACATATTTATAGCTATTACTATAAACACTCCCTTTAACTTATACTTCTTTTTTAGATGTATAATCAAATTTTTAATTAAAGGTGTAGAGCAAATAATAGCTATTACTAAAATTATTAGATTAGTTTTCAATGTATATTTAGCCATGTTATCTATAAATATATTTTCTCCTATTCCAAACATAATCTTTATATAACTTAGTGCATCACTAACCTTAGCTGTATCAAAGAATACCCAGCTTATAATTACTAAAACTAAGGTATATATATGAGCAACAGCACTAGGTACTTTTTTAAGAACTTTTCCTAAAAATAATTTTTCAAGGAATATAAATATTCCAAAATATAGACCCCAAATTACAAAGTTCCAACTAGCTCCATGCCATAATCCTGTAGCAAACCATACTATAAGTAAATTTCTAAACTGTACAGCCTGGCCTCTTCTATTCCCTCCTAGTGGAATATATATATAGTCCCTAAACCATGAGCCTAAAGATATGTGCCATCTTCTCCAAAACTCACTAATACTCTTAGACATATAGGGATGATCAAAGTTTTCTAGAAATTCAAATCCAAACATCTTTCCTAGGCCTATTGCCATATCAGAGTAACCACTAAAATCAAAATATATTTGTAGTGTAAAGGCAATTATCCCTATCCAAGCTGATAATACAGATAACTCTCCAACAGATATTCCCTTAATAGAAGTCCAAATCATTCCTATATTATTAGCAATAAGAACTTTCTTACCTATCCCTCTTATAAATCTTTCTACTCCTTCTCCAAATTTATCTACGGACTCAATTCTATTATTAAGTTGATCTTCCACATCATTATATTGAACAATTGGTCCAGCTACTAGCTGAGGAAACATGGTAATATATGCACCAAAATTAATAATGTTTTTTTGTGCAACCACCTTTCCCATATATACATCTGCTACATAGGATATAAGCTGAAAGGTATAAAAGGATATTCCCAGTGGTAAGGGTAGATTTCTTATCTGTAAATTAACACCTAAAATTTCATTAATATTATCAATTAGAAACCCATAATACTTAAAGAAAAATAAAAAACTTAAATTTAACACAATTACTGTAATAAATATAGCTGTTCTTTTTTCACTATCTTCCTTATTGGCCTCTATCATAAGACCACCTATATAATCAATTAATATGGAACCTATCATCAAGAAAATATATACGGGTTCTCCCCAAGCATAAAAAATCAAGCTCATTATAAGAATTACTAGATTTTTAAATTTCCTAGGACATATATAATAAATTATTAAAGTAATTGGTAAAAACATAAATAAAAATATCAAACTACTAAAAACCAAATTAATCACTCCAATTAAAATATAGTTACTACTTAAACTCCTTATTTATTGCTGCTTCTATGGTCGCCGAATCTCTTGAAATGATCAATATTAAGTACTTCCCTTTTATATCTAATACACGATTACTTATTATGTCATATTCTTCCGGTCTATAGCTCTTAAAACTATCGGACTGTTTTTTTATCCTTCCTTCAACTTTAACTTTTAATTGCTCTATATCTTCTTCACTCTTTGCTTTCAATACAAGGACTTCATTAGCATCCATATTGCTTTTAGGTGCATATAAAATAAAATCTTCTACTTCATTTTTGTTAATATAATATAATTTTCTTAGTTTTGAACTATCACCTACATCCATATGTTCACCATCTATAACCTGCGAAAGACTCTTTCTTAAGCTATCCATATCTGCATCCTTAACTTTAAGAACTTGATAAAGGGCTATAAATGTAATTAATACCGTTGCTATCAATATGTAATAATAATTTTTATACTTTTTCATATTTATCTCCTAATTATTTGATGTAATCCCTTGTTGTAAATAAGTTAACCATTTTAAATAAAAGTCATATTTAAAGTGAACTCCATCAGCCTCATATAATTCATCTTTATCTCTCACCAATATATCTATATTTACATAATTAACTCCCGTTTCTTCACTTACTTCATGAGCTAGTTTTCTAAACTCATCTAAATTAGTATTAGTAAGCCTTCCATTAGTTTCTTTAGCCCTATCCATAACTGGTAGTGGGGCTTGTATGTATATATTAGTATTAGGTAGTTTTGTCTTAATATCATTTATAAATTCTATGTAATGAGACTTAAACTTGTCTGGACCCCCAGCTCCGCCTCCATCAAATTCTATTACATCATTCATACCGTACAAAAGCACTACATTTTTAGGCTGCAACGATACAACTTTATCTATGTTTTCTCTTCCTTTAACTACAGTGTCTCCCTTGTTACTTATTACGTTATATTGATTCACTAACTCCATCTCCATAAGACCTTCTGTGATAGAATCTCCCATAAATACTGTGTTTTCATAGAACTTATAAAAATCATTTTCTTTATCCTCTACAACAACCTCAGGAGTATGATGCTTTTCTATTTTCGCTTCGATTACACTTAAATCAGCCTGTTCTAACTCTTTCAAGTGCTTTCTCCCTAAAAGTATCCTTTGCTTTTCATTCATACGAACTTTTTTATTATCTATAAAGGTATGTATACCTATTGCTGCTATTATCATTACTATTATCATTCCTATAAGTGTCATAATTCGAAAATTTCTTTTTTTCATGATATCTTCCTCTTCTGTCTAATATTTATCTTACCTAATCATTCTAATACAATGAATTTAATATTTGGTTACAAAATCCTTACGTTTATAAAAATAAATTCCCTTCGCACAAAGAAACCTAAGCATAAGTATACTTAGGTTTTTTCATCATTATAATATATGTTTCTCAAATCTTTAATATTTATTATAGGTCCTTCTAGTTAAGCTTTAACATATCACTTAAATTTTCATTTTTAACAATAAATTTAAATGCTAAAACTCCTATAATGGAAACTACCACAAATTCTCCTATTGCAACTTGTAATGCAGAAAGCCAAAACGGTAAATTTAACATGTAATAAAGTTCTGCTCCTATAATTAAAGCATTTGATATAGTTGCCCATAAAGATGCTATAAATAGTACAAGTGTTTTATTATAGCCTTCTTTTTTAGTTAAAAGCTTCTTAGTCTGCCAAATTAAAACTAAAGCTATTAAACTAGCTAAGCTTCCAAATATCATATCTACTATTGCCATAGGGCTAAGTAGAAAATTCGAAATGGCACATCCTATAGTTAATGCTGGAATATATAGTGGGTCTATAAATGCCAAAAGTACCATTACCTCTGATACTCTAAATTGAATGTTTCCAAAGGCAAAGGGTGCGATAACAGCAGTAACTGCTACATAAGCAGCTATAATTAGAGCCATCTTTAATAATTTTTTAGTATTGTTGCTAGTATTCATAAATATAATACCCTCCTCATTTTTTAATAGTGTAAGCTCTTAGCCTTACTAGATTCATATATTGCCCTATTTAACCCCATACAAACCTACTAATAAAATAATGAGTCTAGCTATGTCACCTCACTAGCTCCGCACCTATCTTTAACTCAGCATTTTCTTTCTCTTTGTCTCAAAGAATCTCACCACATACTTATTAGTGATTAAATCATATACTTCTATAATATATATTTTCATATACCTTATAGAAAAAATAAAGGCCGTCGTTCAAATGACAGCCTTGTAATCTTTGCACATAAATAAAGCTCTAAACTTTTCTTGATGAGCTAATTAAAAGATTTCAATGCCGTAGTTTTATTTAAAGACAGGAGGCTTACGAACTGTCTCACTAATTTTGTTCATACTTATTATATCTTCTAAGTTAAATAATTTCAAGTTATAATATGATTGTATTTTTATATAGTTTTAATCATACTATCCTAGCATCAAAATCTCTGAAACCCGCACTATGGCAACAACTAGTTAACTAGTTATATATTTTTATAGTTAAATATTATCCTAGTTTTATATGTATATAGTTAAATAGTTCCATATATAAATAGTTGCCTATTGGACTTAGGTCAATATTTTAATCTTAAAAAATATAAAAATAATAAAGGTAAAGCTTATAGAATTTTATATTTTCTTTACCTTATGTTATATATTATTTATTTCTTTATCATATTAGTTTTCTTTGCAACAATTAAAAATGTTATTACTCCAAAAATTGCTGCAAAACTCCATTACGCATTTCAAGCCTCCTAAATATACTATTCAAATTTTATTTGCTTAATTTTTGGAATGATTTTTTATTCTTTATATTATACAAATAATTAGATATTGCTGTAATGTATGATATGCTAAAACATATGGTAACACCTATTCCTATAATACTTACAATAAATAGTTTTAATTCTCCTTTTTCAATTATAATTGGACTTGAATCTAGCACCTTAGCAATTGTTATTATTATCGCAGATATAATTAAAGATAAAACTAAATCTTTTTTAATATATTTTATATGAGTACCCTTTCTTACACTAGTAATATAAGCTTCATCTTTTACTATTATTCTCTTATAAAAAAAACATAAGTTTATAAATAAATAATTAAAAAATATCAATACTTTTGTAACTATACTTTGAGGCATTAGTTGATTTACACAAACTAAATAAATAGATAGCAATGCTACAATTCCATGTATTGATCCAAATATATGATACGCAATATATATTCTTTTTTCATTTAGGCTTAATATTAACATTACTACACCTAATATTATAGATAATCCTATTAATATTGGCGATATATTAGAATACACCTCTTTATCCATTAGTAATGCTCCATTAAAAATTAAACTTGTTATCATAAATGCTATAGAAACAAAAATACTTAATTTTTTTAAATCTTTAATTTCCATCTCTTCTTCTTGTTTAATTTTAGATGATTTCATTTTCTCCTCCTTCTAACTTCCCGATATTATTGAAAATTTTATCTTTTCTACCGTCTTATCCAATAATAGACTTCCTCCCACTGCACCTATTAATACACCTGCTAAAGAATCTACTGCCCACCCTATTGCAGCGTGTTTAATATTTCCATCATATTCTATATAATTACTAGTAGCACTTGCTGCTAGTCCAACTGCAGCAAATCCTTTTATAGAACCTTTAAATGCATCTATTGTCTCACTTAATATATATTTACTTTTGCCGATAAAAGCATCAGTAATCCCAGCTCCATAGCTCATTACTTTTCCGCTATGTGCCTTAGTTCCATTTTTAACAACATGAATACATCCTTTACCAAGATTGATTCCAAAATCATAGATGGCCTGTACCCAGGATGATCCTGATTTTATTCCATCTCTCACTCCCTTGGTATCTTTAGTACCAATACCCTCAGTGATTGAACTACAAATGAACCCGTTATAATCTTTACTAGATGTTGGACTATTTAAACAATATGCAAACATATTATAACCAATGAATCCTTGTCCTGTAGATACCAACGCATCCGTATTCAAGAATCTTCCCCACTCAGGATTATAATATCTTGATTGTAAATAGTAATATCCAGTCTCTATATAGTATCTATATCCTCTATCTCTATAAGGGTTCTCTTCTCCTAATGCCTTTAAGTGACACTCCAAATTTTAATTTGGTTAGTGGAACTTACTCATTTGAATGTATATGAAAGGGAGTTTCCTTTTTAATTCACAGATATTAACTTACCCCAAGTATCATAGGTATAAGAAACAACTTGTTTTCCAATAGAGTTTATTATTCCTATAATATCACCTTGAGCATTTCTAACATAAAAATATTGTTCAGCGTCATTTAACATGAATCCTACAAGGCCTTTATCTCCATAGTTATATAAAATTTTATCTGATGGCTAGTATCCCTAATCTACACTACTTCCATTAGTTATTTCTTCATAAATTACCTTATTTCCTTCTAAGTTGTATTTATAGTTTACGCCATTTACTGTTTTTTCTGTTCTTATTCCATCACTATTATACTTATCCGATGTCTAGCGACTCTAACACTCCACTCTTATACAAGGTGGAGATAAAAGCCGACACGTCCTTGGATAAGTTCTTATCATTTCCTATTATAGAAGATAGTGTTCTTCCATCTTCCCATTTAAAGGTGTATCCATTATACATTTATTTCATTTCATCACTATCATTTTTATATATTATATCAAAAAAGTGATAATAACCTTATGTAGATTATTATCACTTTTAAGACTTACTTTAATTTAAATCTTTTTATACATCTTAATTATTTATCTTTAAATTTATTGTTTTTATATTTATAGAATCCTAAACTATATACAGTTACTATGAGGCTTAAAAACAGAACTGCCATTAAAGCTACAAATACGGGCTTAAATCTATAAGAAATATCCGAGTATTTATTTTGTATAGTTACTGCAACTACTAATACAATTACTAGTATTGCAGCTTGTATGGTCATAACTAATAAATATACTCGTTCTTTTTTATCCCCTTTATACTTAAAAACAAATATAAATAAGTATAAAATAATCACTAGTAATATAGCAAAAAGTATTGGCTCAGGTATATCATCTATGCCTCTAGCCCTAATAAATGCCATTACTATAATAATTATTATAGTAGCCAAAATATTTTTCTTACTTATCATATGATTTTCCTACTTTCTTAATTTTATGGTATCACTATCTAATCTCTACCCCACAGATAATTTTTACCTATTTCTGCACCAATTCCTATTGCCATACCTAGTCCTATTCCCCATCCAACTGGCGTAAAAAATCCTACTCCTATTGCTAAAGTTGCTGCTCCGACATCTATTGCACTTCTCCAAAATGCTTCTTCTTTACTGTATCCACTATGATAGTTACCCCAAACTGCAACGCCTGTTAAAACTATTCCAATTCCTCCTACACCTTCAACCTTTCCTATAGCTCTTGCAGTAGATGAACCTTTTACTGGTATTGCAAGTCCTCCATGTCTCATCGCCGCTCTATTCGCATAATAAACTAAATTATCAGGAATACTTGATAATAGTGAACCTATTCTACCTTCAACAGCTCCAATTACTCCACCTTTTACTACGCCTCTCACTTGATTGCTAGTTGGCATTATACCCCCATTTTTTCTAGCAGAACTTGAGTGTGACTTTGATGTAGAAGTATAGAATTTCTCCATAGCCTTATAAGAAGCTCGTCGCATTGCAGCTGTTTCTTCTCCTTGAGTATATACAGGTCTAAACCCTGATGGATCTTTTGATGTAACAGGATTATCATTACAATAAGCAAAAGTATTATGAGATAATAATTCACCTACATTTCCACCTAAGGCATCTGCATTTATAAACCTTCCTATCTCAGGATTATAATATCTTGATTGTAAATAGTAATATCCAGTCTCGGTATAATATCTCTATCCTCTATATCTATAAGGATTCTTTTCTCCTAAGGCTTTATCTCCTGTTATAGATATTAATTTACCCCAGGTATCGTAGGTATAAGAAACAACTTGTTTTCCAATAGAGTTTATTATTCCTATAATATCACTTTGAACATTTCTTATATATAAATAATAAAATACCCTATACAACAGACTGCTTAGTCAATTACGATATAGGGTATTTTAATATTTATGTTATTTATTTTTATTTTTGTACATTATTTTAACGATTATACATACACTAATAAAAGCTATTAGCACTAATACAAGACCAATATTAAATAAAGTTAAATTATTTATATACAATCCTATAGTACACATAATAAATGGGATTAAGAAAGCTACTAAACCCATTGTAATTCCGTAATGTTTTTTCAATGTAGAATATACAATTAATACTATTAAACCTATTGTTACCAATTCCAAAATGGTTATTACAAACTTTTCATTTGCTTCTCCCCCATATTTACTGCTTATATATCTTCCTATTAATATTACTAATAACGATGGGGTAATGTATTTCCACTTGTTATTGTTTTTCAACTTTACTACCTCCCATAAATTTCATCTTTCCATTTTTCAGCTCCAAAATTAATTAAAGCAGATATACCCATACCAATTAATGCACCTCCTACTCCAACTACTATAGCTGGTGCTCCTAATGCAATTATTGCTGTTGATACTGCTCCGATTCCCAATCCTACTCCAACTCCAGCTGCTGTGGCCCCTAAATCAATGAATCCACCTGCTATTTCTCCTTTATTAAAGCTTTTGATTGATCCTACAACACCCATTCCTACTCCAACTATTCCAAGTCCTTTCTCAACATGTCCTATGGTCCTTAAGGCTGAAGCGCCTTTTACTGGAATTAATGTTCCTCCATGTCTCCAAGCTTGTCTATTGACACAATATTCAATATAATCCGGAATTTCTTTTAACCCATCACCAAAGCTACCTTCTAGAGCTCCAATTATTCCTCCTCTTATTGCATCCTTTACTGCAGTACTATTTGACTTTGAATTATGATATTTAGTACCATAATATCGGTTCATAACCTTATACGAAGCACCTCTCATCGCAGCTGTTTCTTCACCTTGAGTGTATATAGGTCTAAAACCATTAGGGTCTTTAGTATTTACAGGATTATTATTACAATATGCAAATATGTTATGAGATAATAATGCCTCTACATTTCCACCAAAAGCATCTGCATTCAAGAAGCTACCTATCTCAGGATTATAATATCTTGATTGTAAATAGTAGTACCCAGTCTCAGTATCGTATCTATATCCTCTATATCTATAAGGATTCTTTACTCCTACAGTATCTTTAAGTGTTCCAGTTATAGATATTAACTTACCCTAGGTGTCATAGGTATAACCGACAACTTGAGTTCCGCTGGAATCTAGTATACCTATAATATCACTCTGTGCATTTCTAATATAGAAATATTCTGTACCATTTAAAGTGAAGCCTACTAAACCACTGTCTCCATAGTTATATACTATTTTGTCTGATGTACTTCCATTAGTTATTTCTTCATAAACTACCTTATTTCCTTCTAATGTGTACTTATAGTTTACTCTATTTACTGTTTTTTCTGTTCTTATCCCATTACTATTATACTTATAACTAATATTTTTATCATTTTCTATTATAGAAGATAATGTTCTTCCACCTTACCATTTAAAGGTGTAGCCATCATAAGCTAATGGATTTCCTACAGTGTTATCACTATATCATAGGCCTTTTCCTAAAGATAATACTAATCCGATAGTTCTTTCATATAAAATCCAGATACTAATCTCATTATCTTCATATGTAAAAAAAAGAAAATTCCATTATATTAAATATACTGGAATTTTCTTTCTAAATCTTTTATTAAATATTACTAATCCTAAATTATAACTATGACTTTAATAACACCCTTCTTATATTTCGTATATAAATTCAAATTATAGTATAACAAATTTTCTCTTCTTCTTTCAATGCCTATTTCTTCTCTATGTTAACCACTGTCTCAACGTGTATAAGCAACATCATTATACTAATTATGTTTAAATATCATATATATCCATATAATTTCATTTTCTAGATGTAGTTATGTCTGAATAATTAATTTAGCGTTGCGACTTCACCTTTCCTAGATAGAACCTAGCTGCCATCTGAATTCATGAAGGTTAAATTATTATTACTCTTGAATTTATGTTTATAAAAATAGCCTACTTTTCAACTGGCTTCCATTTACAATTTAATGGTCTTTCTTTAAGCTCAGTTGAAAACTCCCATTTTTCACTATAGATTTCTGTATCTGAAGTATGCCATAATATATCGGCAAGTAAACAAAAACAAATTGCTATCTCTTTATTGAAACTGTTATTAAATATTAACTTATATTTGTCTCCATCACCTATCTTTGATATTTCTCTCTCAATTAATCCTATTTGATGTTTGTCACTATAAATTGCAATGTACTTTCCAGTATGCTCAATCAACTCATAAAAAGTTCCATAAATTTCACCTTTAACAATACTAGAACCATTATGGTCTTCTTCCATATAGCCAATTTTAGAATTTCCATAATAAAAAACATAAGGACAAACAGAAAAACTAAAAAAACTAATTATCGGCAAGTGTGTTAACAAAATTCTCAAAAAACTTTCTTGTTTAACACTTAGTAAATGCTCATTCTTATAATTAAATATTTGTATATTCCTGAATTTAGGTAATAAAACTCTGTTCGCTTTACCATAATATATTATTTCATTTTGCTTAAATATTGTATACTCATAGTTTAAATTAAAACTAGATTGACTTATTCTTAACTCCATAAACAATAACTCTCCTAAACTTATTAATCTAAATTAGTAATATATACTTGTTGCTCTCTAATTATATATATCCCTACAATTGTACTTATAAAGTAAAAATAAATTAGTAGAAATCCCCCTTCGAACAACCTGCTATTAAACAGTATTGAACTAACTAATGGTATAATTAAAAAGAATATAATCGAGGTTAAAAAGCCTAGAGTTATTGTATAAATTGCTTTTCTAACATTTTTCATAAGCGTATAATTAAATGATGCAACTACACAAATAAAAACATATGTTAGTGGCAATAAGTAATATTGATATTTGGGATTAATTTTTCTTACCATTCCTATCTATCTCCTCTAAGTAATAATAGAACTTATCTTAAATCTATTCCAAGTATTATATCGCCTCCAAATCCTAAATGATACCCAGCTTTTATTTTTTTCTTTTCTACATCAACAACTAGACCTCCACCAATTGAAAAAATATCCCCCTCTAAACCTATTTCAAATTTACTATTAGTAAATGGAATTGGTATAAAAACTGAACCCTCAATACTAAATAACGATATTTTCCCATATAATGATGCTTTGGGTTGTTTAGATATATTTAATCCTATGTCACTTGTAATATATGGTGATTTCAAGGCCCACTTTCCATATTTGTATTCATCATAAATTGTAGCTAAACCTGCCTCTGCTGAAACTAATTGAGCCTTTATTGATAAATCATTTTTATTGAAATCTATTCTGGAACCTTCACCTTCTAGATAAAATGTTTTTGCTTTATATAATTTATTATTTTGGGCAGTTGCTGTAGCCTGCCTCTTTGCAATCTTTGCCATAGCCTTATACGAAGCGTCTCTCATTGCAGCAGTTTCTTCACCCATAGTATATATCGGTCTAAAACCATTAGGATCAGTAAAATTCGCATGGTTATTATTGCAATATGCAAATACGTTATGAGATAACAATGCACCTACATTTCCGCCAATAGCATCAATATTCAAAAACCTTCCCCACTCAGGATTATAATATCTTGATTGTAAATAATAATATCCAGTCTCGGTATCATATCTATATCCTCTATATCTATAAGGATTCTTTTCTCCTAAGACTTTGTCTCCTGTTATAGATATTAATTTACCCCAGGTGTCATAGGTATAACCGACAACTTGAGTTCCATTGAAATCTAGTATTCCTATAATATCACTTTGTGCATTTCTAACATAAAAGTATTCTGTACCATTTAGAGTAAATCCTACTAAACCACTATCTCCATAATTGTAAACTAATTTATCTATTGTACTTCCATTAATTATTTCTTCATGAACTACCTTGTTTCCTTTTAAAACTATTTTCATAACAAATTAATCTATATTTTTCATTACCAATCTAATAGAAAAAGTGACAGCATTCAATTTTACTAATAGCTATCACTTTTTTCCATAAGTTATTTATTCTATTTATATAGTAATTCTTTTATTAACTCTTAACTATTTTAAAGTTTACTTTTTTTACTGCTACTTTAATACATACATTACTTATTAAATAATTTTATAGTTTATTCCTTATTGTTAAAATATCTGATATTTAGCTTAGTTGCAAGATTTTTAATGTCATCATAAAACTCTTCACTCTCTATATTAACAATATTAAACTTATAATTATCATCGGCTGTTTTTATATAAATGTATTTTACCACCCCTTGAATCCTACTCCCCGTAAAAGAATCACCAATTTCTATTTCCACTATATTTTCTAATGGAATTTGTGTCTTTTTTATAAATGATTTATATAGTACAATTTCTTCATCTGATATTACTAATTTATAATTATTGTACCTTGCTATTAGAATTGGTACTGTTGCTATTATGCTAATAATAATAGCACTTATCTTAGAAATATTTGTTGTATTAACAAAAATTATAGTTCCAATAATAGATATTATAATCCAAACAACTATATCTTTAATAACTGAATATTTATTGTTCATATATCCTAATTCTCCCTTTTAATTTCTATTTTAAATTACAATTTACTTAATATTAACCTCTAAACAACTTATATTTATATAACATTAATGGTATCTTTTAATTAATCCCCATTGATGGAGCAATAATTATTGGTTGACATGCCCAATCAACCATAATTTGAATATTTTCTGGCACATAATCACATCCATAACTTAATACTCCAGTTCCTATTCCTACAATTGTTCCCAATGGTTGTGGTATAAAATTAGAACTTAGAGATACAGCAGAAAGTTGACGTTTAAACCAAGATTTTTCTATAGCAAAACTTTTTATATCCATTATAACTGAATACCCATCAAGTCCTTTTCCTAAAAATGACATTAATTTCGGTGCTCCACTTGACACTCCTTTTAAGAATTTATATATATCATCAGCTTCTTTGATATTAATCTTAAAATGGTTTGAATTTATATAAGTTGTTCCTATATTTAAAAGTTGACTTATAACGGTATTACCAACTTTATTTGAGCTGTTATTCCTTGATATAACTGACGCAGCTTTTGTCATAACCTCATAAGAAGCATCTCTCATCGGAGATGTTTCTTCTCCTTGAGTATATATAGGTCTAAACCCTAATGGATCTTTTGATATAACAGGATTATTATTACAATAAGCAAATATGTTATGCGATAACAGTGCCCCTACATTTCCACCAATAGCATCAGCATTTATAAACCTTCCAATCTCAGGATTATAATATCTTGATTGTAAGTAGTAATATCCTGTTTCGGTATCATATCTATATCCTCTATATCTATAAGGATTCTTTTCTCCTAATGTCTTAAGTGACACTCCGAATTTTAATTTGGTTAGTAGAACTTACTCATTTGAATGAATATGAAAAGGAGTTTCCTTTTTAATCTACAGATATTAATTTACCCCAGGTATCGTAGGTATAGGTAACAACTTGCTTTCCAATAGAGTTTATTATTCCTATAATATCACTTTATGCGTTTCTAACATAAAAATATTCTTCAGTGTCATTTAGCTCGGAGCCTACGAGGCCTTTATCTCCATAGTTATATAAAAGTTTATCTG
>Ga0213825_1001960_pt1 | contig 13502 bp, 8 predicted proteins | sample MC6MC0900MG_FD_179896 | JGI IMG/M metagenome (GOLD analysis project Ga0213825, IMG submission 179896) | Enriched soil aggregate microbial communities from Iowa State University, Ames, United States - MC6-MC0900-MG | ecosystem: Environmental > Terrestrial > Soil > Unclassified | place: USA: Iowa... | reverse complement strand
AGGAAGTTTCCTGTACAGCTTGCTGTGGTTGATTAAATAAAATAAGTGGCTGTAAATCAGCTAAATCACGTTGCCATATTACTTTTGACGTTTCATGGTCACGTCCAGATAAGGCTTTAATCACCGTTTCATAACTATGTTTAAGCACTGGCAGTTGTTGGTTAGTTTGCTGATAGGCTTTAATAAAGTCTTGTAAGAACAGTGGAGTTGACCAGCCATCAGTTAGCAGGTGATGCACCATAATCAATAGTTCTGATTGTTCAGGAGCATGTTGAATTAAAGTTGCCCGAATCAGACCATAGGGTTGGTCAAGGTGAATCGGTTGTTGTAATACCTCTTGAATGGTTTGCTCAAGCAAATCGGGAGTGACTGAACAAAACTGAACTGGCCAAGCTTGAGTAGGGTGTAATGAATAGATAAAAACAGATTCTTCAGCTAATTCGCTATCAAAATGTCCACCTAATTGAGGGTGACGTTTTAGTACGGCAATCAGCGCTTGCTGCAAACGTACCGGATCTATGTCTCCATTTAAGCTAAGACGAGTAAAGGCGTTATAATTCGATTGATTTTCTACTTGAGATAAGAACAGCATACCTTTTTGCAGAGGAAGCAGAGGTAAAATCGTGCTGTTTTTTCCATATTTTTCTTGAACCTGTTGTTCTAGGTCTGCTGAAAATAACGGTTTTGAAACAGCCGCTTGTTGCTCATCTAAACGTGTTAGATGGGGTACCAGAGCAGCAACTGTTTTTAATTGGAATACATCACTTGGTCTTAAGCTGTAACCATGCTGCCGTAGTTGAGTACACACCATGATGGCAGAAATGCTATCGCCACCTGTCATAAAGAAGTCGTCATCAATCCCAATAGAATCTAGTTTCAGCACAGATGCGACAATCTGACATAAAAGCTTCTGTTCAAGTGTTTCTGCCATACGACTATGACTGCGAACCTTCGGACGCGGTAGGGCTTTTTTATCAACCTTACCACTTACATTTCGGGGAAATTCAGCCATGACTGTGAGGGCTGAAGGCACCATATATTCAGGTAAATTTTGACGTAACTGACTTAAATATTGCTGACTTAACTGCTCACTTATTTTTTCATCGAGATCGATGTCTTTGACAACACAGTAACCGAGCAAACGATGGCTGTTATTAATTGGTTCTGCAATAACGACAACACTTTCAATATTTGGTAAAACGGAAAGCGCATTTTCTACTTCACCAATTTCAACCCGATAACCACGAATTTTAATTTGGTCATCGCAGCGCCCCATAAACTCAAGCTTGCCAGCCGTATTCCAACGCACTAAATCACCCGTACGGTACATGCGCTGTCCATGTTCAAATGGATTGGAAACAAAACGAGCAGCACTCAAGTCAGCACGACCTAAATAACCATTAGCAATACCAAAGCCAGAAATATAAAGCTCACCAATCACACCAGTGGCACATCGCTGTAAATGTCGATCAAGCACATAGGCCTGAGTATTACCAATTGGGTTACCAATGACTGGACGAGCCGTTTGTTTTAGCTCTGCACGGAAAGTATCAACCGTATATTCTGTTGGGCCATATAAGTTATGTGCAAAAAGATCTGGCTGAGCATTAAGCTGTTGCCATAAAGCTAAAGGCGCAGCTTCACCACCAATTAAAATCAGGCTTGGGTGATGCTTACCATCCGCAAATAAGCCATTGGTAATCATTTGTGCGCAAAAAGACGGCGGTAAATCTAATGTATCGATTTGTCGTTGTTGAATTTCCTGAACTAAGCCAAATGCATCGCGGCGCATGTTTTCATCAAAAATATGTAGCTCTTGTCCCCATAACATCCAGAAAACTTGCAACCAAGAAGAGTCAAATGAGAAAGAGTGTGTATGCGCTGCACGTAATGGACGGTTAGGGAAACGCTGATTTACAGCTTCTAATACAGGCCAATAAATTGTAGGTTTATGCGATAAAATCAGGTTGAGTAAAGAACCATGTGTGTTCATTACCCCTTTAGGACGCCCCGTACTTCCTGAGGTAAAAATTACATAAGCAACATCTTGGAAATCAAATTTGCGATTTTCGGCGGGAATATCACTCGCATCTTGCTTTCGAATTTGTGTTTGAACATCAATATGGTCAAGATGTACTTGCTGAATATTTTGTGGCAATTGCTGTGCAAGTGCTTGTGTGGTTAATACAAATAATGGATTTGCATCTTCACACATCATTTGCATACGATCGATTGGATAATCTAAATCGAGTGGTAAGAAGCTTGCACCCGAATTTAACACCGATAGCATCACAACAACTGAATCGATAGAACGGGGAATAGCACCAGCAATAACTGTGTGTTTCTTTGCACCATTTTTCTGTAAAAAAAGGGTAAGTTGGTTCACCCGAATTGCAAGTTCAGAAAAACTAAGTTGTTGTAGATACGGACGTTCACCACTAATAATTGCAATACGTTCCGGATACTTTTGAACTTGTTCATAGAAGATATCCAGAACATTATTATATTGTTCAGGATGGTTAACACGAGGGCCTATGCCACTTTTTGTGAGGACACTCAGTTCTTGTGGTGTAGTAATATTAAAACTGCTACATGGGTGATCTGGTTGTAATAAAGTCTGCTCTAATAGCAGCGTTATACGCTGACCATGCATGAGTAACTCATCTTGAGTATAACGCTGCGCATCTGCACGTAATTCGATAATGAGTTCATGATCTTGAACAATAAAAGAAAACTCAAAATCATCAATTGGTCCTGTTGAGATATGATGTGTTTTGACCTTTTCACCATCTAACATCAAGTCTTGATCAAAAGCTTTATAGTTTAAAATAGGACCATACATCCGTTCATGAATGTCGATACTGTTTAAATCTCTTAAAATTTGTTCAGCATCGTATTTTTGATGTGGTCGAACTTGTTGTAATTGTTTTTGAACATGTTGAGCCAAACTAACCCAACTGTCTTTTTCAGCCACATTAAACTTCACAGGCAGTACATTTACGGTCGGTAATGTTGAGCGAATCGCCTTTGAGCCTAAACGGCGCATAAATGGAATACCATTAACCAACTCGGCTTTATCTGTCATTTTGTAAATATAATGTAATGACAATGACATCATCATGTCATTCAAAGCTAATTTTGATTGTGCTGCTAAAGCCTGAATCTGCTCTAAAATTCCTATAGAAAAACGCAGCTGGTGCTTAACAAATTGGGCTGTTGTTTTCGAGGCTAAGTGGTGTGTACTTAGACTAATAGGACTAGGTAAGTCTTCACAGTAAGCCTTCCAAAAAGCTTGGTCTATCTTAAATTGATGGCTATTTTCATAAGCCTGACGCTCTAAGATGACATCATTAACATCAATAAAAGGTGAAGAACTAAGGTCTTTTCCTGCTTGTAATTGTTGATATAACTCAACAATTCGTTTTGTGAGATTAATCATGCTAAAACCATCAAGCATGATGTGATGATAGCGCTGATACCAATACACTTTGTCGTGTGTAGTAAACAGTACTTGACGGAACAGTTGAGATTCACCAGCTTTAAGCGATTTAGCGCATTGGCGGTCAGATGGCATCCAATCCCATAAGCGTTGCTGAGCTTTTTGAGGGGTTAAATGGCAAAAATCAAATTCTTCGATTCGAATCTGTACTTGGTTCTTAAGCTCAATAAATGGTTCTGCCGGATCTGATGAATATGAAGCAATCACTGTGTCAGCTTCATTCAACCCCATTTGAATTGCTTGCTTAAATATTGAAATATCAATAGATTTTGGTAACTCTAAGCAGTGTGCAATCGTATATAAATCTTCAATAGAACTTAAATGATCGGCAAGAAAAATACCAAGCTGGGTAGAGGCCAATTCAAAACGAGCTGGTTGTGAAATATCGGAAGTAAATTCATTATTTAATGCCTGATTCATGACAGTACTCCTTTACGCTTGCTGAAAGGGGTTAATCGCAACCCAGTGCTTTTCTACATACGCAATACACGAAGCCCGTGTATCTGGACCATGTTGAACGTCCCAACCTGATGGCACCTGATGTTGGGCGGGCCATAAACTGAATTCACCTTGCTGATTTTTTAAAACCTGAAAAGACAAACTTTCATTATCGAAAGGATTAATATAGTTTTCCTGTAAGTTGCTCATGATATTGTTATCCTTGATGAAACAAATGGTTATAGTGAAAGAATTTTTTGCAATGCCTTAAGCAAGTCTGCACGCCAGTTCACCGCATCGTGGCCGCCTGGAAAAGTTCGAAAACTCACTTGATTGAATGATTGCAATTGTTGATAAAGCTGGTGGGCATCGTCCCGCATATCGGTTTCATATGTGCCTGCACTGATATAAATTTGAGTTGTTTTTGGTAATGGATGAGATAAATTTAGTAGTTCTAAAAAGTTACCCGTATGGTTTCGTACCAACGCGCTGTTAGAAAAATCTGACCACCAATAAGAGCCAGACTGCAAAATCAGGGATGTAAAAACTTTTGGGAAAAGCAGTGCGCTATACAAAGCACATAAACCACCTAAACTTTGACCACATAAGGTAATGTTCGTTGTTGAAATAAATGAATATTGTTCTAAAAGAATTTCTAATAATTCACTTACAAGCGCCTGACTAAATACATCATGGCAACCATAATCTTGTCGACGTTGTTGGCTGTTTAAACTATGGATAAATACGTATGCAGCTGGACGGAGTTTTTTAAATCGGTTAAATCTCGAATTTCGGAAAGAATCGAAAGCTCTCGACTCCAGACTTGACCATCAAGAAAAATAACGAGTGGTAATGTTTTTTGAACTGCCTGACCACTAATAAAAACATCAACTAAATAATCTTGTTGACATAACACGCTTGACCACTGAAATGTCTTTGTAATAGGGCAAAGGGTGGTGGGTAATTGTTTTGTCTTTTCGAGTTGAACTTGATTGATGTAACGAGCCAAGTGTCCGCTGTAAAACTGCTGATGACTTAATGAATCAATCTGAGCATTCAGTTTAAGCTGGGTTTGCCACCATGAGCGTCGCGTTGCCGCACAGTTTGTTTGTGGTGCTTCCTCACTCGCTATAACTACAACATAACTACCAGCCCAAGCTACAGGGAGTTCCATTTCAAAAAAGTACACATCTGTTCCAGCTATATGGCTAAAACGATTCCACTTTTGATAGATAGATGGGCTTTGTGAATAGACATCGATATAAACGAAGCAACACTCTTCGTGCTTGGGCTTGCGCCAAACAAAAGTGCAAGAAGTTTTATTATTTGTTTGCACAGTAACAAGGGGATTACCTAATTTTTTAACGGTATTCCACCAAGTTTCACATCCAACATTTGATTGTTGAAATAGTGGATGAAAAGGATGAGAAAATGGCTTCATTTTGAGTCCATCTCGACAAGAAAGCGCGGTCAAATTATCAGAATGATTCTCATTAGTAAATGAAAACAATTATCATTATAATCAATAAAAAAAGATGAGTTTTATTAATATTAATTAAAAACAATAATTTAAGTTGAAATTATGGTTAATAAATAACTTAATTTAGATTGTAATCTTATGTTTGATATTTATCGCCCTTGATAATAATGATAATTATTTGCAATTATGTTGCGCAATTTAGTGATCAAATCAGACGGGAGTAAAACATGAGCTCTACCATCGTAGTCACAGGCGCTGCAAGAGGTATCGGAGCTGCTATTGCAAAGCAATTATTGCAACAAGGGTATCAAGTGATCGGTATTGATCAGCAGGAAAACCCAGAACAATGGGAAATCAGCAAAAACCTGACATCAGATGAATGTTTACGTTGGCAAGGCATTTCACAGGACATTACACAGCAACAAGCTACTCAGAAGCTTATTGGCGATCTTTTAGAAAAGCACAACATTACAGGTTTAGTGAACGCCGCAGGTGTCTTGATTATGCGTTCTATGCTTGAAGCAAAAACAGAAGACTGGGAAACACTTTTTGCGGTAAATGTCATGGCACCTATTACGATTAGTCAGCAACTTGCCAAACATTTTTGTGAGAAAAAACAGGGAAGCATTGTCACGATTAGCTCAAATAGTTCACGTATGCCACGGATACAACTTGGCATGTATGCAACTAGTAAAGCTGCGCTCAGCCACTACTGTCGTAATCTTGCGCTTGAAATCGCACCGCATCAGGTACGGCTCAATATTGTTTCACCAGGCTCAACTTTAACTCAAATGCAGCAACAGTTGTGGACGGACAATGCGCCGCCGCCAGCGGTAATTGATGGCGATTTAAGCCAATACCGGACAGGCATTCCTTTAAGAAAATTAGCCCAGCCTGAAGACATTGCAAATACGGTTAGCTTTTTACTTTCCGATCAGGCAGCACAAATTACCATGCAAGAAATTGTGGTTGATGGGGGAGCCACTTTAGGCGTTTAAACACTCATTCATTACAACAAAATAACGGTATAAGGAGTCACGAGATGTCGGCACAGCATCCGTATTTTATCCAACGAGAAAATTTTACTGAAAGCCACGTTGCACTTGCTCAAGAGGTTCTAAAGTGTGGACATGATGCTGGTTTTATTTTTACCACGCCAGAATACACAATCAATAGTCATCAGAAATTACAAGATATTCAGGTCGCTAAAAATAGCCTTTTAAACGATTGGCTACAAGAAGCTCGAATTCAATTACAGCAAGCGATTACCGACGGTTATAAAGACGTCAAGATTATGGGCGGACTGCCGTTTTGCTCGGCAGCAGATGTCAATTTAATGCTCATGCAAAATGCAAAAATATGTCAGAAGGTTCTCTATGCACAATCTGATCTCGATCTTAGTTCTTTAAGATTAAACAAGGCCGATTATTTCCCGTTAGGTGAACATTATCAGCAGCAAGTTGAATATCTTGTTCAGCAAATGCAGGCAAAGAAACTGGATAAAGCCGTTCTAGCCCGCATTTTACAACTTGAATATGAACAAAATATTCCAGTCTCAGACTTATTTTTCAATTTAGCCAAGCATAATCCTGAAGGTTATAACTACGCTGTTGCGAGACATCCTCAAAGTGAAGGTTGGTTTGTTGGTGCAAGTCCAGAACTATTAATTGCAAAGCAAAATACAAAAATCTGGAGTAAACCCGTTGCGGGCACATTGGCTCGTGATGACGATCCAACCATAGACCAAAACAATGCTAGAGCATTGCTTGCCTCACAAAAAGATCAACATGAACATGCTCTTGTGATCGAAATGATTGCAGATGAACTCACACCTTTTTGTAAGCAATTACATGTACCGAAGCAACCATCCCTCATTCGTACCAAACGCCTTTGGCACTTAGCATCACACATTACTGGTGAACTTAAGCAAGCTGATACTCATGTTTTTGACTTAATTGAACGCTTACACCCAACACCTGCAATTTGTGGGGAGCCTAGTCCAATTGCCAAAGAACTAATTCAGCAACTTGAACCATTTAACCGTGAATTATTTGCAGGGACCATGGGGTGGGCAGATGAAAAAGGTAATGGTGAATGGTCGGTGACTGTCCGTTGTGCCCGAATTTATCAGAATATTGCGCGTTTATTTGCCGGTGCAGGCATTGTGGAGGCTTCTCGTCCGCAAGCTGAACATGCTGAAACTGCCGCAAAATTTCGTACTGTGCTGGACGGATTCCAGATTTCACCAAACCAATTGCCAATCCAAGGATCAAACACATGACAACACAAGTTTATCTAGACGGTGCCGTGCCATATCCAGCAGAGTTCGCTGAGATTTACCGTAAAAAAGGTTATTGGATTGGGCAAAACTTGAGTGATTTCTTGCGTGAAAGTGCGCAAAAGTACCCGAAAAATATTGCAATCTATGATGGTGACAAAGCCGTTAGTTACTCTGAGTTCGATTATTTAGTCGATTGCTGTGCCAGCCACTTATATCAACATGGACTAAGAGCTGGTGAAAAGGCAGTTGTACAGATGCCAAATCACTATCAGTTTTACGTTTTATTTTTTGCACTTATTCGGCTTGGTGCACTACCGATAATGTCTTTACCTGCACATCGCTATGCAGAACTCAGCAGTTTTTTCAAACAAACTCAAGCAAAAGCTTATTTCTGTGCTGATTTTGGTGCACAAAAATTTGACTACCGAGAGCTTGCCGAAAAGCTTCAGCAAACAGCTTCTTGCTTACAACATGTATTTGTACTTGGAAATGCAGGTAACTTTGTTGCCATTCAAGACCTATTTAAAGAAACCAATATTTTGGATGAAGCCATCTCTCCGACTACGGCAGATCAGGTTGCTTTTTTACAGCTTTCTGGTGGAAGTACTGGGGTTCCTAAGCTTATTCCACGCACCCATGATGACTACCTCTACAGTGTTCGTGAGAGTGCCAAAATCTGTTGTCTGGACCAGTCATCACGCTTACTCATGGTTTTACCTGCGGCCCATAACTTTTCAATGAGTTCAGCTGGTTCTTTAGGTATTTTTTATGCAGGTGGTGCGGTTGTTTTAGGAACCGATCCAAGTCCTGATACGGCATTTCCATTAATAAAAAAACATAGTGTTACTGATGCCTGCCTAGTTCCAGCATTAGTTCGACCTTGGATGGATAAAGCTGCAAAAGATCAAGACCCAATCTTATCGACATTACGTTGCTTACAAGTTGGTGGGGCGCGATTACCTGATGCAGTTGCTTCACGTTTAATTGATGAGTTTAAGGTCAATCTGCAACAAGTCTTTGGAATGGCTGAAGGGCTTGTGAACTACACCCGTTTTGATATGACGAAAGACCAAATCATCCATACACAAGGTTTAAAAATTTCTGAAGATGATGAAATTTTAGTGCTAGATGATAACGATCAACCAGTAGAAGCTGGGCAAGTGGGGCATTTGCTTACACGAGGCCCATATACCATTCGCGGTTATTACCAAGCACCAGAGCACAATGAGCGCTCTTTTACTCCTGATGGTTTTTATCGTACTGGCGATTTAGTTCGTATTCGTGAAGATGGCTGCATTGTTGTCGAAGGCCGTTCTAAAGAACAAATTAATCGTGCTGGGGAAAAGATTGCGACCGAAGAAGTTGAACAAGCTCTACTAACCCATCCGCAAATTCGTTTAGCGGCATTAGTTGCTATGCCAGATGAGGTCATGGGTGAAAAAAGCTGTGCCTTTGTTGCATGGCAATCTCAAAGCGATGATCCAAGTCCAATTCGTCTTGCGATGTCAGTACGCCAACACCTTAAAGACTATGGACTTGCCACCTACAAAATTCCAGATCGCGTGGAATTTATCGAGCAATTTCCATACACAGCCTTTGGAAAAATCGACAAAAAACGATTGCGTCAACAACTTGAAACTAAAACCAATGTTCTTGCTTAAAGATAAAAAAGGAAAAATTTGATGAGTATTCCAAAGATTGCCAGTTACAGCATGCCCCAAGCAAACGAATTTACGGTGAATAAAACACATTGGCAGTTACATACCAATCGTGCTGTTTTACTAGTGCATGATATGCAGCAATATTTTTTAGATTTTTATGATCAGACTCAAGAACCAATTCCAGAATTGATTAAAAATACCAAAGAGCTGATTGAAACTGCACGCAAGTTTAATATCCCTGTGGTCTATACAGCCCAACCTGGTAACCAGACACCAGAACATCGCCAGTTATTAACTGATTTCTGGGGAAATGGTCTAAAAGACGATCCGGAGATCACTCAAATTTTGCCAGAAATTACGCCTCAGAAAAATGATACTGTTTTAACAAAATGGCGTTATAGCGCATTTAAGTTTTCTCCACTCGAGCAACTTATGCGTGAGTCAAACCGCGATCAGCTCATCATTTGTGGTGTCTATGCACATATTGGTTGTCTCATGAGTGCTGCTGAAGCCTTTATGCTAAACATTCAACCGTTTTTATGTGGTGATGCACTCGCTGACTTTAGCCGTGAAGAACACGATATGGCTTTGAAATATGCAAGTACACGATGCGCACAAGTCATGACAACTCAACAAGTCACTCGTGCGTGGGAACTTGAACAAGCCGCATCGCCGTTAACCCAAGAAGGTATTGTCTTGGCAGTGAGTGAACAGCTACAGATTCCTGTATCAGACATCCAGTTAAATGATGATTTACTCATGCTTGGGCTTGATTCAGTTCGCCTCATGACACTGGTAGGTAAATGGCAAGCTTATGGTGCACAGGTGAGCTTTGAAGATTTAGCCGAACAACCAACTCTAGAAGTATGGATTGATAAGCTAGTCGCTTAAATTCAAAGAATAAAAAAATGGCAGATTTAATATCTGCCATTTTTTATTTGAACAATTAGAAAGAGGTATTATCTTTTTTAATACGGCGGTTAAATTTCAAAGTTCGAGTAAACCTAAGTTTGCTCATTGACCACTGAAAACTTGGCACACTATGAATAATAACAAAGAAAAACACCGTAAATAGCGGTACAAGTAAAGTACCAAACACAACACTTCCAAATACACTCATGCCAATTTCATAACGGCTAGCAGCACCTGCGCCTGTCGCAAAAATTAAAGGAATAACTCCCGCACCAAAAGCAAGGGAGGTCATCAAAATTGGGCGTAAACGCAACTTTAATGCTTCACTTGCTGCGTCGATTTTACTTTTTCCTTCTTTGAGTGCTTGAGTCGCAAACTCCACAATTAGAATTGCATTCTTACAAGACAAGCCAATACCCGTTAATAGGGCAATTTGAAAATAAACATCATTAGGTAAGTTAAAGATCTTGGCAAAAATAATAGTGCCCGTAATTCCTAAAGGTAGACCTAATAAAATAATGAATGGGACTTTCCAGCTTTCATATAAGGCTGCCAAACATAAGAAAATAAACAAAATAGAAATGACATATAAAAAGATAGCCTGTCGATTAGACTGCTGCTCTTGTAACGAGAGGCCACTCCAAGCAACGTCTACGCCAGATTGTTTAGCAACCATATCAGTAAGTTCTTGCATGGCTTGTCCTGAACTAAAGCCCGGACTGATATTCGCTTCAAGTTGTATAGCAGCTAATCCCATAAACCGAGTTAAAGCTTCTGGTCCACCAGTCCACTGACTTTGAGCAAAATGGGCGAGGGAAAGCATTCCTCCTGTATTATTTCGCACATGCCAGTAAGCTAAATCTTCGGGTTTAGAGCGAAATTCAGAGTCACCTTGCATAATAATTCTTTTAATTCGACCTCTTTCAACAAAATCACCAACATAGTTTCCACCCCAAGCAGTAGATAAAGTTGAACGTATCGCTTGTTGATCAATTCCCAGCATTTTGGCTTTATTTTGATCGAGTTGAATAAATACTTCGGCTTTATCTTCACTCACAAGGGGACTTAGATTTTCAAAGGCTGAATAGTTCCGCGCCTCTTTTTCTAAGGTTTTATATTGTTGGATTAATTCATCGCGCCCTTGACCATTTACATCTCTAAGCCAAAGTTCCAAAGCATCAGACTGTCCTAAACCAGATACACTTGGTGGCATTCCTACCATCACTTTGGCTGGCAAGTTTTTTTGCAAATAAGTTTGAGCACGTTCACGAATAGCACTTGCCGTATTGGCTTCGCCTTTACGCTCATTCCAATGTTTGAGCGAAATAAATGCCATGCCTAAATTTGGCCCACTTCCTGAAAAATTTTGCCCATTCACCACAAGTACGGTATTAATATTTTTGGATTCATGTTCAAAAAAATAATTATTGACGAGCTTTCCAACTTCTTCGGTCTGACTCATCGAAGCACTATTATGCAAATTATAGGGAACAGCAAGTAGTCCTTGGTCTTCATTAGGAATAAAGCTTGTAGGCAAGCTGCGGTAAATCATAAATAAAATAACCGCTATGCCCACAACTAATAGGCTGGAAAAGACTTTGAACTGAATTAGGCGAATGGATAAAAAACTAAAAGTTGATCTAACTTTTTGAAGGGCAAGCTCGAGTGCTTGTCCCCATTTTGGCTTTTTATTGTGCTTTTTTAATAAAACTGCGCACATTGCTGGTGTAATGGTCATGGCTACAAATAGCGATAACAACATGGCTGCCGCTAAGGTAATAGAAAACTGACGGTAAATCATACCCGTCGAACCACTAAAAAAAGCCATTGGGATAAATACCGCAGTTAATACCAGTGTAATACCCACCAATGCACCGCCAATCTCTTGCATCGACATTAAACAAGCTTCACGCACGCTAAGCTGTTGTTCATGCATAAGTCGTTCAACATTTTCGACCACGACAATCGTGTCATCCACCAGCAACCCAATGGCTAAAACCAATGCAAATAGGGTAAGGGTGTTAATACTCATTCCAAATAAATACAACACAACAAATGTGCCACTAATTACAATAGGAACCGTAATGGTTGGAATCAGTGTCGCGCGCCAATTTTGTAAAAAGAGATACATCACAATAACAACAAGTACAATTGCTTCAAGCAAAGTGATAATGACTTGCTTAATTGACTCTTCAATAAAGGGGGTATTGTCTCTTGGATAGACAATTTTATATCCGGCTGGTAAATGCTGACTAAGCTGAGCCATTTTTTCTTTAATAAGAGCAGAAGTCTCGATTGCATTGGCATCAGGGCTGAGAGAAATACCTAGGCCTGCCGATGGATAACCATTAAGCGTATTAATACTTTCATAATTTTCTGCACCTAATTCGACTCTCGCGACATCTTTTAAATAAACAAGGCTTCCATCAATATTTGCTTTAACTACTACCGACTTAAAATCATCTATTGTTTTTAAACGTGAACCTGCTTTTACTTTTGCATAAATATTCTGGTCAGAAGCAGAAGGCATTGCACCAATCGAACCCGCAGCAATTTGGGTATTATAATCCTCGAGCGCCTGTTCAATATCACTCGGCACAAGTTGGTAATTTCTAAGCTGATTTGGATTTAACCAAATTCGCATGGCATAACTCGAACCAAAAACATCAACCTCACCAATTCCTTGTAATTGGCTTAAAGGTTGTTCAAAGTGATTCACCATATAATCAGACAACTCAATATTGCTGGCTTTTCCTGTTTCATCATATAGCCCAACAATAAGCAGCATATCACCGGTGGTTTTCCATATATTTACGCCTTGTCTTTGAACTTCCTCTGGCAAACGGTTTAACGCAGCATTAATTCGGTTTTGTACTTGTAACTGTGCTTTATCAATATCTGTTCCAATTTTAAAGTGAATATCAATGCTACTCGTTCCCGATGATTCACTATAGGAGGTAAAGTAAAGCAAATTATCCAGACCTTTGATTTGTTGTTCTAAAATTTGGGTCACGCTTTCTTCTACAGTGTCAGCAGCTGCACCACGGTAGTTTGCAACAACAGTGACACTGGGCGGAGCAAGGTTTGGATACCGTTCAACAGGCATTGCTAAAGTGGCAAAAAAACCAAAAATAAGAATAGTGATTGCAATGACAGAAACAAAGATAGGGTGATATATAAAAAATCGAGAGAGCATTGTTATGTCTACTTTAAGCTTGTTTTAAATAGGTT
>Ga0213825_1001959_pt1 | contig 13509 bp, 11 predicted proteins | sample MC6MC0900MG_FD_179896 | JGI IMG/M metagenome (GOLD analysis project Ga0213825, IMG submission 179896) | Enriched soil aggregate microbial communities from Iowa State University, Ames, United States - MC6-MC0900-MG | ecosystem: Environmental > Terrestrial > Soil > Unclassified | place: USA: Iowa... | reverse complement strand
CCACGGATAGTACCTATGGAAGTTAAATATCTAGAAATTAAACTAAATCCATCATGGCTGCCTTCTGTAGAACCTATGCCTAAATATATAACCATGGGGCGTTCAAGTTCCATAGCCACATTTTTTAAATATTCAATGCCTGCTACAATTTCACTGCCATTATAAACAGGTGTATAAGCTACTCCATTATCTGATAACGTTTTTTTAAAATTAGTTGATTCAAAAAGCCTAACTATTGCAAAATCACTATCATTTGCTATACCTGTTATATCAGCACTATATCCTCTTGCACCTATGATTCCAGCAACATTAGTACCGTGTCCAACAGTATCTTTAGAAGGAACAATAGCATAAGGATCTTCATTGTTTCTATAAGCCTTAATAGCTGAGTTTATTTGCTCATTTGAATAAGTAGTTCCCATATAGATGTTAGTAGAACTGTTACCAGGGATTTCTTGATCCCATATACTAACTATTCTCGAGGTATCATCTTCTCTAATAAATTCTTCATTAAGATAATCTATACCTGTGTCTACAATTCCTATTAGTACACCTCTACCAGTTAAATTTAAATAAGGGTTTATTTTTATAGGATTTATGTTCCCCACAGAAGAAGCAGATGTAGATATAGAAGTTTCGCCTAATACATACATACCTCTAAAGTCAAAGAAAACAATTTGAGGAACATCTTCTAATAGTCTATTCATATCTAAATTAGACACTGATACTACAGCTAGATTGTATGTGATTATATCGCCACAAGCATAGGATATTTTACTCATTTGTTTTATAAATTCATCTTTATCTTTATATTGAACTAGAAAATTAGACGTATTTTCATCATAATATAAATTACACTCTCTTGAATTAGTCATAAAAACTCCTAATATAATACTATATATTACTATTATATTTTAGTTAAAAAATTTAATGATATAAATTTTTTTATAGGCAAGGCAATAAATCCTTCTCATGATGAGTTGGATAGTGATGTTAGCTATACTATAAAGTTAGGAATTATTAGAGAATTGGAAAAGATACTAAATGATATAGGTAAAAATGTTAAAATAAGTCTTTGTTGAATAAAAAGTTCAGAATATACTTCCCATCTATTAATCACTTAGAAATATATTATACAGATTATTGACTCTAACAAAAATTCTATTTAAGTATTTATATAAATATAATAAATGATATAATAAAATTGCATCATTTGTGTAAAATATAGTATTATTAGGTCAATAAATGAATTTAAATAATATATTTGAAAAAGAGGAGAAGTGTACATATGTTTAGCAATAATTCAACAATAGATCAAGTAATAAACAATATATCCTTATTAGAAAAACCAAAATCAAATTTAAAGATTAGTAGTAATAATTTAGAAAAATTAAAAAGTATATATTCTAGATTAAATAATGGAAAGTCAAGTTTTGAAGAAATTTCAGAGTTAGTATTAAACTCTGTTATTCAAATGAGTAGTTTAGATCTATTGTTAAAAGATAAAGAGGAAAAGATAAATATTGTTAGTAAAGAAATTATAAACTTAATGGATAAGATTACACAAACAACAAATATAACATTCCATACATCAGAAGAAGTTACTGCAGCTCATGCTGATATGACATTAGCAATTAGCACTCTATCTATGAATTCCTCAATGCTATTAGAGGCAACTAAAAAGAATGAAGATGAATTGGCGGAAATAAAGGAATTTTCGGATGAGGCTATAAGTCATTCTAATAGCATGAAAGCAGATATGGGTAACCTTAGTCATGTTATTGAGAATATACAAAGTGTAATAAGTGCTATTAATAATATTTCTGAACAAACCAATCTTTTAGCTCTTAATGCTTCTATAGAAGCTGCTAGAGCTGGAGAAAGCGGTAGAGGCTTTGCGGTAGTTGCAGATGAGATAAGAAAGTTAGCTGATGAGACAAAAACTTTAACTTCAAGTATGGATGAATTTGTAGCTGCCATAGAAACAGCATCTAATAAGAGTAATATAAGTGTAGATAATACAGTAAAATTTTTAAATAAAATAAATGAAAATTTAGATTCTGTAGTTGATTCTAGTAAAGAAAATAGAGACAAGATTAATAATATTACTGAAGCAATAAGCACCGTTGCTACTAATAGTGAAGAAATAAATGCTTCTATGGATGAGGTCTCTACTAGCATAAAGAATCTTGAAGGTGATATTGATGATTTAAAAGAGAGTGGAGATATACTTGGAGATGTAAGTGATAGTTTAAGTAAAGTTATAATGCCAATATCTGCTATAGAATCAGATTTGGATAGAGCTGCAAAAATAATAGGAACTTTAGTTAATGATAGATACTATATGATAGATAATAAAGTATTCATAGATACTATAAATAAAGCAATAGTAGCCCATGAAAATTGGTTATGCAACTTAAAGCATATGGTTGAAACAGGGATTATAACACCGCTACAAGTAGATGAGCGTAAATGTGGATTTGGACATTTTTATTATTCTATGAAACCTAAAAATAAAGAAATATTTTCTATTTGGAATAGGTTAGAAGAAAAGCATAGAAAATTTCATGAACTTGGACAAGTAGGTATAGATGCTATTAATAGAGATAACAATAGAGAAGCAGAAGAAACATATAAAAAAGCAGAGACTCTATCAAAAGAGCTAATTAATGACTTTAAAATGATTATAACTATTACTGAAAGAATAAATAAAGAAAACAAAAGTATTTATGAAAATTAAAAATTTAAGCATGCGCTGTTGTTCTTGACTAAAAATTAGTTAAGAGCGGCAGCTCTTTTAGTTTTAATTCGTTTAAATTTTCTTTTGAAAATATATATCCAATTCTAAGGGAAATAAGAGTTAATATGCTATCTATTATAAAAACTATTGATAGCTCAAATACTTCTATTGTAATTATCACACCATTGTTATTATGTGAAAACAATTATTTATATGTATAGTGAATAGAGTTAGAGTATAATTTTAGTAGGCAGTAATTACAAAAAATAAGGAAGAGACTAAAAGTTTTTTCCTATTATCCAAAATATACCGTACAATATAATTGTAGAGAAAATATTGAAGGTGATTATAACGGATAATTTAAGTGTATTAGAAAATGGAATAACTTTCAAGGATATTGAAGAAAAAATTTATAAGACAGTTTGTGAGGTAGCATGTAAGACCATGGAAGAGGTGCTTGAGCACCTAGACCGAAGGTTAATGGAAGAAAGAAACACTAAAGAGGTAAGAAATAAAGGTATTAAGCACACATGCATTAAAACTATTATGGGTAATGTAGAATTTGATAGAAGAATTTATGAATTTAAAATGGAAGATGGCAAAACAGGTTATAAGTTTTTACTTGATGAGTATCTCCAAATGGATACTATTGGTCATTACTATTCTGGACTTGTAGATAAAGTTATAGACAATGTTTGTGAGTTATCTTTTAGAAATACAGCTAAAAATATAGAAAGACTTAGTAATCAATCAATTAGTCATACGGCAGTATGGAATATTACTCAAAAACTTGGCTCAATAATAGAAGATGAAAATTTAAATAAGGTAGATAAACATAAAAAAGGTGAATCAGAAGGATGAAAACAAAGTAAAGTTATATTTCAAGAAATGGATGGACTACACCTTTCAATACAAAATAAAAAAACGGGTAAATCAAAAAAGAAAATAAAGAAAGAGATCAAATTAGGAATTATATATGAAGGATGGCAACCAAGAAATAGTTCCAAAAAGGAATACTCTTTAGTAAATAAAAGATCTTATATTACTTTTAAAAATGCAAAGCATTTTAAAGAGTTGGGTGAACTACATTGGCATCAATATACGATACTGATTCAATAGAAGTTAGATTGATAAATGGAGATGGTGCACCTTGGATAAAAGGTATAGCTTCAGAACAAGAAGATGCATATTACCAACTGGACCCTTTTCATAGGTCTAAAGCTATTACACGTGCTGTTTTAGATAAAAAAGAGCGTAAGAAAGCTATTAATCTATTTAATGAAGGAAAGGTCAAGGAAGGGCTAGAATATCTTACAACACTATTAATTAAGTATAATGATGATGAAAAACAATTTAAAAAACTCTCTGACTTATATAATTATTTGGTGTCAAACAAATCGGGATTAATGCCATATAAATTAAGAAATGACGTTAATCTTCCTAAACCTCCAGAAGGAATAGAGTATAGAGGTATGGGTACTATGGAATCAAATATTTGGTCTGAATTGGCTAGACGTTTAAAACACATAAGAGCAAGTTGGTCAGAGAAGGGAGCAAATAATTTAGCTAATATTCTTACTGAAAAAATTAGTGGAATAATTGATGAAACTGTTTGTAAATTCTATAAGAATGTAGTGCCTGAAGATGCTCTAAATAAATTTGAAGATATTGTAATACTATCAGCTAAAAATGTAACTAACCGTTCTAATATTAGTGTTAATAGTCAGATAAAAAGTTGTGATATGCCTTATGATGGCTGCGCCATTACCGAAGGTAGGAAAGTAATACGTGATTTAGTTAGAAATAGAACCTTTAATAATTTAGGATTCTAACTTTAGAAAGAATAATAAAAACATGTACAGGTGAATTGCGCCCTAAAACGGGCTTGAGAGCAAAGCTCTTTTTTGAGGTATATTAAGGAATTTAAAATTAAAAGATAAGTTGCCAACTTTTACTTGACTCAAACAAGAAAGAAAGTGGTGGTAAAAAGAGGGCAGTTTATACACCAGAAAGTTATAAAACTACTGCTATATTGAGCATGTTAAGAAATGGAACTGATGTTTTAGCACTAAAACAATTAACCGGCTTAGATTTTTTAGCTTTAATAAAAAACTATGATTTAGATATAAAAATTGAGAATTTAGATGTTAAATCTACAGAAATTAATTGCGGAATAGTTAAGACTAATTATTTTACTTATTTATAGATATAATATTTAAAATAGGAGGATAGCAATGGTAGTTACAAGTATTATTCCATGTGTGAAAGTTACAAAAGAAAATAATATGAGTGGTATTGACATGTATATTGAGCCAGGAGATTATATTAAGATTACTGATTATGAAGATAATATATTCACAGGGAAGTTATTATTTATGGAGTTAGGAAAGTATGAAGAAGAGGATGATATTCTATATATTTTACTAGATAATGAAGAAAGAATTGACATAGGGACAAGTTATATAAAAGATATAGATATATTGTAAAAATAATCTTATATGTTTTGTACTTATATAAGCGATAAAGAAAAACACTTACTTAATATATGTAGGTGTTTTTTATATGCAAAATTAGAGAGGAAAATATGATTTTTATTGTAGTAGTACTAAAAATAGTACCAAACAAAGAAAAATGACTATATCAAAAGGCTTATAAACCTAGTAATATAGTCATTCTATAAATTATTTGGTGCCGGTGACCGGGGTCGAACCGGTACGGTGTTGCCACCACGGGATTTTGAGTCCCGCACGTCTGCCAATTCCATCACACCGGCTAGTACATTTAGTATTTTACCACAATATACTAAGGATTACAATAGTATTTTTACTATAGATAAGGATAATATAGAAGTAAATACTTATGTATTGAAAAATAGATGCTCGATTATTATAATAAAATTGTAAGTAGTAAAATCAGATGGGAGACATGATTATGAAGAGGATATTAGATAGTATAATTGATGATTGTAGAAAATGGACAAGTAAAGGTGAAGTGGCCTCATATATTCCAGAACTGGCAAAAGCTAATCCAGAAGCTCTAGGTATATGGGTTACAAATTTAGGTGGTGAAGAATATTTTGCAGGTGATTGGGATACTAAATTCACCATACAAAGTATGTCTAAAGTAATAACTTTAATGTTAGCCATTTTAGATAACGGTATAGAATACGTTTTCACTAAAGTGGGAATGGAACCTGCAGAATCAGGTTTTAATTCCATAACTAACTTGGAAATTCATGAACAAAAACAACCATTAAATCCTATGATAAATGCAGGGGCTATTGCAACGGTATCCTTAATTAGTGGAGAAACAGCTGAGGATAAAATTAATAGGATACTTACATTTACAAGAAAGATAACTGGAAATGATGATATTGGAGTAAATTATAATGTGTATGAGAGTGAAAAGAAAACAGGAAATAGAAACAGAGCATTAGCTTATTACATGAAAGGCAATGGTATAATAGAAGGTGATGTTGAGGAAATTTTAGATGTTTACTTTAAGGCTTGCTCTATGGAGATTACTTGTAAGGATATTGCTAGGATAGGAGCTATGCTTGCTAATGATGGAGTTCTTTTGAATAATGAAAGAGTTATATCTAGAGAGGCTTGTAGAATTGTTAAAACCATAATGGTTACTTGCGGTATGTATGATGCATCTGGGAAGTTTGCCGTACATATAGGAATTCCCGCAAAGAGTGGTGTAGGCGGTGGGATAATGGCTGCAGTACCTAGAAGAATGGGAATTGGAGTTGTGGGGCCCGCTCTTGATGCTAAGGGAAATAGTATGGGTGGAATCAAGATACTTGAAAAATTATCCCATGAATTAGATTTAAGCATATTTTAAAAGGTGAAAAGTGATGCTAGGAACTATAGTTAATTTTGCCAGCTGTTATTTACTTATTGCATAAGTATTTAGAGGTAATTATAAATATATATTTTGTATGACATGAACCTTCTGAATATAGATTAAAATCTATACTTAGAAGGTTTATTTATTTTTATTGGATTAAATAAAATTCATATTATATTAATCATATGGATAGATAAAAAATTACAGTTAAAAATATTAAGTTTTATTGTTAATATGATGAAGTAATGATATAATCATTTATTAAAAGATTCCTGTTTCTTTACTTGACTTTAGGTCCTAAAAAGTAAAGAATAATATAGAGGACTATAAGAAAAAATAGAGGAATTTGATAAAAGTGCTTAAATAATTTGAATGGATGTGATTAAAATTAATAAAGAAAGCTTAGCTGTTTTAGATGGAAATAGCTTATTATATAGAGCGTTTTATGCTATACCAGAATTAACAACAAAAGAAGGGGTTTATACTAATGGAGTATATGGATTTTTAAATATGCTTCTTAAAATTAAAGAAGACATAAATCCTGATTATATCGTAGCTGCCTTTGACAAATCGTCTAATACATTTAGACATAAGGAATATGAAGATTATAAAGCGGGAAGAAAGAAAACGCCTCCGGAGCTTTCCATGCAATTTCCTATAATAAGAGAAATATTATCCAAGATGGGGATAAGTGTATTTGAATTAGAAGGATATGAAGCTGATGATTTAATAGGCACTATATCAGTTTTGGCAGAAAATGAAGGTATGGAAGTCTTTGTGGTAACAGGAGATAAAGATGCTCTTCAACTTGCAACAGATAATGTTAATGTAGTTATAAATAAAAAAGGAATTACAGAAAAAGAGATATATAATAAAGAAAGATTTATTGAAGATTTTGGAGTGACACCGACTCAATATATAGATGTAAAGGGTCTTATGGGAGATAAATCGGATAATATTCCAGGAGTTCCAGGAGTAGGAGAGAAGACTGCGTTTAAGTTAATTAAGGAATATGGGAGCATAGAGAATGTTCTGATGAATATATCTAATATTAGTGGCAAGAAACTTAAAGAATCTCTTCAGGAATATAGTGAACAAGCAATTTTCAGTAAGAAATTAGCTACAATTATTACTAAAGTTCCTGTAGAAATACCTATGGAACAGTTAAGAACTAAAGGAGATTTTAATAATAATGAAGTTAGGGATATGTGTTTAAGATTACAATTTAAATCCCTTCTTAGCAAATTTGAAAATCTTTCACAAGATAGTTCTGAAGCATCAGAAAGTCAAAGATCAGAAACTGTTGATTTTAAAGTTATAAATGAAATTAAAGAATTAAATGAAGTTATACCTAATATAAAGAATAAAATCTTTGTAAAGTTATATGTAGAGGATACTAGTAATTTTGCTAAAATTATGGTGAAGACCATAGGCATATTGTCAGAAGGGCAGGTATATCTAATTTATTGTGATAAATTGATTGAAGAAGACAGGGAAAGCTTTATAAAGGCTATGAAGATAATTTTTCAAGATTCTAATCTTGAAAAGATTACTCATGGTATTAAATATGGATATACAGCTTTTTTAAAGCTTGGTATTGATTTAGATCTAGTAAATTTTGATGTGGAAATAGCAGCTTACTTATTAGATTCATCAAAATCAGAGTATTCCATAAAAACACTTTATGAAGAAAGGTTAGGAAAAACCTTTGGTGGAGATGAAGACTCTCTTAAAGCCAATGAAATTGTGGCTCTTGAGAAAGTATATACAATCTTAAAAGAGGAGATTAATAAAGAAGATATGGAAGAACTACTATTTAAAGTAGAGCAACCTCTTACGAAGGTTATATCTTATATGGAATATGAAGGCTTTAATATCAATAGAGAAGAATTGGAAGATCTAGGAACTAAATTTAGTGGAGAAATTGAAACTCTTACAAAAGAAATATACCATTTGTCAGGGGAAGAATTTAATATAAATTCTCCTAAGCAGCTTGGGAAAATATTATTTGAAAAACTAGACTTACCAGTAATAAAGAAAACTAAGACAGGTTATTCCACTAATGCAGAAGTGCTAGATGCTTTAAAGGATAAACATGAGATAATAAATAAAATTTTATATTTTAGACAAATTACAAAGCTATACTCTACTTATATAGAGGGACTTAAAAATGTAATAGATGAAGATGGAAGGATACATTCTAACTTTACTCAAACTGTAACTACTACTGGAAGATTATCTAGTACAGAGCCTAATCTTCAGAATATACCAATCAAAAATGAGAATGGAAGATCAATAAGAAGGGTTTTTATACCTCATGATGCAGATTCAGTAATTTTATCAGCAGACTATTCGCAAATTGAACTTAGAGTTCTTGCACACATTTCTGAAGATGAAAATATGATTAGAGCTTTTAAAAACAGTTTAGATATTCATACTTCTACAGCTTCAGAAGTATTCAATGTGCCAATTGAAGAGGTAACTAAGACTATGAGAAGTAATGCAAAGGCTGTTAACTTTGGAATTGTGTATGGAATAGGTGATTTTAGCTTGGCTCAAGATTTAGGAATAACACGAGGCGAGGCTAAAAAGTATATTGATACATACCTTGAGAGATATGGGAATGTACAAAAATATATGGATAAAGTAATTGAAGAAGCAGAAGAAAACTCTTATGTAACAACACTTCTTCATAGGAAAAGATATATTCCAGAAATAAAATCCTCTAATAAAATTGTAAAGGCTTTAGGAAAAAGATTAGCTATGAATGCACCTATTCAAGGTAGCGCAGCAGATATTATAAAGATTGCCATGGTGAATGTTGCCAGTGAACTTAAATCCAAAAAGCTTAAAAGTAAATTAATTTTACAAGTTCATGATGAACTTATACTTAATGTATATAAGGATGAGCTTGATTCAGTAAAGGATATAGTTAAAAATGAAATGGAGAATGTACTAGATCTTAAAGTTCCCCTAGATGTAGATATTTCTATAGGAGAGACCTGGTATGAAGCAAAGTAATATATTAAAAATAGGTTTAACAGGAGGTATTGGATGTGGAAAGAGTACCATAAGCATGATTTTTAGGGAAAACAGTATTCCTGTTATTGATGCAGATGAAATTTCTAGAAAAGTACTTGTAAACCATCCAGACATTTTATTAGAAATAAGAAAATCTTTTGGTGATGAATATTTTGATGAAAATGGAGGATTTCTAAGACGTAAAATGGGAAATCTAATATTTTCTGATAAAAGTAGGAAAGTCCAATATGAAAATATAATAATGCCTCATATTTTTCATGATATATTTAGTGAAATAAAAAAATATAATGATGTAGGAGAAGAAATATGCATCATAGATGCACCTACATTAATAGAAAATAAACTTCATACTTACATGGATAAGATAATAGTTGTTATTGCCAGTGAAGAAATACAAATAGAGAGAGTTATGCGACGAGATAATTTTTCTATGGTAGAAGCAATTATAAGAATAAATAATCAAATGAGTACAAAAGAAAAATGTAAGTTTGCAGACTTTATCATTGATAATAGTGGAAATCTGCAAGAAACTAGGATTAAAGTGATGAAAGTTATAAGCAAGCTTAAATAGATTAGGGGGAAAAATGACTTATAAATCTAATAGAAGGATCAGGAAGATTATATTAATAATAGTTATAGCTATAATTATTATTGTTAATTTTAAAGTTATACTTAAAAACTTTTTTCCGCTAGAATATGAAAAAAGTATTATTGAATATAGTGATATGTACAATGTAGATCCAAACTTAGTAGCAGCAGTTATTAATACGGAGAGTAAATTCGTAGTAGATGCAAGTTCATCAAAGGGGGCAATAGGATTGATGCAGATAATGCCCGATACGGGAAAATGGATTGCAGAAAAACTAGAGTTAACTAACTTTAAGGAAGAAATAATTGCAGATCCTGAGATGAATATAAGAATGGGAACTTGGTATTTGAAGAAATTGAGTAATGACTTTAATGGGGACTATATTCTTACATTAGCAGCTTACAATGGTGGTCCTGGAAATGTTACTAAGTGGCTTGAGGATGAGAAATATTCTAGTGATGGAGAAAACCTTCATAAAATTCCATTTAAGGAAACTAAAAGTTATGTTCAAAGGGTTAGATTTAATCATAAAATATATAGATATTTATATAATTTAGGTGAAAATGCTGAGTAAAACATATATTATAATAATTATAAAAGTAAAATCCAATTTATTTATAAATTTAATTGGATTTTACTTTTTAAATTGCTTCAAATTAAGCTAATTTTAGTTGTTGAATCCAGTAATGGATGATGATATAATAAAATAAAATTGTATAACTTATTATGCAGATGTGGTGGAACGGCAGACACGCTATCTTGAGGGGGTAGTGAGAGAATTCTCGTGCGGGTTCAAATCCCGCCATCTGCACCAATATAAGGTGGTAAGTATCATTTTCAAGAAATGAATTGAAAATGATACTTACCACTTTTATTATTTTTAAGAATGCATATGGAAGAAATAAGTTAATTCCTATAATAAATATACAATAATGAAAACTTGTATGTAATAATTTAATATTTTCAATTTTATCTATTTAAATATCAAATAGTATCATTATATATTCAAATATGTAAACGTTGTATAAAATTGTTGAAAAATTCACAAAATAACCTTATAATGAATATAAGGTAGTAAACTGTAACATCATGGGGAGGATATTATGGATAATTTACTAGAAATAGTTAAAGGTATCAATGGAATTATTTGGGACTATGCATTAATTTTTTTACTATGCGGAACTGGAATTTATTTCACTTTTAAGTTAAAGTTCGTTCAGGTTACGAAATTTGGAGAAAGCTTTAAACTCGTTTTTGGAAAAATAAAATTTGGTAAAAAAGCAGGGGCAGATGGAATGTCTTCATTCCAAGCACTTGCAACGTCTATAGCTGCGCAGGTTGGTACTGGAAACTTAGCAGGAGCTGCTACAGCTATTGTAATGGGTGGGCCTGGAGCAATTTTTTGGATGTGGATTAGTGCCTTCTTTGGTATGGGGACCATATTTGCTGAAGCAACTCTAGCTCAACAATACAAGACTGTAGTAAATGGACAAGTTACCGGAGGTCCAGCTTACTACATTAAAAATGGATTTAAGAATAAAGAAATAGCAAAGGTATTGTCTATATTTTTCGCAATAACTATTATACTTGCTCTTGGGTTTATAGGAAATATGGTACAAGCAAACTCCATAGGAAGTGCTTTTAATGAATCCTTTGGTATTGATGCTAGAATAGTAGGTGTGGTAGTTGCTGTATTAGCAGGTGTTATTTTTATAGGCGGAGTTTCTCGTATAGCATCATTTACTGAGAAAATTGTTCCAGTAATGGCATTATTATATATAATAGGTAGCTTATTTATTATATTTATAAACTACGAAAATATATTGCCAGCTTTGAAAATGATTATAGTTGGAGCATTTAATCCTCAAGCTATAACAGGTGGAGTTGTAGGAGTAACTGTAAAACAAGCACTTAGATATGGTGTTGCTAGGGGATTATTTTCAAATGAAGCAGGTATGGGTTCAACACCACATGCTCATGCGGTGGCAAAAGTTAATCATCCATCAGAACAAGGGTTAGTAGCTATGATGGGGGTATTCATTGATACTTTTATTATATTAACCTTAACAGCTCTTGTAATATTGACTACTGGAGCGTTAGATAGTGGAGAAACAGGAATTATATTAACTCAAAAGGCATTTGCTGCAGGTATGGGGGGAGAAGTTGGAGGAATATTTATTTCTATATCTTTATTCTTCTTTGCTTTCTCTACAATTATAGGATGGTATTTCTTTGCAGAAGCCAATATAAAATTTTTATTTGGAGAAAAAGGAATAACTCCTTATAGAATATTAGTTATGATATTTATATTCCTAGGTTCTTGTATGAAAGTAGATTTAGTTTGGGAGCTTGCAGATACTTTTAATGGACTAATGGTATTTCCTAATTTAGTTGCTCTTTTAGTATTATCTGCAGGAGTTAAGAAATGTTTAGATGATTACAATGAAAAGAAAAGTAAAAACTTACTTTAATAATTCACCACAATGTTTACAAGTTTATTTTGATTAATGGTAATTTTAGATTACTATATAAAATATGCAGATTATTACCTTGATAAAGCTAATAAATTATAAGAACATATAACTAAAGCCTTCTAGAGTTAAAGATTTTATTCTAGAAGGCTTTATGTTATATTTTATATATTATCAAGTGAAATTTAGATTTAGGTGGTATAATGGGTGTAAGTATTTATTAAAGGATGATGTGAATGGAAAGAGATTATAATATTTCATTATTTGATTTAGAAAAAACAAAAGAGAAAAATAAAGAGATTGAATTTAATAGTAATGAGCCTTTAGCTCAAAGGCTTAAACCTAGCAATTTAGATGAGTTTGTAGGACAAGAGCATATATTAGCTAAGGACAAATTATTATATAGAAGTATTAAAGGGGATAGAATTACATCTTTAATATTTTATGGTCCTCCTGGAGTTGGAAAAACTAGTTTAGCAAAAATTATTGCTAAAACTACTAAGTGTAACTATGTAGAGTTAAATGCTGTGACTTCAGGTATTAAAGATATAAAGAATGTAATAGATGAAGCAATAAAAGAAATTTCTATAAGTGGAAAGAAAACTATACTTTTCATAGACGAAATACATAGATTTAATAAGACCCAACAGGATAGTCTATTACCTCATGTAGAGAAGGGAATAGTAACGTTAGTTGGTGCCACTACAGAAAATCCTTTTTTCGAAGTTAATAAAGCACTTTTATCTAGATCTATGATTTTTAAATTGGAGCCATTATCAAAGGGGAATATAGTATCTTTATTAAATAAAGCGCTT